>Ga0209664_1001394_pt1 | contig 12745 bp, 9 predicted proteins | sample SaaInlV_150m_DNA_FD_184668 | JGI IMG/M metagenome (GOLD analysis project Ga0209664, IMG submission 184668) | Marine microbial communities from expanding oxygen minimum zones in the Saanich Inlet - Saanich Inlet SI073_LV_135m_DNA (SPAdes) (version 2) | ecosystem: Environmental > Aquatic > Marine >... | reverse complement strand
AACAGGGATGTCTCACCTAACTCAATATAATCGTCGGGTTCGTATTTACCACTATGGGCAAGGTGGCTATCCGCATAACTGAAGACGTTTAGGTTCCAGTTTTCCGAGGGTAATTCGATCGCGTAGGCCTTGGGTAGCCCCGCGATTGACATTGCTACGGTAAACAATACTAATTTTGAAAGGGATAACTTCATGCAATCGCCGTTTCCTGTTGAATTGAATGGCTGAATGGTTTCAGTTGTTTATGTGATTTACATATCTAAGCGATGCGGTAATTTAACAGTCGTCGATCATAGTCGATGAATAAACGCTGAGTTGCTTATGGAACTTGTTAGCCCCCTGTATGCTTTCACTAGGTAGTCAAATATATCATAACATTATAGATATATAATATTATGGAATAAAGTAGCGACTTGTAGCTCAATACCTCTCTATTGAAGCGCTTCTAGCTGAACCTGCGTTCTTGTTATTGATAAAGCTGTCAGGCTCGTCGTAATGATGTCGCTCAGCGTCGTCGAGGAAAATCCCCGCCGTGCCAGGCACATGCTACGATTGTCTGACCCAAAGTTTTCCATAGTTCGCAGGCTTATGGTGTTTTCAATCATCCTTTTACTAATCTGGTTAGCTCTGGGCTTGCGCTCAGGGCTTGCAGAGTATCGGTATTACCAATCGGTAAGAACCCTTGAGCCACAGATATGGGAAAAGCTCGGCTCGCCAAAATATTTGAAAATACCGATGGTCTTTGTGTCTCCTAAAGGCGCGAAGCTTTTGCAAACTATTTCTAACGAAACAGTCCGGCGCCATGCGCTTCAGCATCGTCAAGCTGGCGCTCAGTTTCTGGCCTATGTGGTGGTGGTTCTGTTATTGGCTATCGCCTATTTCAAAACCGCCTAGAATGAGGGACGCTAAGTCATCTTCAGTTCTGCAACCAGGTGTAAAAGGACCTTACTGTTGAAAGCGACTCTCGGGGTGACACTGATGTCCTGCGCGGCCACCATGCCTTCTATTTCATGAGACAGAGACTGAATTGATGGAGGGTACGCGGCATATTGAATTATTTCAGGCGACAATCAATGGGTCGTGGACGTTTTTGATTGGCTCGTGGGCCAAATTCTGGCAAATTGGGTATCAACACCCACTACCTGTTCTTGGATGCGAAGGAGCATGAGCGACAGATGATATTTAGAATTTTCCTGTTGTTTTTTCTATTGCTTCACGCCGCGAGCTCGAGCGCACAAGAGGATGATTTATCTGAACAGGCAGCAGTAACAGATGAGCTATCATCCGAAGAAACGCAAGCAAGCGCAGACGAGGCTAAAGCCCGGCAGCGCACCGCAGAACTCGCTGCCGAACAGCGCGAACGCCTGGATCAATTGATCGCCAAGGTACAGCGTGCCTCAGATGAACTAGCCGACATCCAGGCGCTGGATTATGGCGGCGGTGCTTCTGCCACAATCGTCGGGATCGAGGTACGTCGGCGCAGTGATCAAATGCGTAGTGCCATTTCGACATTGATAGAGGCATTTGCCGCCGCACAAGCATTAGGCATGAATATCGATGCCGAGGAAACTATTGTAGGTGATCTGCTTAACAGGGATGCAGGCTCGCTGAAAAAACAAATCCTACTCCAGAAGGAGCGCATTAGAGAGCTGGTGGATCTGACCGGAGGGACCGCATCAATAGAGCAGCGGATTGCAGCAAAAATGGACCTCTCACTTGAGGTACCTAGTTCTGATGGGCTTTTTGTCGAACTGATGGATAATTTTGACTTGCGGGAACGCTTCGGTCTTGACATCGCCACTGAACAAAAGGCGTTTGGCGAACAGCTTCAGATGCGCGCGGGATTAATCGAGGGCCTAATTCGATCTATTCGTGAATCGATCAAGACAAATGAAAAAACGTCAGCTGTTCAGCCTGGCGGCTCTCATGAGAGCGAACTGCGTAGCTTGAAGGATCTGCGTTCGACGTTTGCAGAAAGTTTGCGGGCGACAATTCGTTTGCTTGATAGATTAGGTCTTGATACTGCGATCCATAAGCAAGCACTGATCAGTCTGACAGGCGAGTTATCGGATGACATCCTGAACCCGGAAGTGTTAGGGAATTTGTTGGATGATTGGAGCAGCACGTTTTTTGACTGGATAAAGTCCAGCGCTCCAGGGATGACTTTTAAGTTGCTCGTATTAGTTTTGATCTTTTTCGGCGCTCGTCTGCTAGCAAAGCTGGCCCAGCATCTTGTTCGTCATTCATTGCGGCGCTCCTCTGTAAAGACGTCCTATTTGCTCAAAGAATTCCTGATTAAAATGGCCGGCCGGATCGTTTTAGTAATCGGGCTCTTGTTTGGTGTCGCGCAACTTGGCGTTGAACTGGGTCCGCTTCTAGCTGGGTTAGGCATTGCTGGTTTTATCGTGGGTTTTGCATTACAGGACGTGCTGTCAAATTTTGCCTCAGGTCTGATGATTCTTTTTTACCGGCCGTTTGATGTGGGTGATACGATCGAGACTGCCTCGATTCGTGGGCAGGTTGATGATATGACGTTAGTGTCGACCATGATTCTGACCTTCGACAACCAGATGTTGGTCGTCCCTAATAGCAGGATCTGGGGTGATGTCATTCGCAATGTCACTCATCAGCGTATGCGCAGGGTGGATATGGAGTTCAGTGTCAGCTACGCCGATGACATTGATCAGGTCGAAAAAGTGTTTCTTGATATTATCAATGCCGACGAGCGAGTACTCCAGGACCCGGAACCGAATATCAGGTTGAGTAAACTTGGTGACTCGGGGGTTATCTTTATCGTGCGCCCCTGGGTTAAAACCGACGACTACTGGCCTGTCTATTGGGACACTCAACGTGAAGTGAAACGTCGCCTGACTGCAGAGGGAATAACGATTCCATTTCCACAGCGAGATATTCATCACCACCCGGCGAAGGATGCGAAGCCGAGCGCTTGAGTAAAGCGTGCGGCCCTGATCTCAAGCGCTCGTTATAGAATGTATCGATCGCCGTAGTTCTGAAGTTCCATCTCCCTTTAGATAAGCCTTCGATCGCGCACCGAGATGGTCACAAGATAACGAATCAGGACCTGACCTTTAAAACCTACACTCGCTTCAATCGTTGAAAATCAGCGTGCATTGTACACGGCGTCTAAGCGAGGTGTATGCAGGGTAAGCAAAGTTGAGGAGGCGTAGGCGTGGAGTACATGCGAAGCCTGATTTTCGTCAATAGGGGGTAAACGATGAAGCCAATTATACGTATAATTGCTGACCATATTTTTACCTTACACGGGAAAACCAGATGAGAAGGGATTGTATCGCGCTAGTGTTGACCGTGGCATTCACATCCGTGGGTGTACAGGCCGACGAGCTAACGATGAAAAATGGTTCTCGCCTGGTAGGTGAAGTGGTAACTTCTGAAAGCGGACACATTGTCTTCAAGACCCCATTTGCAGGTGAAATCAAGATCGCGACCGAAAACGTGCTTGAGGTCAGAACCGTTAAAGCTGTGACGCTAAAGATGGCTGACGGCACTATTTATAAGGATAAACTGATTGTCTCGACTGAGCATGGTATAGCTGTGCGCAACGAAGGTGAGACGCCGATTTACTTCAAGGCCGAAGATGTCGCCTTAGTAAATCCAGAGCCCTGGCGACTTGGCGAGGGTTATAAATGGTTCGGTCAGGTGAACGCCGCACTGTCCATGGAGCGGGGCAATACTGACAGCGACGAGTACGATCTCGATTTTACATCGAGCTGGCGCAGCCTTGATGATCGCTACATTTTAAAGGGCATGTACGAGCGGGATGCGAGTAGCGGAGTTAGGGACAAGAACCAGTGGCGGATAAGGGGTAAGTACGATCGTTTTTCCGATCAAGATACTAATAATTACTTTGGTGGGCAGTTAGTCTTTTATCAGGATGAGTTTGCAGATTTGAAGTTGCGGACCACGGTAGGGCCTTATGTCGGTCGAAATTTTTATGAGAGTAGCCGATTGTCGCTATCTGGGGAGGTTGGTGCGGTTTACGTTGATGAGAATTTTGACATTGCGGAAGATAGTGACTTCCTTGGCGGTAACTGGGAAGTCAGCATGACCAGCGATATCATCCCGAAAACAGAGCTCTATGCGACTCAGATTGGCATTATTAACTTTGACCAGATTAATGGTGTCTTGGTCGATACGGTCATCGGCCTGCGTTTTCCGCTAATCGCGGGGCTGCAGACTGCGTTTGAGATCAAGTTAGAGTACGACGGCGGTGCGGTTGATGAAGTTGATGAACTGGACCAGACCTACAACCTAAAATTTGGTTATACCTGGTAGACGCAGTCTGCTTTTTAATCTGAATTTCGGTTATTGGCCTTGCTCGGGTCAAACAAAAGGAGACCTGAGCCCGTGCCGGCGGGCCACTTTTGAAGCTGCCGTATCTGCTGTTTTGCAGGTCTCATAACCCCCACATTATGGGGGCTGTGTTCTTCAACAACGTTTGCTCAATCGCCTGGTGTTAGTCAATGAGGCCTTTGTTTTAGTGCCCGCTGAATACCAGCATTTGCACAGGCATGATCAGGGTTTGAATGCGTAAGACAATGGCGTGGACGATGCCTACGGCATCCACCGCGTGGTAAAACAAGGTATCTAAAACACCAATGTCACCTGATGCTAACAAATCATGATTATTGGTGTAGGCGTTAGCGATGCATTTGCTGCCGGGCATAACACCTTCCATCCCTCCCTCGTAAAGTGGCTCCATCACAACCGTTAGCGTACCTGGTCGTGCTCGCTCCTGTGCATCGATGAGATTATCTGAAGGCCTGAGTTGTCCTGCTGCCACGACGGATTGTACGCGCGTCACCACCATGGGTATGACCTCAAAGGGCCTTGACAAGCAGGTCACTTCTGCGAGGCTTCCTGGGCTGATAACCTGCGTCGCCAGCTGACTGAAACCGGCGGCTATCTGATGTCGACCAGATTCTGGCCCGTCATTGGGAATCAATAAACCGGCCGGACGTAAAATGGGGTTCACATAATCGCCACGTTGCAAGAAAAACTGCGACACCGTGCCATCGACGCCGGCGAAGACGGTGGTTTTACCTAATTCAACCTCGGCCTGCTCAAGCCCTCGTTTGGCGCTTTCAAGCTGACTGGGTAAGACGGATTCTTTCTGCGCGATAACTGAAGCGATATTGGCATTCGCTGTATCAACGCCACCCTTTCGTGAATTTACCGTGTTTTCCAGTCGTTCGAGTTCAATCTTACTTACTAGTTGGTTTCCGCGAGATGCAAGTTCACGCTTTTTCTTAAGCTCATTCGTTGCCTGATCCAGGGCTCCCCGCGCCTGTCTTAATCCGCCACGCGCCGCCTCTAGTTGGCTATCTACCTGCACAAAGGCAGACTCCACCTGAGCGACCTGGCTGCGGGCAGCATTAACCGCGGCCAGTTGTGAGCTGTCGAGCAAGCTGAACAGGGGGTCTCCCGCCTGTACTTGCTGATTGTTTTCAACATAGATTTCCTCAACTCGACCACCGCCCTCGGACAAAATAGTGACGGTACGAAAATAAGGCCCCGCATTGGTGGTAGAGGGGTGGTAATAAAATATGAGAGTAATCAGCGATACCGTGAGCAAAATGCAGGCGGAGATACCCCATCGCAGTTCATACCAGACCGAAAAAAAGTTAATGTCTTTGCCCCATCGCTTGCCCTGTTTGTAGTGACGAAACAGGTAATCAGGCAGCACCGTGACGAGTGAACAGATCAATAATTCCAGCATGGTTTATTGCTCCTGTTCGTTAGTGTCAGGCGCGGTGATCTCTGGCTCTGGCTCAGGCTCAGGCTCAGGCTCAGTTTCAGTCATGATACGCAGAGACTGTGCGATCGAATTAAGGGGAGAAGTAAAATCCGGGAATTTTACCAGCGCCAACACAAGCGCGGCGACCCAGAATAAATTGTTGTGAGTGAATAAAGCCAATATTGCCAACACCATAATTAGCTGTGTTTGTCCGTTATTTTGTTCTTGCGCTAAATGCTCTGGTATCGAGTGCAGCTTGAAGTACAGCACTGCTACCCCCATCAGACCTGCTATCAAGATAAAAACAACAGCAGTAAACAGAGGGTCACTACCATCTGCTCCGCCGATGAAAGATGGCAGACCATGCGGTGCCAATGGATGAGTAGCAGCGGTCATTATGGTAGTTCCTGTTATCTTTTGTAGATTGTAAGCTAACGGATGTTGACGATGAGTTCAACTGTTCCGGTTCTGCGAACAGCGACATGATGAAAACTGTTGCCTGTATTCAAAACCCAGAGGCAATCAAGAAGGTTTTCAAATATCAAAAAAGTAGGGTCGCGAAAATTGAAACGACTGAATCCGTAAACATTTAGACAAAAAAGATGGATCACTTAAAGAAAGCTTATTTGTGCGGTAATCAGATGCAAAAACACTAAACACGGCAAGGGAAATTTCTGTTGTGTTGCTATCCATTTCTGAAATGTCCGTCATTGGACCAGGACCATTGGTGACTTGACCGGCATGCGGTTGCCTTTGACCAAGAGAAACGGATAGGCTACGAGGGCAATTGATTTTATAACTCATAAGGAAACGACGAAATGCTTAATCACGTTATGATCGGTTCAAACGATATCGAGAAAACAAAAAATTTCTACAGTGCTGTTCTCGGAGTGCTAGGAGCAGGAGAGCCGATGGAGCATGTCAATGAAACCGGGCAGACTCGTCTTTTCTATATTCATGATGGCTCTACCTTCAGTATCAGTGAACCGATCAATGGCGAACCTGTCAGTATTGCTAATGGCTCTACCATTGGCTTTGTCTGCGATTCACCAGAACAGGTGAAAGAGTTTCACGACACTGCTGTCACTAATGGAGGCATCAGCGTTGAAGATCCGCCAGGCCCTCGGGATGGGACGATGGGCACGATGCACCTGTGTTATTTCCTGGACCCGGATGGCCACAAGATTTGTGGCATCCATCGACCAGCCTAAGCACCGCGATTGGTGCCATCGGACTGGTTTGGCGCCCATTTAACGGAGGCATGTAGGTAGGCGAAATGCTTTTTTTGTGGTTTTTTTACGTCCATGACAATACTCGAAAGCATTTAGGCCGGTAGTTGCAGAGGCTCGCTGAGCCTCAAGCTACCCGCTCACCTCACTCGCCTGTCACATGCTGCGGGCCAGTACTTTGCCCCAGCAGCTCGGGCGGCTCAGGCAACGGATCAGGCACCGGCCAAACCACGGGCAACCCTTCCCCTTGCATCAATTCACCAACGCTAACCCGCGCCCGGTCAAGCGGGAATACGGGCCAGTCTTTCATCCGCCTGAAACCATCAGCGAAGTAAATGACGGTAAAAACCCGGCGAGCCCCATCTGACTCGTTAGCAGCTGCCTGATGCACAGTGAATCCCGAATGCCAGACAACCGAGCCCGGGTCAACGCTGACCCATTCAGGCGACACCCCGTTTAACGCAGGGTCAGCGAGGATATTGTGCGGTTCTGTTGAATGGGTAATATCGACAGGGCGCAGCGGGCCAGCCTTATGGGAGCCGGGCACGTAGGCCATTGCACCATTTGATCTTTGTATGGGATCAAAGGGAATCCAGGCACTGACAAGCGGGACCTCGCCGATTGGCCAGAAAGTCTGGTCTTGATGGGCATCGGTTTGACGGCCGCCTGGCTCCTTATAGAGCGCTTGATCCTGCCAAAGCCGAACAGAAGAAACGTCCAGTAATTGAGCCGCAATCCCTGCAAGCCCAGCATGAAAGGTCAGAGGGCGAACGTCAGGGGAGGTCTCCCAGAGACGCATACACTGGATAAAAGATTGTTCGTAAATAGACTTCTCATGGATATTACGTTTATCCGTTGAGGTCCTGTTTGCGACTTCCCTGTCGACCCCGGAAGCGTGACGCGCGAGTTCTAAAGTGTCGAACACGTTCTCTGTCAGTACAAAACCTTTTTCCCGAAAAGTTTGTATCGTTTCAGGTGCTAACATCGTGGGATAAGTTGATTCTGTCGTCATCATTTCTCAATTCTATTCAAGTTTGCTTCGATAGCGCTGTCGAGTTATTTCCCTGATGCTGTCTAAACAGACCGCAGGCGCCATTATAGCAATGACCAGTCGGGAGGTGTTTCGGGATGGCTGAGCTCGCCTCTTGCGTTTCTAACAACCCGTCTTTGCTCATCCAGCCAGTCTTGCCAATCGGTGCAGGGCACCAACTCATCCGCTCTGGCGCGTTGATGCATATCCAGCAGCCCTCGCATTTTTTCAACCTGGTTGTGGTCAGTTAACGCCGTGTTATTGGTCTGCAATGGATCAGCGCGCAGGTCATACAACTCTTCCTCTCCTGACAATCGCTTGCAATACATATGCGACTGGGTGCGTATGCCGCGCCATTCTGCACCATTTTGAAACCAGTCAAAGTACTTTGAAAAGTTCATCAAAAAAACACTGTCAGGGGCTGGCGCCTCTGGTTGTTCTTCTGTCACCAAGCTTGAACTTAGGTTTGTGCCTTCTACTGATTGTGGAACAGGCACTCCGGCTAAGCCACAAAGGGTGGGAAAAAAATCGACCATGGACACGAGGGTATTGTTGCGTGTACCCGGTTCAATCTTTGCTGGATACGAAATGATGCCAGGTATATGAATTGATGCATCATAAGGGTTTTTCTTTGACCAGGGGTTGACGCCCTGTGACCCGCCTTGTGTGCCGTGATCCGACGCGAACACTAAAATGGTGTTGTCGATCAATCCTTCTTGTTCCAGATAGTCCATTAATCTACCCAGCATCTCATCAATTGCCAAAATCATCGCCAGATAGTGGCGGTACATTTCTCTCGCGGCTTTAAACATTGAGGCCGGTACATTATCAGGTAGCGTGAGTTCGTCGGGCAACATTTCATAGAAGCGGTCGGGTGCGAATTGTTCTGGCGTGTAGTGCGGCTGATGCGGGGACAGGAACATCAGAAAAGGATCATTTTTCGACTCGTTCATGAATTCAAAAGCGTAGTCCAGTAGACCTTCGGTTTCGTAACCTGCCCAGCGCTCGTAGTTCCAGTCATCTTTGTGGACAAAACCATTGAAGTACACCATGTGCTGGTTATAAGCGCGCCAATACTCGAATCCCAGCCGATCTCGGCCTTTGGGTACCCAGTCGGGCTGCATCGGCATCCGATCCAGCGCGGGCCAGTGTCCGGTATGCAAATGCCATTTGCCGATCCACGCAGTACGGTAGCCCTGATGAGAAAAAGCATCAGCGATAGAGATCTCGGAATGCCGGGTACGGGTTGAATTGATCAGGTGCCCGGTGCTCTGGGGATATCTGCCGGTCACCAACATCGCTCGTGCCGGTGTACAGACGGGGCAATTGGAAAAAGCGTTGTCCAGGGTGACTCCCTGATCGGCAAGCCGATTTATGTTGGGTGTTTCGATCTGTTTTTCAACGTAGGCACTGTTGCCATACAAACTTAGTGCTTGCGCTCGTAACTGATCAGGAAAGAGAAAGACGACATTTGGCTGCTCAGTCAATAATTTTCACCTCTGGCCTTCGTTTAACAAACGTTTAGTCAACAAGGCTTCAAAGGCGGTTTGATCCTTCCATTGCATCGCGCAGTTCACAAGCTGTCCGCCGTCGTCCACTAAAGTCTTACCATCATCGGTGACAATAATGGGCAGTTGTTCCATTTCAAGCAGGGTTTCGCTGAAGGCAAGATATACCGCTACAGTATCGTAAAGCAGAGAAGACTGAACATTGGGATCCATGTTTGAAAATATCGGCCAGTCTTTCACTGCTTCGCACCAGGCAAAATGGTTTTGGAGAACAGCCTGGGCCAGCGGATCGGAAGATTCTTTCAGGCGCTCGAAATTATCGCCTTGTAAAAAAACATTACCGCAGGTGTCGAGCGGCGTAATGGTCAGTTCCCAGGGGGTTGAAAAGACCTTCTGGCAGGCCATCGAGTGTTTTTTAACATTGTATTCCCGCATTGGCTTGTCTGCGCCCAGATAGCCACGTCGAATACTCCCGTGCATACCAACAAACTTTGAGTTGTTTACTATCCCAGGTTCACGAGCCAATGCCGCGGCAATATTAGGAACAGGGCCAATACTAATGATGCTGACTTTAGCCGGGGAACTCATCACTGTATTGCAAATCGCTCCAACACCGTCCATGAATACCGTACCCGGATAATCCTCCAGGCGGTAGTCGCCAAGCCACTTTGAGTGGGTTCGCGCTGACTCATCCAGCGGAATACCAACACCGACAGGTATATCCGTACGGCCTGCAACCTCAAGCAACTTCGCTACAAGACTTGCTGAATAATAGGTATCCCCTGTGTCGGTGACGATGAGCTTAACGTCAACCTCGGGGCAGCGCAGAAGGAAGGCAAGCGCCCAAACATCATCAACATCGAAGCCGATATCGGTATCAAGTATTACGGGTATGGGCACAAGGCGTTACTCCTTATTGTGGAACCGCCAGTATACGAAACAGAAATACGACGACCAACAAGTCTGAAACAAAACGAGCACTGCGGCGAAACAGCAGGGGCCAGATGCCGCCTCTGTGTGGGTTAAAACCTGGCAGCGATGGCGTTAATCTCCTGAGCATTATTGCGAGGCTAGTTTGCATACATCGGCCAAAGGATAACGGTGAAAACGGTTAGTTAAAGAAGCGGCCAATCTTGGTAAAGAACACCGAATCACCTTCATTCGTGCGTCCCAGGCCAAGGAGGACGGGTCCGAGCGGCGAATCAACTCCAAGAAATAAGCTGCCGCCAAAAAGTGAACTCTTTGCACTGATATCGTCTCTGTCTGCCCAGGCGCCGCCGTACTCTGCGCTTCCCCCGATGTAGGCAGGAAATATCTTGAAGCGATTGAACTTTCGGTAATAGAAAGCCGTGGCCAGGCCTGCATATTCTCCGGAAAGCTGATTGACCTGCAGGCCTGACATGTTGAGGAAGCCTCCAAGCAAAAACCTTCTTGAAATAGAGGCGGTTCCATCTTCTGTACCACCTAACCTTGTCAGGATTCCAATCGTGTGTTTGTCGCCGAAAGTCTTGACGATTCCTGTGCGAAGCCGCCATTGCTGGTATTCTTCATCCGCGCCAAGCGAATCAAGCGCATGATAGTAAGAGAGATTAAACACGGCGCCACGAGAGGGGAAATCGATATCATTAATGGAGTCGTAGCTAAAAGAGGCTATAGCGCCGCCATCGTCAAAATCGGACTCCGGGAGGTTAGGGTCACCGATCGCCACTTTAACTTCACCACTCCGTCGATTGACCCCTAAAGAAAAGACAGCGCTTGCGCCGAACTCTTTACCTACAACCAATTGGAGTTCTGATTGTCGCAGCTGATATTGGGCGGTTTCATGATCACCGGAAAACACGCCAATATTGGTCCTTTCTACTGAAAAAGACGGTTGAACAAAGTAACTCAGGTCCAGGCCGAGTGGTTGATGTAGATAGCTAAGTAACTTTGGTTCTTGTCCAACCTGAAGCAGAGTCGTCCATTCGCCAGCCCACTGATTCACCTCGGTGCGCGAATAACCAAGAATTATGTTGGTGGCATTGTCACCAGAAAGGTCGCCTTCCATATCAAGGCCAAAATGGAGGTAATTGGGGCCCCAGGATTTAGGTGTTGCGTACACCATTACGCCCACGCCATCCTCATATTGAGCCAAGTCGTAACCGACTTTTTCAAAAGCACCGAGTCCATGAATTTGGCCGATATCGTGCTCGAGTTGGTCAAGGTTAAGAGGATCCCCTTTGTTAATATTCAAGCGCTGTGCCACTACATTGTCATTAATCGATGATTCGTTTCTCATAGCAATGCTCTTGACCGTTCTATCCCCAGTAGAAATTTGATTGAGGCCTGCTAGATACATTTCGTAGTCTGATGAACTTAGAGACAGGGTTTGTAGGCGCTCTGCTATCATCCTGGCTGCGTGCTCACCTTTAGGGATCGCCTCGGCCGACCTGTCGAATTGAGCCGAGGTAATATCGCCGAGATCCGGTGAAATGAGGATGTCGGTTTCCTTCAAGCTATCAAGACTTGCGATAACATTTCTGCCAGTCAATATCCGCGTGAGTTGATTGGTGACCGTGAGGATGTTGCCAATTTCATCTCGGTTTCTGAGCGGCGCGCCGATATCGACGACAATCAATATATCCGCGCCCATCCCCCTTGCAACGCTAACAGGGAGGTTGTTGACAATACCGCCATCGACCAGAAGGTGCCCATCGATTTCAATAGCAGCGAAGATGCTGGGTACCGACATTGACGCCCGCATCGCCCTGCCCAGGTTGCCTTGCTTCAAGATCACCTCGCTACCATCAACAATGTCGGTGGCAACGGCACGGAATGGGATCGCGAGATGGTCAAACTGATTGATGTGAGCAACGTGTGTAGTGAGGCGCTGAAGGGCTAATTCAATCTTTTGCCCCTGAATGGCGCCCGGTGGTAATTTCAGCTGACCGCCTTCGAATCCAGGCGAAATGCCGATAGAAAAAAGATCTTCCTGAAACTTTTTGTTTGGTGATAGGTCGACTCGACTCTGATCATCAGCCAGAACATCGTCCCAATCCAACTCATCAAGAATCTGTTCTATTTGGGCAGGTGAAAGTCCGGAAGCATATAGGCCGCCAACGATGGAGCCCATGCTGGTTCCTGCTATGACATCAATCGGTATACGGAGGTCCTCGAGGACCTTAAGCACGCCTACATGAGCGGCTCCTCTGGCGCCACCACC
>Ga0209664_1001358_pt1 | contig 12980 bp, 8 predicted proteins | sample SaaInlV_150m_DNA_FD_184668 | JGI IMG/M metagenome (GOLD analysis project Ga0209664, IMG submission 184668) | Marine microbial communities from expanding oxygen minimum zones in the Saanich Inlet - Saanich Inlet SI073_LV_135m_DNA (SPAdes) (version 2) | ecosystem: Environmental > Aquatic > Marine >... | reverse complement strand
CTGACATATTAACTTGCTTGGGAAATTTTCCTGAATTTACTAATCGATAAATAGTAGCTCTTGACAACATGGTTTTCTTAATCACATCGCCGATCTTAATCATTTGCCTATCGTTGGTCATTTTTTTACTCCTGTATAGTTTTAGTTAAATTTACATTGCTTTTAAGGTCGTCTAAATAATTGGACCAAGCCTGCATAAGAGTAATTCTTTGCTCAAGGTACTCCGCGTGACAATAGGCAGCCTTTACTTTGTTAGTTTCAACATGTGCTAACTGCCGCTCAATGACATCGCTAACAAATCCTTTTTCATGCAAAAACGACGATGCCATCCCGCGAAATGAGTGTGTCACAAATTGATCTGCGCTGATACCTAAAGATCTAATAGCCGTAAGAAGCGCGTTAGTAGTGATACCTTTATTTTTAGTCTTCAAACTCGGAAAAATAAACTTACTTCCTGTTTCAATGCAACTTAAATCTTTCAACATGTCAAATACCTGATCACTCATAGGAATTAGGTGATCTCGCCCCGTTTTCATAATACTCCCGTCAACGCGAATAATTCTGTCTGAAAAATCAACATAATCCCAAATCAGTTTTGTTAATTCTCCGGGTCTTAAAAAGATATGTGGCGCAATTTCTAGAGCGGCTCTAACTTGATAAGTGCCTTTATGGCAGTCCAATGTTCTTAATAATTGACCAATGTCTTTTGGGTCAGTAAAAGTTGGATAATGCACTTGCTTTCTTCGTTTGAAAATATCCATTGGCAAGTCTCTAACTGGGTTTACAGTAATCTCGCCCATGCCTACTGAAAAAGAGAAGGTCCTTGATGCGATACCTTTGATTTTTCGTAATGTGTCTAGCACATCTTTTTCTTCAATCTTCTTAAGAAGCATAAGCATATCTGGGGTTGTGATTTTATCAATAGGCTTACGGCCGATAACCGGCATTAAATAACAATTAGCTCTTTGCCTTACATCATGTGCATAGTTGTCACTCCATTCACTGCACTTTTGATTATGCCACGCATCAAACATTTCCTTGAAAGTCGGCTTGCTTGACTTAATATTTTTATGCCTCGGATCAACTCCTTGCACTAATAACTGTTTATTTTTATTCACTGCCTGACGAGCGTCAAGCAAGCTAACATGAGGATAATGTCCGATCGTAATCATTACCTGCTTTTGCTCAAAGTTAAAACGCTGTTTCCAGATCTTAGAGCCTGATACAGCAACTTCAAGGTATAGCCCGCCATAATCATGCTCGCGATACACCTTGGATTTTTTCTTAAGGCTTCTTACCTTGGCATCTGTAAATGGTTTATTTTTCAATTTTTTCTCCTTGCCTTAATCGGCATACATTTTTATTACAATTACTTTTTCACTGGGCGATTAAATCCACACATAACTTAATTGCGTAAAAAAATTATTAGTTTTTTTATATGGTTAAGCGGCTAACAACCTATACACTGTTGCCTTGCTTACACCATACTCACTCATAAGCACCCGAATTAAAACGCCCGCCTTGCGTTTCTTTTTCAGCTGCTCTACTTGTTCAACATTCAGCACTGCTTTGCGACCAAATTGAACACCCTTGGTCTTTGCTTTGGCAATACCTTCAAGCTGCCTTTCTTTGCGAATCTCTGTTTCAAATTCTGCTATTGATGCCAGGACGTTTAGCATAAGTTGGCCAACTGGCGTCGAAGTATCGATGTTTTGATCTAGCACAATAATTTCAACCCCTTTTTGTTTAAGCTGATCAAAAATTTTAGTCAAGTGCAACGTGCTGCGCCCTAATCGATCTAGCTTCGTTACGTATAACGTATCGCCTTTTCTAACATACTGGATCATTGCTTGTAGTTGCCCTCTCCGATCAGTCGTGCCCGTGTGTGTTTCACGAAAAATTTCATCACACTCAACTTCATTTAACTTATCAAGTTGAACATCTAAACTTTGTCCAACACTGGAAACTCTTGCGTAACCTACTTTACTCATGTCTTATTAATCCTTAAACGTTATAAGAATTACATTTTAATACATAAAATAGTACACAATGACCTATACTTTCTGCCATGTTTTACCATGTATACGATTTAGCACATACAATAAAACTTGTACTTATAAACCGGCTTCCTCTGCCAGCTGCTCTTCAATTTCACTCCTCCTGTTATGAGTAAGGTAAGACATTTCAACTTGATTTTTCTGATCTTCTCCATACCTTAGCTCTGTATATGCGACAAGAATTTTATGGGCTTCTTTATCAGGATCAATTAGAGTTGTGTCTTCAACACCGTATCTCTCCTTGGCATACCTAATATAATATTTGAATTTTTCTAATTCATAAAAATCATAGCCGCCAGTAGCTACTTTAATTTCATCCAACGCATCTTCAAATGCCTTGTCTATGATCTCCGGTATAGAAAATGTAAAATCAAATCTATGTGGCATTTCTGGCTTGGCAGTCTCCAATGCTTTTATCAAAATTTCAGTGACGCGTGTAGAAATTACTTTTTTCTTAGTTTTATAACCTTCAACAGGTTTAATATATTTCATCGACTCTCCGATTTTATAAAAATTTACGATTGAATTATATCATTCTATTACCATATGTCAAGTATATCGTAATTATTTAATTACATAGTGTAAAAAGTATTAAATTCTAGCTAAACGTGTTGTATATTGGTAGTCTTTATTTGTGACTAACGGCCTTGCATCACTTAACAGTTGAGTAATTCGTAATTAGATCTATCGATTAAGTGGGTAATCATCTGGATGGCCGTAACGCATCCAATCGTATTCTTTAGTTGTATGATAAAAAGCACCTGTATCAGAATCTATTTCAAATTCTTGAACATTTGTGTAGGAGCCAGATGCATTGCTACTCAACATAATAAAAACCAGGCTGCGATTTTTATTAACTACTGATTGAATATTTTTAGCTGACAACTCTAATACTTCACTATTCGACTGAACCACACCATCAAATATCTTGTACTTTGGATTCGACACGTGTGAAACAAATGCTTTGCATAAAATGCCGTTGTTACAGTCAATTCCAAACATATGCACATCGTTTTTAAAAATTTGCACCTTGCTTTCATTGAAAACTCTTATATCAATATTATTAAGATGGGTAGCATTAAACGCTGTAAAAGCATTAAATGATGTTAATAAAAAAGTAACTAGCAATATTTTTTTCATTATTAATTTACAACTCCCTCTTTATGTCCATACTTATGTACAGTTCAATACATATATTTGCGGAAATTAGCCTTCTTTCAAGATTGCCTAAAAATAATTATAGCTTTAACATTATTCGGCAAGCAGATTGAATATCCGTTAATAGAAATAACTTACTACCAAGAGGAAATAACTTTATCCTTATCGCCAACCAACTGAGGGTGTTGCTTTCTACCTATGGAAACGGCATTTTTTTGTACATTCTTATCAATAAATGCGTGTAGCTCACCGTTAGTGATTTTTCTATCACCATTACTATCTGCATCACCACCTAGTCCTCGCATCATCCAGTAACTAAATAAACCATGCTTTAATGATGGATGGCTACTAGCGGTCTCATCATTAGCTGCTGCTGCAAACAATGTGAAATTATCAGGAAGATTGTAAAGCGTATCTTTTTTAACAATGCGTAGTCCGCGAGAGTCAGCAACTAAAGTTCCTTTACCACCCCTCGCTTTACCTGAATAGCAAGTATCCATAAATAATGTTACATTTGCTGCATTTAAGTCTTTTAAACCATCAATAAGCTCACTCCTTAGAATCGCTGTCCTTTCTAACAAGTCAGGGTCACCATCCCAAGGTATTAAGTATGCGTTGTTTCCATCAGCAGAGGCAAGGCCGTGACCTGCAAAGTAGACGTATACATCACTTTTGTTCTTATCAACTTCAGTTGGCAGCCACCTTTCAACGGACCTCCATATTCCAGCTTCACTAGACTCTGATCCAGTTATTAGTCTTATCCTGTCATCGGAAATACCTAATGCATTTTGGGCGTAGTCATAAAATACTGAAGCATCTGACTCAGCCCATGGTGCACTTGTTATTGATTCATAATTATCAACGCCAATAATTAGTGCTACCGCGTTAGGGTTGCTATTCATCATGGCAGTTGGAGGGATCAGTCTTTTATCTTTATTTTTAGCGGCAGGTTTTTCTCTATTAAAAACAATCGTTTTGGTGCTCTTGTTACCAAACACATCTGTTGAAACAATATTAAATACATTTCTACCTAACTGAATATATTCAGTTACAGAAAACTGATTAAAGCCATCATTTTTAACACCTATCTCTTTGCCATTAATAGTCACCTTGGCTATTTTAGAGTCATCTTTAATATCACCAGCTAGTGTAATATACTTGTCAGTAGTCGTAAATGAATCGCTGTTATAAGTACGAATCTCTGGCGGGTTTATATCAACAAAGGTGGTTTTTTCTGCTTTATTTTTTTCTAAGGCTAGCAGTGCTTTAACTTTATTACTAGCTCTTGTATCATTTTGTTCGGCTGCTCTGCTATACCACTTAATAGCTTTTTTATAATCTATTGAGACACCTTGACCATTAGCGTACATTTGCCCTAATTCATATTGAGCATCCGCTTGATTTTGTAGTGCTGCCTTTGTATACCATTTAATTGCTTGCATGTAATTTTTAGACGTGCCCTCGCCATAATGGTACATTGCACCCACTTCATACTGAGACTCAGCATGCCCTTGTGTGGCCGATTTTTTGTACCAGTCAAAGGCCTTCTTTAAATCTTCATAAACTATATTGTATGAACCTGTAGCATACAATGATGCTAGCTTATACTGGGCTTTAGAATAGCCTGACGTAGCTGATTCCAGTATTAAATTAAAGCCTTTTTTTCTCTTGGTATCATCCCCCCACTCACCTAAATATCTTGACCCTAGCTCATACTTTCCTAGTTTAGAATCTTTAAGCGTCTGAAGATACTCATTCGGATAAAAATTACCACGAAAAACCGCACCTAGACCATAATAATAATCGTTTCCATCTTCACAAGAATAATCATACAAAGAATCGCTAGACTGGTCATCTTCATCCATACAATCACTCGTTTTGTACACCCTATTATTGTTATAAACCCATGTGCTGCCTATACTAGGAATTACTGGCTCAGGTTTTTTACTCGTCAAATATCTAGCAATTATCCAACCCTCTTGATTGTCTAGCCTAACTTTCGACCAACCATTTTCAGTTGATAATAACTCTAACTGAGTATATGAAGGGAGCATCTTTAACAAGTTACTTGGGTTATTTTGAATCTTGCCAGCTGATCGCATTGGAATATCAACCTCATCAGTGATATATGTTTTTTGGTCAATAGTTTTTAGATATCTAGAAATTATCCAACCAGTTGTATTTTCAAACCTAACCTGAGTCCAGCCGTTTTTAGTTGAAAGCACTGTTAATTGTGTACCAGAAGGTAACATTTTTAGTAGATTGCTATTGTGTCTTTCAATCTTGTTACTTGATCTCATTGGGATATCAACCATATTGGCAATGTAAACAGTTGAAGGTGTAAGATAACTATAATTAGGCTTGACATTATTGCCCTTAGTCTCATATTTTTCCTTCTTGTATTGTTCGTATTCTTTATACTTAGAAAATCCAATTTTATTTTTTATTTGTTTTAATTTAAGATTAACCTCAGATGAACATGTATCACATATTCTTAAAGCCTCAAGATACCACTTTACGGCATTTTTATAATCAGAATCTTTAAAGTAATAGCCATTAGCCTTCTCAACTGCGCTATTAAAATTAGGATAATCTTTTATCCATTTTGGTTGTTCACTATAGCTACTCGTTTTTTGACTAGTGGCAACAGGTAAATTGCCTTTAACAAAAGTTTTATATTTTGATAATAAGTCTGATCTACCTGGAAAATCACCCACTTCTAAAAGTTTGTCATACAAGCCTTTGTAATACGCAGACTGGTCTATGTACTCCATGCCAAGCATGATGTCTAAGCTCTTTTTATAATCATTAAAATTACTTTTACTGTAGGCCAGAACCTCAGTGTAAAAAGACATAAAAAATATAATTGTTAGAAATTTAAACATTTAAATATTAATATCAAAATAATGATGTTTGATTTGCTTTAATAATTTTAGAACTTATCAATTTAGCTTTTCTTTTGAGCCAATTTAAATCATCCAGAGACTTGAAAGAAGTATGAATTTCTAAAGTTAACATTTTTCCCTTTATAAGCATTATTACCCGCCCTATAGCAATCTTTTGAAACACCTCTACATTATTCATATGACCTGAAATTTTAGATAAACTAACAACGCCAATTGCTTTGTTGTTTTCTAAAAATACACCTAATGAAGTAGGCTCACTGAATTTCATTTTGCTGATGTCCATATACATATCTTTAATTTCTTCAGACATAATTCCAATCCGTTTCTTGCCTTTTTCATATGATTTTTTTAATAGCTTTTCATGTTGTAGTTTTAATGCTGATGAAATAGCTAAAAAATCGCTTTCACTAATATTTTTATAAGCCAAAGCCTTAGGCGTAAAGATTATGATAGCCCGTCCATGTAACGCCTCAGATTTAAGTTTAGGTTGATAGTCTATAGACTTAACATTTGGATTAAGCTTCGTATATAAACCGCTATCATCATTTTCATAATTACTTATTTTAGGAATGACGATGTTTGTCGACCCCACAGTTAAGCCTTTGTCTTCTGCATATGAGCTTCCTATCGAAACAAGTGTCAACACCCAAAAATTTATTATTATTTTTATTAATTTCATTTTTCTACCACGATGCAATAACCTTATCCTTATCACCAACTAGCTGAGGATGTTGATTATGGCCTTTGGCTATTGCTGTTTTTTGAACTTTATCACTAATGAACGCGTGAAGCTCACCATTCGTAAGTTTGTCATCATTATTACTATCAGCCTCCCCTTCAAGGCCGCGCATCATCCAATAACTAAATAAGCCATTCTTTCGGGTTGGGTGACTAATTGCCGTCTCATCATTAGCTGCTGCTGAGAATAATGTGAAATTAGATGGTAGATCGGAAAGCGCATCCTTTTTAACAATTCTCAACCCTCTAGAGGCTACTAACGTTTGTTTTCCGCCTTTAGCAGAGCCAGAGTAGCATGTATCCATAAATAAGGTTACACTACGTGCTTTAAGGCTATCAAGACCACTAATAACATCTTTTCTTGGAATAGCAGTCCTACTAAGCATACTTGTATCACCATCATAAGGCATTAAATATGCGTCTTTCCCATCTTCTGATGCTAGGCCATGCCCTGCAAAGTAAACGTATACATTGCTCTTATTTTTATCAACCTGGGAAGGTAACCACTGCTCTAGAGACTTCCATATAGCTGTTCTATCTGATTCTTGCCCAGTGATTAATCGTATTCTTTCTACTGGAATGCCTAATGCATTGCGAGCATAGTCATAAAAAGTAGATGCATCTGATTCTGCCCACGGAGCATTAGGCATAGATTTATAATCATCAAGACCAATAATTAACGCAATAGAATTTGGATTGCTTGCTAGCTGTGTAGTTGGAGGTGTCAACTTCTTATCTATATTTTTAACTATAGCTTTATTCCTAACTACAGTTATTGACTTGCTTGCTTTATTGCCAAAAATATCAATTGCTTCAATTATAAATTTATTTTTACCTAGCCCAAGATACATTGCCATATCAAACTGACCAGAGCTGTTAATTGCTATCAAGCCACCATTGATACTAACCTCAGACACGCTAGAATCATCCTTAACAAATCCACTTAAATTAAAATTTGAGCTATCTACTGTTGTAAGATTGTCTTGATTTAAGCTAATAATTGGCGCTTTAGTATCGACAGAAGTGTTTGATGCGTAATTAGACTGTTGTTTTAGGCTACCTTTCGAATCCAATACTGATCCGCCGTATTTTCCCCACAAACCAGAAAAACTATCGTCATTATCAAATTCACTATTCGTTGGATTGGCTGAAAAAAACTCTTTTGGCTTTGCTTCTGATAAAGTCGCCTTTAAAACATAACCCCATGTCTTTCTATCTACTCTAACAGGTATAAGTCCCGTACTGTTATTACCTCCATTTTTTAACCACACCATTGTCCCTTTTTTTAGTAGCTTTATTACATTATCACTAAAACCATCATTATCTCTCAACTTAGTGTCGTCACGCATAACATATCTAAAGTCTGCTCTTTTCTTACTGTATAAAGGTTTTTCTTTTAACTCTGATTTGGCGTCGCTACTTGCAATATCCTTATTTAACTCATCACTAAATTTTAATTCAACTTTGTCAACCACTCTGGTATCTACACTACTTTTGATATCTTTAAAAGCCCATAAGCGAACATCTTTTAAACTAATTTCACCAGAGGAATATTGTTGTTTTATTTTAAAAAATTTATCTGAGCCAAGCTTATCTTTTATCTTGGCCATATAATTATTTAAATTCCATTCAGGTTTAAATTTATTGGTCTCCAAATACCATAAAAGGGCATTTTTATAATCCCCTTTACCAATTAAATAATGCTTAGCAATACATGATGCCACCCACCCAGGGCCATCTTTAGTTGCAAAACCGCCGCATAATCCGGGATCAATTACTTTTGTCTTTAGATAGGCATAATCTATTAAATTATCGCTGTGCTTTGCAAAAGAGTTTTGATCGTAAAGCACTGCGTCAACAGGCTGATGTTTTAAATAATGAAATAATTTAATAATTTTCTTAACACCTTTTACTTTTGCTGCAATTTTTACGGCTTTGTTACCTTCTTTCTTAGTCACTTTACCCATAAGAAATACAGTTTGGTTTGTTGATATCACTCTTACATGATTAGCTTGGAATGTATTTTGATCCTGATATAATGCCTCAACTTGAGCTTCAATAGCTGAATCTTTCATTTTGCTAAAAATATCACTATTTGACTTAACAACAGTTTCATTAATAACTCTATTTATTCTAGGGTTAATAGCTGATATTTGTTTGGCAATATAGTTGCGCAACCTCCTACTTGGTACTTCTCCTGTAACAAGCACTACACGATCAAAAACACTCCATTTTATATGTGCATTTTTTAGTTTTGAATCATTATTTTCCCATTCAGAAAGGCTTACTATGATAGCTTGATCATCAGTTAATCCTCCAGTACTATGTCGATCACTATAAGCAATAGGCAGTATTAGCTGTAAAAATAATAATATGAATAATATAGTTTTACTTGAAAATTTCACTTTTCTACCATGACGCAATAATTTTATTAGCGTCACCCACTAACTGCGAGTTTTGCTTGCGACCCATTAGTGCCGCAGCCTTCTTAACATTTTTGTTAATAAATTCATGTAACTCACCATTGGTAATTTTTCTATCATTATTGTTGTCAGCCTCGCCGCCTAAGCCTCGCATCATCCAATAACTGAATAGGCCATTTTCTAAATTCGGATGACTGCTTGCAGTTTGTTGATTTGAAGCTGCTGAAAAAATTGTAAAGTTTTTAGGTAATGAAGAAAAATTATCTTTTTTAACAATACGTAGGCCACGTGAATCCGCAACTAATGTGCCTTTACCGCCTTTAGGTGTTCCAGAATAACAAGTATCCATAAACAAGGTTACGCTCTTAGCTTTTAAATCTTTTAAAACACTGATCACTTCTTTTCTAGGTATTGCCGTTCTGCGTAAATTCTCTAAATTTCCATCATAAGGAATCAGGTATGCTTGCTCACCATCAGCTGTTGCCAACCCATGTCCAGCAAAGTACACATAGACATTACTATCACCTTCTTCCACCATAGTAGGTAGCCACATATCTAGTGAGTCATAAATTCCACTTCTGTCAGACTTATCTCCAGTGATAAGAGCAATTCTGTCAGCAGGGATGCCTAGTGATTGCTGTGCATAATCAAAAAATACAGATGCATCTGATTCCGCCCACGGAGCTCTCGCTATATTTTCATAGCCATCCAGACCAATAATCAAAGCTACTGCATTTTTATCTTTTCTGCCTTTGAATGATGGCAAGTCTAAAGGTTTATCTAAATTTTTAGCAATGTCTTTATTTCTAGTAATTGTAACTACTTTACTCACCTTATTGCCAAATGCATCTAATGCCACAACATCAAACGTATTTCTTCCTAAGCGTACATATCTAGATATGCTGAAATTACCATTTTCATCTATTGCAACTTCTTTACCTTTGATAAGCAATTCTGTTATCTTTGAACTATCTTTAATCACACCGCTTATTGTTGCTTTTTTGTCATTTACCGCCATAGAGTCGCTATGATTAAAACGAATTACTGGTGGCTGTGTGTCAGCATCAGAAACACTATATGAATTACCTTTATTGGAAGAACTATCAGTGTTTGAATCTAGTATTGAGCCGCCATACTGACCCCATAAATCAGAAAAACTAGATTTATTTTTTTGCTCAACTACTACTGGAGTACTATTTGAGTTAACTGCAAAATGAAACAATATCTCGCGATCAAAAATACTTTGATCTGGTGCGGATGGCAATGGCGATGATTTGTACACTGCACGTTCAATGGAATTTTTAAAAGATGTTATTTTGGCATTATTATCAATATTACAGGACTGTAGGTTCACGCTTTGTACCTTACCGTCAGTGTCTTGCAAAATATGTACATCACACCCCCAACCATCTTTTGCAGCCATATAACGCCAATGACTTTTTACTCTTGAGGAAATTTGATTAATATAATTAACCTTAAGCTGATTTAAAATATCTTCTTGGGCGATTTCTCTATCTTGGTCTTCTTCTGCCTGTATTTCTTGATTTAATAATGCATACCATCTTTCTTGCTCAAGAAGACAGCGTGGCTCTTTAGTTGAACCTGAATAGTCTTTATTACAACTACCATAAAGTGTTTTTACTAACTTGGCATTACTATGATTACCCTTTATCTGAAAATATGGGTCTTTAGAGAGTAGCGGTGACAATTTGACAAAAACCTCACCTGAAGATGAGGCTAACTTAATTTTCCAGATATGTTTACCACTACCCATCTTGTTCCTGATCAACATCTTAATGTTGCCATCTTTTTCTTTAAGCTTATGTTTTTTATCACTATCAGAACTACTTGGTATTGACGCAGAATTATCTGCAGAAATCTTGTTAGATGTTTTGGTTTCAATAACCCCACTTAAGCGTATTATTTTTGCTTTTATACGACTACTTTTTCTTTCAAGAATAACTCGTGTTGAAATCTGATCAATGTAACTGCCTTTTTTAGGATTAACTTGCAAGGCTAGCTTGTCATTTACATAAAGTTTTATTTTATCACCACTATGTACTCGATCACCAAATACCACCGTAACTGGCACAACCGCTGCGTTTTCAACGTACCTTGGTGCTTTTATCGTTATATTTTCGCTAGTAACTGCCTTGGAATTAGAACTCACCTTTGCATTATTATTAGACCACCTGTTGGTGATACTAGGGCACTCATTATCAACATATGACTCTGCAAATACCCCATTAGAGCACACCTTATCTCTACTTAATGCCTGTGCTGTACTTTCACGACATTTTGAATATACGTTATCAATGGCTCTATCTGCCCACTTGTAACCTTGTTGCTTGGATTCTTTAAACCACTTTATTGCTTGCTGAGTTTCACCCTTCTTGCAGTGCTTCTTACCTATACGATAATACTGGTAGCCAAGACTACCCTTGTTGCTCTCAACCTCACTTTGAGAATATTGCACACTCTTTCCAGAACAAGCCTTATAAACATTCTCAACAGAACGAACATAGCCTTGTTGTTTAGATTCCCTAAACCATTTAAGTGCTTTTTGATGGTCTCCACTTTTACAGCTTTTCTGCCCTAGAACATAGTACTGATACCCGAGACTACCCTCATTTCCAGAGCTGGTATTAACACGATTATCACTTGAATAGTTTTGTTGGCTGGCATCTTCATTATTAAACTCTTGAGCTATACCCTCTATCAACTTAGCGCCTAAAATACCCTTAATAAGATCAGCTAATGCATCATTATCAGAATGCGCCTGCATACTAACTTGCAACATTAAGATTGATAAAAATATTTTCAAAGACTTCATATTAATCATACTACACCTACTTCTTTATAACTTCCACTGCTGCACTACTTAATTTTTAATGCGTTTGGCCCATATACAACTCTCATCTCACCTTTTTTGGTTTTGATTAATGCCGTGCCTGAGTACATGCGTAAATCTTTATTGTATTCAGCTCTCAACACCTCGCCGTCGCCATTAATTTTGTCATCAAAGCAACTTAATGAAATATCGCCTTTTGATCCGCCCTTATTAAAATCAAATCGCCCTGAACAAACGTTACGCCCTGAGTCATTAACAAGGTTAAATCTTTCTTGCTTATCGCCAACCAAACTAACCATGCCCGAAATTTTTATAGTTTGGTCGCTTTCAACAACCTCCATTACCCAGGGAAAGCTTCCTGTATGCTGTTTATATGTATTAGCGTTATAAAAAAAGGTGTCATTCAGCGCAACAAGCCTACATTTACAGGCTTTTCCTAGCTGTTCATTTGTTTTCTGAGCAGTCTTGTCACAACCATCTTTTGCTCTTGTTATTGCAGCCAAGTCAGTTCTAAAATTCCAAGATGCATATCGACTACTGTCTTTACAGCTTTGTGGATCGATAGCAAATATTGCTTTTGATTTGTTACTATCTCTGTCAAGCCACCTATCAACGAATTTAATATTACGAATATCATTTATAAAACCACTTTGAGCGGGCTTTCTTTTTCTCATATACGGCTTTATCAAGTCATTAGTGTTCCATGCTTGATCGTTCATACTATACGGTAATGAAACTCTATAGGCTTCAGCTGAATCAATTCCTAAAGTGCTGGTTAATTGATTGACAGGGTTGCTTACACACCCTGAAAGTAGCACTACCCCAAACAAAATAAATATAATTTTTC
>Ga0209664_1001352_pt1 | contig 13014 bp, 10 predicted proteins | sample SaaInlV_150m_DNA_FD_184668 | JGI IMG/M metagenome (GOLD analysis project Ga0209664, IMG submission 184668) | Marine microbial communities from expanding oxygen minimum zones in the Saanich Inlet - Saanich Inlet SI073_LV_135m_DNA (SPAdes) (version 2) | ecosystem: Environmental > Aquatic > Marine... | reverse complement strand
CGGCCAACAACATTATGCAATTCACCTGGATGCATTCCTGTGCCAGGTCTTGCTAAATATACATCGTCATATGTCATACAATGATCCGCTTTCATATTGTACTTTGTAATGATACTCTTTAGATAAGGCGTGCGATTTTCATATTCTCTTTTTGATGGCTCAACAAATCCATCCTGAGAAAGTGTTAAATAAACATCGTTAATATTAGAGACAAACGCATTCATATCATTAGGCTCTAAAGCAAACCCATGATCAGGGCCTTCTTGCTTCCTATCTAAAGTAATATGTTTTTCAAATACCGTCGCACCTAAAGCTACAGCAGTAGCACTAGTTACAACATCTTCTGTATGATCGGAAAACCCAACATTAAGATTATATCGTTTATTAAGAAATGGGATGTTATTGAGATGCACTTCAGTCGGTTTTGGAGGGTACATAGAGACACAATGAAATAGTGCAAATCCTTTCTTGTGTAACCTAAGAATACTAACTGCTTTATCAATATCTGCCAATGTTGCCATACCAAAAGAGGCTAGAATTGGTACATTAATAGTATTAATTAACGACTCCATTAATGGTAAATTTGTATGATCCATAGATGCAATCTTAACAATATCTATATCCAAATTACGAGCCCACTGTAGCCCATTTTCTCCATGGATAGTTACACAACAATCCATGCTTAATTCATGACATAAGTCGCATAGTTCCGGAAACCACTCTTTTGGTGTTTTTAAATACTTTTCAAAAACATCTTGAGCGCTAATATCCCCATATTTAACATCTAAACCATAATCCTTACTCCTTACTTTAGCACTTACAATTTCATTGGGCTCATAAATTTGGAACTTAGCACAATCACAACCAGCAGTAGCTGATTTTCTAACTAATTCACGAGCCGTCTCTATATTTCGATTATGATTAGTGCCAATTTCGCTAATTATATATGGCTTAAGATTTCTTCCTATAGCAGGACGACCATTTATTACTATCTGTGATGATTCTATCAAATTATTATCACTCATCTGTTGATCTCACATGTTTCATTGTTTAATATATTATTCATTATGTGTCTTAATTAATATTTAAAATAATTACTCCAAGATCTAAATAATGCCAAACTAGAGTGATAGTTTTGCAACTTATTAGTAGTAGTGTTATCGCTCAAATAATTATCAATTGGATTAATGCCAGCAGCAAGGCCAAGACAAAAAGTAGTTGAAATTCTAGGGTTTATCTCGAATGGCATTACACGTCCATCATCAGTAAGTATAAGTTGGATGTTATAACACCCTTTTGCTGGTAGCGCATCATGTATGGCAACACAAGCATTTATAATGGCACTGTTATCTTCTGTTTCAGCTCTTAATGTAATGCCTTTTTTAACCGCTACCCGAACTGGAACAACTGCTCTCAATGATGCACGAGAATCTGAACTCATCAAAACAGTATATTCCTGTCCTATGCACAACTCCTGCAAAACAGCTTCATCAGCTAAAATTCCGGTTAATATCAAATAGGCAGAAACCTGATCTGGTGTATTTAAAATATTAACATTGCGCGACCCTCTGCCATTACGTGGCTTGGCGATACATGGAAAAATAATCTCTTCACCGTTTAGAAAATCAGAAATAGTAATTGTTCTTGGTGAGTCAAGGCCAGCTTTTGTTATAGCATGCGCACTTTTTAACTTATCAAGCATAGTTTTTACATAATTAGTATCAGGCAACATTGAAGGGGTATTCAGTTTATTTATTTTTGTTAGCTCTTCATCAACACCTGGAATCACTAAATCGATCTTATATTTACTACACAAAGTGTTTATATTGTCGATAAAACCTGATGATACTGCATATGGTATTTCATGCCTAAACTCTTCGGGTATGAGTGGTGAAATTGCAGATAAATCAGCATCAGCAAAATGCATCTCATAATCGTCAGAAAGAATTCTAAAAATAGCCTCATTTCCAGCACCGCCACCACCAGTAAATAGTATATTTTTCAATGCGCAATTTCTCTTATTAACATAAATGCCTCAGCCGCCTCACATCCAACTGAAGCGCCTCTCCACCTTGCTAAATATTCTACATTTTTTAAGGATCGAGCATGTGGCCACTTTCTCATTTCTGCTTCATAACTTTTTAATGCTTTAATCTTTCTATCAATAGTAATACTCACATCTTCAAACAAATTTGGTTGAAATATGGCATTAGACCCTGTTGATTGCCACTCTGTGCTTGATACTACTTCAAATGCTAATATACGATTAACTGTGTGACCAGGTTGAGGACGACAGGCGGTAATTACTGCTTCATGAATAATTCTATGATCAATATTCAAGTCACCACTATGATGAGTAACTACCGTATGAGGCCGTAACCGATCTATCTCTTTTTCAATCTCTTTTATTACATCTAACAGATTAAGTGCATCCATTCTGTTATCAGGAAAATTTAATAGTTTAGTTGAAACAGCTCCAAGAACTTTTCTGGCATCTTCTGCTGATTTTTTTAATAGCAATAGTTCTTGATGATTTATATTGGTATTTCGAACTACATCACGTGAAGTTACACCTTCAGCCATAATCAAAATATGAACTGATTCACCTAAGTCTGACCATTTAGCGATAGTTGCACCACAACCAAGCACTTCATCATCTGGGTGAGCAACAATAACAAGAATTGTCATACTATTACTGCAATTATAAAAAATATTTTAATAATTATACTCATACTAAAACATCTTTTTGAAAAATACGCGATTCTTTATGTGAGATAGACTTAAGTTGCCTAAAACCCAAACTCTTAAATACCTTTATTGATGGCTGGTTATTCACTTTCACCTTGCCAATTAATGTAAATGACTCTTCACATTTTAAATAGTCAATTGCCATCGATAGAATCTTTTTACCCAAACCAAAGCTACGATACTGTCTTGCTAAAGAGTAGTCTATTGTATAACATGAGTCTGAACGATCAAAACGAACTTGACCTATTGCGCCGAATTCAGAACCTATCAGAATTAAGATACTATCATTGCTATTTAACTTTTTATTAAACCACTTTTTATGATTTTCCAGTTCTATAAATTCTTGACTGAAAGCATTTTCTCTAACTTCTAATTCATTTGCCCAATTCCAGTAGAGCATTAAGTCTGACTTTGTGGCTTTTCTAATAGTTAATGCCTCTATAGATGGTCCAGTCAATAGTAATTGGGCTACTATACCTGCACCTTTTCCATCAATTAGTTTTTGACAACTACAAGACTGTTCTATTAATTTTTTCGGATTTTTGATTATATCTAATAGGGCGCAATAAATCATCTGTTCATTTACCTGGTTCAAATTTCCAAGCCATTTTAAACAACCATCTTGATCAAGATCTTTAATTAATTCGATCTGATTATCAGAAACAGTAATAATAATACTGGGTAACCCTATAGCCATCCTCTCCCAAGTTGCACTACCACCAGCGCCCAAGGCAACATCAGCACTTGCCATTAATTCTGAAATATTATCCACTTGTACATGAAGTTTTACATTGGAATATTTTCTTATTTTTAACTCTAATTCAGTCCTATGAGGGTTACCAGATCCAATAACAACATCTACCAATAAATGCTTCAGTTTAGGTTGTAAAAGTACATTTATAGCTACAATTGTTAAGTTATCAGGATCTGTACCGCCAAAAAAAACAAAAACTCTCTCAATTGAATCGCCCCTCATTGCATGATTTTTTCTATTTTTAAAAAAATCTTTTCGTAACAATGTATATTTAATGCCTAGTAGTTTAATGGTATTTGGCGCCAACAAATCATCATAACGTTTTTCATTATGAATATAGTTTTGGTCTAGTAATAAATCACAGTCATGTCTACGGTTTGATAGGTCATCAATTACCATAATTTTTTTCGCATATGGCCTTAGCTTCTTTTCCCAATTATAATCTAGTGCATAATGATCAATTATTAACCAATCTAATATTCTTTCTTTAAATATTTGGATAGTTTCATCAGCGTCCGTCAATTGCTCCACACCGAGTAGCTGTTCATATTTAGATAGTTTCTGTTGTAAATGAGTTAAATTCAAATCAGGTAAACACTGTACTACAAACCCTTTGCTTTGGATTTGATGATTTAAATTACCCTTATGATTACGAACAACAAATTCTATGCTTACTCCCCTGTCATGCAACTCTTCAGCAAGAGTGAGGCAGCGCATAATATGGCCTGAGCCAATTTGAATAGACGCATCAGCTCTAAAGGCAACTCTCATTAATTTAATCTAAAAAAGCCACTATGACAAATTGGGGTTTCTAACAAGTCATCAATTTTCATGCCATCTTCAGCATCTTTAATAATTGAAAATATTGGATCTAACGCTTCAAAATAATTATCTATTATTTTTGGAGTGTGGTCAATACAGGCATAAACACTATTTGATGCAAGATAGCCTTTTTTTAACATCTCCTGCGTAATTAAAGTCTTATATACAAGATTGTTTTTTGATTTAAATGTATGACTACTAAGTGCTGGCAATCCATGTATATCAATATTTAATTCATATTTATCTGCTAATAATCTCCATTTGTTAGCTATATCATTCCCAATTTTAGTAATTTTCTCCCAAGATTTCTCTCTTTGCATTACTTCTAATGTTTTTAATGCTGCAGATGGTCCAATGCGCTCCGTCCAAAATGTAGAGCTAATAAAAGTTTTCTGCACTGCTTGCATGATATTCATATTACCAATACAGGCAGAAATTGCATAACCATTGCCTATTGCTTTAGCAAAAATTGCCAAATCAGGCTCGACATTATATTTTTTATGCAAACCACCAAAGGTTTCTCGAAAGCCAGATGTACACTCATCAAAAATTAGAATGATATTATTCTCAATAGCCAGATTTTTTACTTTTTTTAAATAACTGTCTTTTGGCCCTTCATTTCTTGAAACTTCCATCATGATAGCCGCAATTTCACCATGATTATTCTTTATAACTCCTTCTAATTCCTCAATATTATTATAATTAAAAGGCAATGTAGTGCCTGTTAATCCCCTGGGCACTCCATCTGGTTGCAAACCTGGAAGTAAATGCCCATCAAGACTTTTATCACTATCAAGATTAGTAGACAAATACCAGTCATGCCAGCCATGGTAACCGCAAATTGCAATTTTATCCTTACCTGTTGAAGCCCTAGCAATGCGGACAGCTATAGAATTTATTTCACCTCCTGATCTAGCAAAACGAACCATATCTGCCCAAGGGTGAATTTCAACTAATCTCTCTGCTAAATAAACTTCTTCTGGGCAGTTTAATGTTGACATATTCCCATCTTTCACAGTTTTTATTACAGCTTCATCAACTTCAGGATGTCCGTATCCTAATGTATTAGTGCCGATACCCATAATAGACATATCAATGTATTCTTTACCGTCCAAATCCCAAACTTTGCACCCTTTAGATTTACTAAAATAAGATGGCCATTTTTCAGGCAAGAACATCTCAGGCCTTTTAGAAAGCAACATATTGCCACCAGGAATAACATATTTAGCTCTCTTATAAAGCTTCTGTCCTGTACTTAGATCCGAACCTTCATTTCTAATCAGGTGCTGATTAGCAAAAAAAATTTCAGGTTGTGACTTTTTAAGTTGCAACACCTCTCTCCAAGTAAAGTTAATTTCTGGTAAAAAATACTCAAAAATAGATTTAATAACTTTGTAGTCTTCTGGCTCATCAACCGTCCAACGTTCGACTGAAAGATCTACATTATTAGCAACATTCTCAGTTGCAAATCTGCTTGACTCGCGTATATACGGGGTTACATGTTCACGCTCAGCTTTTGTTTCTGCCATTTCCCATGCAACTTTTAATGCAGAAAATGAAAACACCTCAACATCTAAGCCATCTGGAAAGGTTGCTGGACTTACATTAGACACATAATCAGAACTACTTGATTTATAAACTTCAATAATATTATCCACAATCTCTGCATCTACTAATGGGCAGTCGCCTGTTATTCTTACCACTACATCTGGATCATATTGTAATGCAGCTAAATAATAACGATCCAATACATTGTTTTCACTACCTTGAAACACGGTATAACCTAACATACTAACATGCTCAACTAAGGGCTGATTGCATGGGTCAATAGATGTTGCAAGTACAATTTTATCTATCAATGTAGACCTACTCAAACGAGAAAGTAATACTTCAATTATAGGTATACCATTACTAATCGGCAGCATTGCCTTATTTGGTAGGCGGGTTGACCCCATACGTGCTTGTACTACTGCAATAATACGCATAATATCAATTAAGATATTCTCTAAGTATAATTTGGGCTGCTCGTTTACCTGCACCGCCTTTATACATAGAAAAGTAATTTTTAATCATTTCTTCACGAGCACTTTTTTTCTTTTGCCATAATATCTCTATTTCATCAATAGGTTGTGAAAGAAAATCCCTAAGTTTTTGATGAAAATTTAAATCATTATCATCAAAAACAAACACTCCTTCCAGTATACTTGCATATGCATCATCGCTCAAAGGACTTTTATCTTTCCAATCAATAAATATAACTGGTTTTTCAGACATTACAACCCACCCCAATGTACTTGTTGCACAACTCGTAACTAAAACACTATGTCCATCAATCAAATACCTCATATCTATCTTATTAAAAAATAGCTCTATATTGTCAGCCAACTTAACATTGTTCAATACAGGATCAGGGTCAGCATAACGACGATTATCCTCTGGATATGTTTTATAGCGTACTTTATGAGGTAACTTACTTAATACCTCTGTAATACAACTTTGCTCATCCATAGCATTATGATAATCTGTTTTTGATGATATAGAAAAACCCATATGATATAAATTAGTTGAAATATATACAATTGGAGGCACAGATTTATCTACAGATTTTGCGTATTTCATTCTAATAAGGCGCATAGGCATCCCAACAATATAATGTTTAGCATTATCAAAATATGTGCCTTGTTCTACATCCACAACTTTTTGATTATAAGAAAACATGGCATCAGCTACACCATTATCAAACCCAACATGCAACATACTATGCGCTTTACTTATTTCCACAGTTACGCCATGTTGACTTGATATTAATGGAATGCTGTTTTTTCTACAAGCACACGCTAACGCAAATCCTTTTAAATTTCCTGGAGAATTTACAAGTACAGCTTTATTTATACCACTTTTTTTTCCTATAGCCTTCTCCCAACTATTTACAAATACTTTAAATTGATTTATTTCTTTTTCCAAATAACCTTTAAATAGCGACATGGTAATATCTACTGCAGATGGCTCTACCCAATCCCTAACTCTTTTACTTATGATTGGCGAAAGCATTTTATAAAAATCTATAATATTTTCACTTAAAAAGATATTTTCAGTATTTGATAAAGGTTCTGGTTTGATCTTTGAAATCCTAACACCATGTAATGCTAACGAGGATGCTATCTCTATATTTAATTCATTTTCATTCGGAATAAGAATTTCTTTTTTAAATATATAGCTAGGCATGCTATTCATCAATTTCATTGCCAAACGATAAACTATAGTTTCATATCCGGCTACCTTAAAGCGTCGCCAATAAGAAACTCCATAAGTAGTAAGGGTGCTCCATTTATCATTCTCTAACTTATAATCCACTTTAGTAAATGACGGATTGCCAAAAAGTAGCTGGTCCCATAAAGAGTTCATCATATTTCCAGACGGTCCAGTTTTTCCATATACATAGATAAACAACCTAGGTTCTGTAAAATCATTGGCATCCAGGCAAGCGGCTTTAAATATTACTCTTTGAAACTTGTATACAAATTGTGAAATTGCAAGTGCAAACTCTCGCTCAATACCAGGGATTCCTAGCACTATATCAAAAATATCCTCTGTTAGTTTTTGGATTGTTTTTTGAAATTCTTTAGTCTCTTTAACTGTCCACCTTTTTTCAATATTTTGTATATTTCTATTTTTACTAAATAACAATGCTGGCGCACTAGATTTTATTATTGCAGATTTAGATAATCCATTCTGATAAGCCCATTCAAGAGCTTTAGTGCTATCACAAAAAACTGTACTGTAATTCGAAAAATCAACCAAACTATCATCTTGTATCGTTTTAGACAACCTTATACTCTCCAATTAGATGGGTTTAGGTAAATAGGATCATTGATTGACAGATCAGAAAATTCTTCTGTATTAATATATATTGATGTAGCGCTAATAATTTCACGTAACTGGTTTAGAGTATTAACACCAACTACCACCTTATCGACTTCACTAATGCTCTGTACAAAACCAAGTGCAAGTTGTAGTGTACTCATATTTAGTTTGCTTGCTTTTACATGCAATGCCTCTAATGTATTCATAATAGGGTTAAACCAAGGTGAAATATTTTTTAATGGCATTAAAAGTAAACCTTGTAAAAAAACACTTCTTGCATGAATTTCTACTCCATATTTTTTTAACATGGAAAGCTGCCCACCTTCAAGAAGCCTTTGATCAAGTATATTGATAGGAAGTTGCACTATATCAACTAGATAATTATCTAAAAGAGAGGAAATTTGCTCTCCACTATAAAGTGAAACGCCTATTTTTTCTATCAGACCATCTTGTTTTAATTTATCCATTATTTGCAATAGCTTTTCACCCCCTGATAAAAAAATGTCATCACAATTATGTATAAGCAACCCGTATATTGACTTTTGACCTAATTTTTTTAGTGATAATTTGAAGCTTTCAAGTAACTCATCTACTTGTTGATCAATAATATCACTCTTGAAGTGTGGAGTTTTAGTTATAACTTTCCATTGCTTACTTCTGACTTGATTAGAGATAAATTTTCCAATTGCACTCTCTGCATTGCCATATGATGATGCAACATCCAATATCTCAACGCCATTCCTATCTGCATATTGTAAAATTCTTTCTATTTCAGGACTTCCAACTTCACCAAGTTTATTTGCTATTCCATAAGACATGCCAAACTGAACCGTACCTAGTGCAATTTTCATATAAAAACCTAAACAGGGCCACCGGTAATTGGAATATTTATTCCATTTATATAATTTGCATTATCACTGCAGAGATATGAAATTTGAGATGCTGTATCATTTACAGTAACCAGTCTACGCATTGGATTTTTTATCGCCTCAACTTCCTTCACACGAGCAGGAACATGTGATGTTAATTCTGTAACTGTTAAGCTTGGAGATACCGTATTAATAATTATTACCATATGCGAAGGAAAGAGTCTAATATACTATCTTATCTTCTTTAAGAATCCATGTATTATGCCAAACTTCTAACGAAAGAAACATCCACATAATAACGCCATGATTGCCTGAAGAGAGATAATGATCGTGCACCAGATCTACTGCTTTTTTTCCATTTAAAAATGATTGGGAGAAACCATTTTCCCTAGATACCATTTTAAGTATTGTTGAGTACCCATGTTTAGACTCTAAGAAACTACTTATAAATGATGGTGACCCTTGTTTGTTTTTTGATAAAATTCTTTTTGGCAGTCTTTTATTCATAACATCTCTCAATATTTTTTTTGTTTGATATGAGTCATACTTTACACTCAACGGTAGCTCATTAACCCATTTAACGAACTCAGGCGATAAAAAAGGAACGCGCACTTCAACGCCATTTGCCATCCCGCCCCTATCTTGGCGCTGAAGTAACGACTGTAATCGATACTTCTGGCTATATATCATTTGAAGAGTATCATTAGGCCACGTAGAATAATGTCTAGAAAGCCAATCCCAACTTTCCGTATCTATACACTTATCAGAAACACCATTTGTCAGTTCATCTATCTCTGAAACTCTATCTAATCCACCCCCGTAATATATATTGCTCAAAACTGAATCCTTGTCACTATTGTTAGTCATTAATATATCTCTTGTGCGAGTAAAACGACTATATCCAAACAATAATTCATCAGCACCTTCTCCAGACTGCAAAACTTTAACGCCTAAAGAGGAAGATAACGATGTTAATTCTAGTAATTGGGGAGAGATAGGAAACTGGATAGGCTCGTCGTTGTACCATGTAAATTTACTTAAATTACCCATATACTCTGATAGCGACAATATATTTCTATTTAATCTAAAATCCACAGCAGGGTGTTTATCATTCAAATAATTAATAAACAATTTCACGTCCCTCATTTCACTTGAAACATTGTCATGATTATCTGCAAAGAATAATTCCATATAATCATCATGTTGACAAAATTCAGACATTAGCTTAACTATAGAATTAGAATCAATTCCGCCTGATAATAACACGCCTATAGGGACATCACTTGTAGATCTACTACAAATCGATGAAGTAAGTTTTTCTAAGAAATCATCTTTTATAAAATCATCTGTTGTATTATTAAAATCATAATTAAACTGTTCTAAATTCCAATAATTACTAGATTTAATATTACTTAAATCCAATGAGATTTCTAAATACTTTCCCGGCTCTACCTCAAACACGTCTTTGAAAAATGTTTCACTACCTTGTACTTTCCCAGTATGAAAAAACTCATTAATCTTTGATAGGTTTGGTAAAACAGGCATATCTCCATTACTAATGATCGCCTTAATCTCAGATGAAAAACAAAGTCTTTTGCCGTTAAACGACCAATATAGTGGCTTTTCACCTAGTCTGTCTCGTACCAAAAAAAGTCTCTTTCTGTCAAGGTCTAGATATGCAAATGCAAACATTCCATCAATTAATCGTAATGTTTTTTCAAGCCCCCAGTGCATTAAACCTTTAAATAATACCTCTGTATCGCTTTTTTTACTACAAAAAATCCCCTCACTCTCTAGCAGAGTCGAGACATGCTTATAATTGTATATCTCGCCATTAAATGTAAGCATTTTCCCGCAATTTTCTAATGGTTGCTTCGAAAATTTCTCCTCTAAACCAATTATTGACAAACGATTATGAGCGAAGACAACGTTTCCATTACATATTAATCCATCACCATCTGGCCCTCTATGCTGTAAAGTACGATTCATCCTAGAGATTAGATCATTACTAATATCAAACTTACAGTTACGTGTAATAACCCCTAAAATAGAACACATAATTTTATATATAACACTTCAAGTAATAATGATGTTATTCAACTCTGTTTTCTCAAAGTCTTTTCTCATCATACCAAACATTACAGAGTTTTCATAAGCACCATTAATATATGACTCTTCTCTTGACAATCCTTCTTTTATAGCGCCAGCTTTCTCATTACTCCTAACAGATGCTATGTTATTAGCAACTACACCAGTAGAGATACGATGAAGATTTAAATTATAAAAAGCATAGTGAGCTAATAGTACCAAAATTTCTGTTCCTATGCCTTTTCCTCTTAAGTCACTACTTCCAATTAATCTACCATACGAAGCATGGCGATTTATCCAATCAATAGAGCTTAATCTTGCATTTCCAATATACTTATCATTATCCACAAGACATACAGCGAACATATATACTGATGGAGGTTGAGATTTTTCTAGATATTCAACAAGATCCTCATATCTAGTTGGATTTTTATGAACTAAAAAATTATTCGTATCGGGATTATTAATCCAATTTAACCAACCATTTTCAATATCATGTATATTGATTGGTCTAAAATATATTTGTTTTGTTGAAATAATACCTTTCACTTAAATATCTCCTTGTAAATTACCATTTATTTAACAATATCAATTACTTTATTAACAATAAATTCTAACTCTGAATCATTAATTACATGATTCAGAGGGAGCGTTATAGTTTTAGCATAATACTCTTCGGCCAGACTACATTTTTTATCTCCAAAAAGTTCTTTAAAAAAAAACTGTTGGTACACTGGAATATAGTGGACATTTGCCCCAATACCGTTATCTATTAAAGATCGATATAACTTGTCCCTTAATTGACTCCCTTTTTTAACACGCACTATATAAAGATGATGTGCTGAAGTTCGGCTTGATTTTTTTATCAACGGATCAACTGCTACATCTTTAAACCGTTCATCGTACCATTCTACAATTTCAGTTCTACGTAATACATACTGATCTAGTCTATTTAATTGGCTTATTCCAAGTGCTGCTTGAATGTCTGTCATTCTATAATTAAAGCCAAGCTCAACTTGCTCATAGTACCAGTGGTCATTTGATTTTTCATGTATTTTATTTAAGTCTTTAGTTATACCGTGACTCCTTAATAATTTCATTTTTTCAGCCAGCTGTGAGCTATTAGTCATTGCTACACCTCCTTCGCCAGTAGTAATAATCTTAACTGGATGAAAGCTGAATACAGTAATATCAGAATAGCGACAATTTCCTACCAGTTCATTTTGATAGCTCGCCCCTATAGCATGCGCCGCATCCTCAATAATCTTAAAGCCATATTGTCGACTTAAAGCATAAATCTCTTTCATATCACAAGACTGTCCAGAAAAATGGACAGGTATGACTATTTTTGGAAGAACTCCTCTTTCCTTTGCCAATTCCAACTTCACCGATAACTTTTCGACACTCATTAATGCCGTATCTGGCTCAATATCCACAAAATCAACAGATGCACCGCAATATAGTGCACAGTTAGCAGAAGCTACAAATGTTATAGGGGATGTCCATAATATATCTCCAGGAGCCAAACCTAAAGCAAGGCAAGCAACATGAAGAGCTGAAGTGCAGCTATTAACCGCAACAGAATATCTTGCACCAGTATAAGAGCATAGCTTCTGTTCAAATAAAGGTACAGCTGGGCCTTGTGTTAAAAAATCAGACTTTAGTGTCTGAATAACAGCGTCAATATCTTTTTGGGTGACTTCTTGTCGCCCGTAAGGTATAAATTTAGATTTTTCCAATTTTATTTTTATTATTATTAATCCAGTCTTGTAGAGATTCTATGCTCATCCACTCTTTATTGTTATCACTTGTATAACAAAAACCATCTTCAACTCTTTTGCCATTTTTAATCATTTTTTTAGAAAAAGA
>Ga0209664_1001274_pt1 | contig 13484 bp, 10 predicted proteins | sample SaaInlV_150m_DNA_FD_184668 | JGI IMG/M metagenome (GOLD analysis project Ga0209664, IMG submission 184668) | Marine microbial communities from expanding oxygen minimum zones in the Saanich Inlet - Saanich Inlet SI073_LV_135m_DNA (SPAdes) (version 2) | ecosystem: Environmental > Aquatic > Marine... | reverse complement strand
TACTAGGATAAAGCGTTCCCTGAGCGGTGTCGAAGGGCGCTTTCAGGTGTGATATTGGTTTCTACTCCGCTCAACCAGCTTCAAGATAAAAGCATATCATGATAATCTTGACACTGTACTAGGAGAGCAGTGAATAGTTAGCTTTTTTTAAAAATTATTCCGTCTTAACAACCTTTACAGCAGCGCATCCTGTAAATGTCGAGTGAGCAGATCGAGTTGCTCTAAGAGTTTTTTGTGTGACGCTGAATTTTCAGGGCAGTGGCGAATGACGAATTGCGCGGTCTGGATTACTTTTCGCCAGCGTGGATATGCAGGCAGTGAAACCTCAGAAAGATATTTTTGCAGACCCCTTGACCGATAAGTTCCGGTTTTGTTATCAAGGTGAGTCCCCCAGATATTACTTTTTTGCGCCAGATCAAGCTCGGTTTTTCCGGTTTCGGTTTCCCATATTTCAAGAGACATCTGCAGAGTAGCAACCAGAGTTTGCCGCACTATTATTTTAGCAGATTCTGTCTCAGTGTTATCTCCCCGATGGAAAGAGGACAAACGTAGTTGTGCGGCAATCCGGGCCAGTAATTCTGTTTTCCGGAAAGGTTTGACCAGATAATCATTTGCTCCGGACAGATAGCCCTGAGCAATATTTTCTTCATTGTCAAGGGCAGTCAGCAGCAATACCGGCAGTTCTTCAGCGGAGTGTTTTTCTCGAATCAACTCACAAACCTCAAAGCCGTCCAGTTTCGGCATCATCACATCCAACAGCACCAGCCGGATACTGGAGTCGGTTTCCAAAACATTCAAGGCATCCTGACCTGTGTCACAGGAGGTGAGGTTATATTGCCCAGCTACGTGACCGAAAACTATTTCAAGATTAGTGTAATCGTCGTCCACCACCAGAATATGCTGTAGTTTAGTGGACCTGTTGGTAACTAACTTTTCTATTGGCAGTTGAATTGCTGCATCCGGTAATTTTTGTAATTCCTCAGCGGCAGACAATTTAATGGTTTTTTCTACAGCAGGAGCAGTTGAAACCGGTAAATTAAAGCTAAATACGCTCCCTTCCTGCGGAACAGAACGGACTTCCAAATGTGATCCGTGTGCTTTCAACAATTCCTGGCAAATGCTTAAACCCAAGCCCAGGCCTTCTTGTTCACGGATTTTCGCACTTTCTCCACGTCGGAAACTTTCAAAAATATTTTCAAGTTGTTCCTGAGGAATACCAACACCGCTATCCTCAACTTCTATTCGCACCTTGTTTTTCAGCAAATGAGCAGAAATTGTCACTTTTCCGCTGTCTGTGTATTTGAGAGCATTTGCGCTTAAATTGAGTAAAATCTGCTGAAGACTGTTTGGATCGGCGGAAACAGGCGGTAAATTTTGCGGAATCTCATTTTGAAGAAGGATCGGTTTTTCGCCTGCTAAAGGTTGAGAAAGGTTTAGCACAGATTCGACCAGCGTGTGCAAAACAACAGATTCCATATTCATTTTGACCCGCTGCCCCTGCAGTGCAGACAAATCCAGTAAATTCCCAACCATAGTGTTAAGACGTCTGGCATTTTCTGCAACCAGCTGTAATTGACGTTTAGTCTTTCGAGTCAGTTTTTCTGCAGTAGATGATAAAATCATGTCCACCAAACCGATCATCCCGTGCAGCGGCGTCCGCAGTTCATGAGAAGTGTTGGTCAATAACTGGTCTTTCATTTCGTCAGCCTGCCGCATATTTCTTAATGCCTGCTTTTGAGCTGCTTCTTTGTCCTTAAATTCTTCACGGACAAGGGCATCCATCGAAGCAAAGTGAAATAGAGATTGAAAAATGAGACCTATTTCTATCGCATAAGTCGTCAGCCAATTGTTGGGGAATACTCCTAACACCCTCAGCATTTGAATAATTGCGAAGGCGTAAAATATCCCCAGCGCCATCACACTTATTCGTGAAGATAACTTGCCGTCCTTCCAATTAAGCGGGATGAGAACCCACATGAAGTAAAACAAAATTATGTTGGTGAGCATGATGATTTTAAATGTCCACTGAATACCTATGAAGTATGGGAAAACCAAAAACAAGATATTCAGCGCCATCCGACCTTTTGCTACCTTGTCCAATTGAGGCGCTTTTTCGGAGATCTTGAACATCTTGAGGTAATACAGAATACCGGCATTCATAAAAATTAGTACCAACACAGTGATAATGTAATTGTTCCAGCCCGAAACAGGTGAAAGGTAGATTGTACCCCACAAGTTGACATACATCCGGAAAAGCAGAAAACCACCTATAAACAGTACGTAATATAAATAACGTAACTCCCTTGTGAATAGAAAAAGTAGTAAATTCACTCCAATAATTAATAACAAAATCCCCCAGGCAATTCCTAGAAAATATGCTTCAGTTTGGAAATAATCCTGCAGAAATTCGGTTTGCCACAAACTCAGGCTGGCGTAAAGTGGTAAAATGTTGGTGATCCTGATGTAAACAGTTAAAGTTTCAACAGGAGCAAAATCGATTGCTGAAACGAGGAGCTCACGCCGCGGACGTTTATTGTCAATCAAATCATCCAGATCTTTAAGCTGAGCTGTACGTTGACCATCTTTAGTGATCGTGTAGATAGCAAGTGTTTGATAATGAGGCTGCAGGAGGAGTTTCATCCGCAGCGGGTGTGCCTGAGGATTCCGTATTTTAATACGAAACCAGTATGCGGATTTTGTCAAACCGAAATTCGGATTTTCGGAAGTACCAGGTATAAACTGAGCAGAGACTTCCGGAGTGAGGACATCGTCAAGCGACAATTCTCTGGAAGGGTCTTCGAAAATGTCGGAGTATAAACCAAGTGCGGTATGTTCAAACTCTGGTGCTAAAACCAAAGGCTGTGCGGCATAGGTCAGTGAAGCAAAAAAAAGAGCAAATAATACTCCTGTCAAATAGCGCAAGCAATGTGTTAAACAGGACAGCATATTAGATTATTAACAGTTTCATAGATTTGATGGTCCCGTAAAAACTCATTATGACACCAATGTTTGATGCTCCCGTAAAACCTCTCAAACTATCTATTTGTCATCTCGAACGAAGAGAGAGATCTTAATAATATCAGAGCTTTAGATATAGGTATGTTGGTCGTGCGTAGAAAGATCAGGATTTGCTTACTTGGGTAGATGCGTGTCTTGATCAAACAAAAATCAGCACATAAGATTCTACATTTACATAATTGGAATGTCAACTAAGCCTGCAAATAAGACACTTTAAGGAGGCTTCAGTGACATGTTGGGCGGGACAACACTTGAGTCAGCGGGGCAAAGCGCCCCGCCTTTTTTAGCTTTGTTGCTTGTTAAATTTACTGAGCAACGATACGTCCTTCTACTTTTGGAGAGACAGTACCTTTGGCTTTGATGTAATCCATCACCATACTTGCAAGCAGAGTGGCTCCGCTGGCATCAATGATGACTTTGCCTTTTTTGAAAACTTTGTAACCATCTCCGCCGCCGGCAGCGTAGTTGTTTGTTGCAACTGTGTAGCTGCGTCCCTTATTCAGGGGCTGACCGCCGATTTTCGCGGAAACAATCCGGGATCCGGCATTTGCTTTAGGATTCCAGACGAAACTAATTCCGGCAACCTGCGGGAAACGTCCGGCAGCATTTTCGAACTGGCTCACTCCGTTTTCAAGAGCCTCCCAGATTTGTGCACCGGAAAGTTCAAGTTTGACCACGACGTTGCCAAAAGGCAGTTCGGTCAGAATATCGCCACGAGTGATTGTGGTCCCAGGTGTATAAATTTTCTTGGCTCTGATACCCCCGCCGTTGGCAAAGCCAATCTCTGCACCCACTCCTTCACGCATGGCATCTGCGATCAAATTGCCGATGGCCGCTTCTCCGCCGCGCACAATTTTTTTGCGGCTGTCGAGTTCGGTGCTTGTGGTACCGATTTTGATGTCCAGCTCTTTGCTTAGCAGATCTTTATACTTCTTGATTTTTGCAGAAACCGCGGCATCCTCTGAGACATTTAAGGTGTCCACCATACGCATATCAGCTTCCCACTTGAAACGTTTTTTGCCACGCTTTTCGTAGGAAGTCATTTTTAAATCCATGACACCAACTTTTTCGGAATCTTCACCGGCTTCCATCCAGACGGATCTTCCATCGTCCCAACTGATTGAATTGTGATCATGTCCGGAAAGCAATACATCTACAATTCCGCTGTCAAGCAATTCCTGATCTTCCAGCACATCTATATGAGCCAGTGCGATAATCAGGTTCGCACCCTGTCCTTTCAGTTCTTTGGCGAGCGCTTTTGCGGTTGCTACCACAGGAAGGAACTCATCGTTTACAGCATTTGAAATTACTTTTGTGTTTGTAGTGAGAAGACCCATAATTCCAACACGGAAAGGCCCGACATTAACCATTGCTGTACGCACTGTACCGTCAATTGGCAAACCGTCCCCATCAACTGCATTGCTGGCCAAGACAGCGAAATTCGATTCCCAAATACGTTCGCGTAAAATGTCCTCGCCAAAATCCCACTCGTGATTCCCCAACACCATATAATCCAGACCAACCGTATTCAGCATATCAACGATTTGAGCACCTTTGAGGATGCCGGACATCAGAGATGGAGAATAAGCATCTCCGGAATGTACTACGATTGAATGTTCTGCACCTGCTCTTTCCTGTTTGACCACAGTTGCCAGTTTGGCAAAACCACCGCGTCCATTTTTAGCAGGAAGGACATAGTGATCACCAGTGAGAATGATCCGCAGTGTTTCACTTTCTTCTGCTGTTGCAGCCAATGGTGCAAAAGCAATCAGACCAGTCAAGAGTCCGGCAATTATAATTTTCAGTCGCATTTTAGTTCCTTTATTTTTTGATTAAGAAAAGTTAAACACAGCCTGGCTCAGCTTAGCAAAGTTGCGCAAAGGAGGCTCACTCTCAACGAGTGGGCTTTTTTTGATGAAAATAAATGATCTAATCATTAAAAACTTGTGAGTCTATCTTGCGTCGATTGAGTCTTTAAGCTACGATGTCGCAAGCAACAAACACGAAACGTTTTCACCAAAAAGCTAGACTTTAATTTCTACTCCAATTTTTTAGAAGTTGCCAACAAAAAATGCCAGAACCTTCTTCCGTAAAAAAAAGCGTCAGAATCCTTCCGGAATCATTAATCAATAAAATTGCCGCCGGTGAAGTAGTTGAACGCCCTGCTTCAGTGGTTAAGGAACTGCTGGAAAACTCGATTGATGCCGGAGCAACCGAAATTCAGGTTACAGTGAAAAACGGCGGCAAGGACTTGATTTCGATTCTTGATAACGGTTGCGGAATGAACGAAGCCGACGCACAACTTGCGGTGGAAAGGCATGCAACCAGCAAAATTATTGATGAAAATGATTTGTTCCGTATTCAGACTTTAGGTTTCCGCGGTGAGGCGCTGGCGGCGATTGCGTCAGTTTCACATTTTGAATTATTAACTTGTGACGATGAAAGTCAGGGGGCAACCAGAATTTTTATTAAAGGCGGTTACCTCGAGCAGATGGGTAAAATTGGTTTTCCGCAAGGTACAAAAATAACCGTTGAAAGACTTTTTTACAACACACCAGCACGTTTAAAATTTCTCAAAACTACTGCCACAGAACTTCAGCACATTCAGCAGCATCTTGTGCAAAAGTCACTCGCACATCCGCACATTCATTTCCGTCTGACTCATAACCGGCAACTGTTGCTCAATCTTTCAGGTGGTCAGCAACTGCAAACCCGCATACAGCAGCTTTTTGGTGAAGAGTTTAAGGAAATTTTAATGACGGTTAAACATGAGGAAACCTATCTGCAGTATTCAGGATTTATCTCATTTCCTTCAAAACCACGGACGAGCCGTCGCTGGCAATATATATTTGTGAATGACAGAAATGTTAAATCTCCTGCTATCAATCACGGAATTTATGGCGGTTACGGAACTTTTCTGGGAAAAGGGCAGCATCCGGTTTTTTTCCTCAATCTAAAAATAGACCCAACAGAAATTGATGTAAATGTTCATCCGGCAAAGACAGAAATCCGCTTCCGCAACAGTCAGCTAGTCCACACTATTTTGCTGGATCAAATTTCACGTGCCTTGAAAGATGGTGCGAGTCGTCGGTTTTTCGGACGTGAACATGCACATTCACAAATGTCACGCACAGAAATTTCCGGACAAATTGAACTGCCGATGGAAGAAGCGTTGACTCTGGAAAGTCAGTATTCCGGAATGACTTTCCCAAAAAAGAAAAAACGCGTAACCGAGTCGAGGGATCTGCCACCGCGGGGCGCGTTGAAAAAACAACATTCAGCAGAGCTTTCAACATTTTCTACCGAAAAACCGCTTGCGGAAATCCACCCTGTTACGCAAAAAAGACAAAATCACACTTCCACAGGAATTCCGGAAGCCTCGGATTCTACTCCGGCAACTCTGCCTGAAGATGAAATACGCAATCTGCGTTTGCTTTCACCGCTACCACAATTTCCGCAAAAAATCCGCGTGCTCGGCCAGTTCCGTAAAACTTACATCATGGCAGAAAACGATGCAGGACTGCTGATGATCGAACAGCAAGCTCTGCACGAACGTTTGCTTTACGATTTTTATACTGAGGCACTGCAAAAAAAAGAGCTTGCACTACAGACTTTTCAGGCATCACTTTTAATTGAGCTTTCTCCGCAGGAATCAGTTTTGCTGGAACAGTCGCTGGAGTATTTGGAACTTTGCGGATTTGCCGTCAGTCCTTTCGGAGGAAGTACCTTTGCAGTGAATACAATTCCAGAAATCCTCAATGCAGAGCAAGTGGGCAAAGTGATCCGGGAAATCATCGATCGACTGGCACTTTTTGGTAAACGCAGCCAGGCTGAAGAAATTATTCGTGATATCTGCGAAGTAGTATCAACCCATGCAGCACTGCCTGCAAAGCAGGAACTGAGTCTGACTGAAATGGAAATTCTGCTGGCACAGTGGGAAGAAATGGGCAGCCCTATGAGTTCCCTGCAAGATGTTCCGCTGTTGGTGGAGTTCTCACTGCAGGAACTGGAAAGACGGCTGAAGCGTTGAAAATAATCCTCTTTTTCCCTTCAAATACTTAAAGCGCAAATTGAAACTGCAGCAGTCATGGATTGAGAGGATTAATGAATTGACTTGATCGTGTCGTGCTTTTGAGTGATAGAATAGTTGGGGGCAATTTGCTTAAAATCAACATTCAAAAAAATAAAATGTCAACAAAAGAACAACACCACAAACTAATAATTTTAGGTTCCGGTCCTGCCGGACTGACTGCAGCAATCTATGCGGCAAGAGCAATTTTAAAACCTGTTGTCGTCTCAGGACGTGAAGCAGGAGGGCAATTAATGATCACCTCGGATGTAGAAAATTATCCAGGTTTTCCTGAAGGTATCAAGGGTCCGGAAATGATGGATCTGCTCAAAGCACAGGCCGCGCGTTTTGGAACAGAATTTTTCAGCGGAGATGTGATTGATGTTGATTTGTCTCAACGTCCTTTTAAACTTACACTGGAAAATAAAGACACTTTAAGCTGCGATTCTTTGATCATTTCAACTGGTGCATCCGCACGCTGGCTGGGTATGGATTCCGAAAAAGAATACAGTGGTAGAGGAGTTTCCGCCTGTGCAACCTGTGACGGTTTTTTCTTCCGTGATCAAGATGTTGCGGTTGTCGGCGGAGGAGATACTGCTTTGGAAGAAGCACTCTATTTGGCAAATATCTGTAAAAGTGTCACCCTGATTCATCGACGTGATGAATTCCGCGGTAGCAAAATAATGCAGAAACGTGCCGTCGATCATGAAAAAATTTCCATATTTTGGGATACTGTCGTCGATGAAGTGCTAGGAAATCCAATGGCCGGAATGACATCACTCAAAGTTAAAAACCTTAAAACTGAAAAAGTTACAGAACATCCGATCACAGGATTGTTCATTGCAATCGGTCACTTACCAAATACAAAATTGTTCAAAAATAAATTGGCTTTGAACGAAAACGGTTATGTGAAAGTAACTCCTGGCACAACATATACCTCAGTCGAAGGGGTTTTTGCTTCAGGAGATGTACAAGATCATGTCTACCGACAAGCTGTGACAGCAGCCGGTACAGGATGCATGGCAGCGATTGACGCAGAACGCTGGCTGGCGGAACAAGCCGGTTGAAAATTTTAACGCTGCGGGCAAAAATAAAACAAAAATACCGCGGCGGAATATTAATAAAAAACAAATGAAAAAATCAACAAAACATGAACAACAAATCTTTGCTGGCAATCATTGCGGCTCAATCAGCTGTGATGCTGGGGCTGCTCTATACTCTCTGGGAACAGATATCAAATGATTTATTAATAAATGAAAATACCGCCCTTATATTAGCAGCTTTTTCTGGTGTTGCACTGGTGCTGGGCTTTGCCTTTCAGACTAAAAAGCCCCCCACTTATGAAGCAGGTGTTCGGCGTGATGGAACAGTAAAATGGTTTAACCCAAACAAAGGTTTTGGTTTCATTGAACAGGACAACGGTGACGATCTTTTTGTGCATCAGTCTGAAATAAGACAAGCCGGTTTTCGTTTTCTCAACCTTGGCGATCGTGTTGAGTTTGAAGTAGGTTCAGGCAAAAAAGGTCCTGTTGCCCTCAAAGTGATCCGCACAAAACCCGCAGATTCTGAAACAGTACCAAATAATTACGAAGAACCGGAAGAATCTCCGCTTACACAACAAGTCACAGAAACACAATTAAATTAATTATGAACAAAGAAAAACTAGTTTTAGCATATTCCGGTGGTCTTGATACTTCCGTACTCGTACATTGGCTTGATCAGCAAGGTTATGAAGTAATCGCACTTTGTCTTGATTTAGGTCAAAAAGTTGAAGACATTGATGCCATCCTCGAAAAAGGTAAAAAGGCCGGTGCCGCAAAAGTACTGGTCGAAAATGTTGAAGAGGAATTTGTAAAGGATTACGTGCTGCCTTCCATTCATTGGAATGCGCTTTATGAAGGAACTTATTTGCTGGGAACATCTTTAGCACGTCCTTTAATTTCAAAGAAGCAGATTGAAGTCGCAGAACGTGAAGGTGCGGTTGCAGTCGCTCACGGCGCCACCGGCAAGGGAAATGATCAGGTACGTTTTGAGTTAAGCTACTATGCTTTAAAACCTGATATTCAGGTAGTTGCTCCGTGGAAAATTCCGGAATTCTACCAAAAATATCCCGGTCGTACAGAACTGCTGGCTTATGCGGAAAAATATGGAATTCCGGTAAAAGCTTCCAAAGAACAACCGTGGAGTTCTGATGAAAATCTGATGCACATTAGTTTTGAATCTGGTATGTTGGAAGATCCATGGCAGGAACCGCGGCAGGAAATGTTTGAGTTATCACAGTCTCCGCAGGCTGCACCGGATGAAGCGCAAGCTGTGCTGATTGATTTTGAAAAAGGAAATCCGGTTGCGGTTGACGGTCAGGAATATTCTCCGGCAAAGCTGTTGACGCAGCTCAATGAGTTGGGTGGCAAGCATGGAATAGGCCGGATCGATATGGTGGAATCTCGTTTTGTTGGCATGAAAAACCGTGGAGTTTATGAAACACCAGGAGGCACGATTATACACATTGCGCACCGGGCGATGGAATCCATAACCTTAAACCGCGGTGTGATCAATCTCAAAGATTCTCTGATGCCGCGTTTTGCACAGTTGGCATACGATGGTTTTTGGTTTTCTCCGGAAATGGAAATTTTGCTCGACATGGTTCAAAAAACTCAGGGACCAGTCAACGGTACTGTTCGCTTGGAACTTTACAAAGGTAACTGCATGGTGACAGGACGTAAGTCGCCTAACAGCCTCTATGATGAGGACATGGCTACAATGGAAGCTGATCATGGTGCATATGATCCAAAAGACGCTATTGGTTTTATTAAACTACACGCGCTGCCTTTACGTATTCAAGCAGGTTTAAAAGCAAAATTAAAATAACAGTTACTGCTTTCTTTCAATCAAATTTCTTAACCATTAAGAATGATGAAGTTGCAAAAATTGTATCCTCTGCTCACGCTGGTGTTTTTTCTGGCAACCTGTGTCCTGCTTTATCTGCAGTATTTTCCTACGCCTGAAAAACCTCCACTTCCAAACACTGCAGAAATTGAGCTGAAAGTAGTTCCAGAATCTCCAGAGGTTGTTGTTGAAAAAGCTAAAATTACGGATGAAGAAATTCAACGTTTGCTTGATGTTGAAAATGAACAGAAAGAACTTATTCTGCTCTTTGAACGGGTTTCCGCAGATCTGAAAGACGCTAGTGCTTCCAAAAAGGTTTTAGCTCAACTTATGTTGGGTCGTTCAACTTTACGTGATTTTGGCAAACGTTTTTTGAACTACAAGCTCTTCCGCAAATCCGGTGGTTTTTTGAGATATATGCGTCAAAAAACAAAAGCCTATTTGAGTGATGGACAACTTGGTGTTAATCCTTCCGGGATCAAGCAAAAGGATTTAGCGAAGTTCCGCAAGGAAATCACCAGTTGGTTGATGCTGCGTAATGACGAAGAAATTGAAGCAGTTGCGAGGTTTTTGAGTTTCTTCTTTGCCGAAACACTTTATGACATTCCAATGACCATGCTAGCCTCCAGGATGACTCCTGAACTGGAGGAGATCGATTTCAGCACACCGGTTCTGTTGGAAAACGTGCTGACGACTCCAAGCCGTGATGCCAATGGTGAAATGAATGAAAAGAAGCCGACCGCTGTTACAAAATATTCAATGGCACAACAGTTCTTTTTCCGCAGAGGTCCAAAAATATCCGAAAAAGCAGTCGTCTTTTTAAAAGCTTACCTCAGTTATACTGATCTTTGATGAAGCAGTAAAATTCATAAAAACGTCACATTGCTTGCAAAGCAAGAAATCATTTTTTTCTTAAGCACTGATATAATTAAGCTCTCTCTTCTTTATAGATAAATATTAATTAGTTTAGGAGTTATTAGGAAGCCATCAGCTTTAATTTTTTGTCAGCAGAAGCTTTTGTAAATAGTCAGCTATCTACCCCTCACCTAAATCAGCAAGTTTAACCGCTTCAGTTCGGTTCAAAATTCCGCTTCAATCTATTGCTAAAAATACCTTAAAATGAAAATACGTGTTCTCAGTTGTGATGATGTCCGGCAGGCACTGCCTATGAAAGCTGCCATAGAGGCCAGCAAAAAAGCCTTCAGCCGTTTATCAAGCGGTCGTGTGGAAATGCCCTTGCGCAGTCGTATTCATATTCCGGAACAGGAGGGGGTTCTGCTGACTATGCCGGCCGCGTTGCTGGACGATGGTGAAATGGCGGTGAAACTTGTGACTGTTTTTGGTAAAAATCCGGCACGCGGTTTTCCACTGATTCATGCGGTTCTGCTTGTGCTGGATGCCGAAAATGGACAAGTTCTGTCCCTGATGGACGCTGATGTGCTGACCGCGGTCCGTACCGGTGCAGGTGTTGGCGTCGCTACTGATTTGCTCGCGCCACCGGAAGCAAACAGCGTAGCTATAATCGGCAGCGGCAAACAGGCTGTTGCGCAACTGGATGCGGTTTGCAGTGTACGTGACATTCAGCAGGCCTGGGTTTACAGTCCGAATCCGGAACATGCACAGAGTTTTGCGGAAAAAATGTCAGGCGTCGGACCAATTCCAAAAGATGTGAGAGCAGTTTCTTCATCAGCAGAAGCCTTAAAAGACGCAGATATTGTCTGCACCGCCACCACATCCACAACTCCTGTCATTTCATTTGAGCAGCTCAAAGCCGGTGCGCATGTAAACGCAGTTGGTTCCTTCCAGCCGACGATGCAGGAAATCGACGGGGAAACGATCCGCAATGCTCTTGTGGTTGTTGATTCACGTGAATCCGCACTGATTGAAACAGGAGATATTGTCACTCCTCTCAAACAGGGCTTGATAACTCCGGAGCATATTCACGCGGAAATTGGCGAAATCATCAACGGTGCAAAAAGCGGCCGTTCCTCACAGGATCAACTTACATTTTTCAAATCCTGCGGAGTTGCTGTGCAGGATGCAGTGACAGCCGCAATTGCCTTGAAAAATGCGGAGCGTGAAAATCTCGGAACACTTGCCAATTTATAAAAAATGTCCGAACTACCCAAAACAGCTGATGTTGTAATTCTCGGCGGAGGAGTTATGGGTGCCAGCACGGCTTACCATTTGGCGAGCCGCGGACATAAAAATATTCTACTGCTGGAACGCGAATCTTTTTTTGGTACAGGAGCAACCGGCCGCTGCGCCGGAGGTATTCGTCATCAGTTTAATACTGAAGTCAATATCCGGCTTTCCAAAAAAAGTCTCAGCATGATTGACTCTCTTGAGGAAGAAACCGGACAGTCTGCGCTGGTACGTAAATGCGGATATTTGTTTGTAATGACTGCTGAAAAGGACGTTTCTGTTTTCCAAAAAACCCTGAAACTTCAACACTCACTGGGTGTAAACACCGAATGGCTTTCCGGAGATGAAGTCCGCAAACTGGCGGCACCGTGTTTTTTTCCGGATGCAATCGGGGGGACTTTTAACGCGGATGACGGACTTGCTGATCCAAACAGCATTGTGATGGCATACATCAACGCCGCCCGACGTCACGGTGCGGTCTGCCTGACAGATTGTTCTGCAAACGGTATTGAAGTTGAAAAAAATAAAGTCCGGAAAGTTCGCACCAGCCTCGGAACGGTTGAAACCGAAACAGTCGTCAATGCCTGCGGTCCATGGAGCGCTTTTTTCGGCAAAGAAATTGGATTCGAAATTCCTGTTTCCCCGTTGCGTCGACAATGGTTTGTCACAGAAAATATTCCGGAACTGCCTGTCGAATTTCCCTTTGTGATAGATTTTTCAAAAAGCCTTTATTTTCACCGTGAAGCTTCCGGACTGCTCAGTGGAATGTCAAACCAGAATCAAAAAATCGGTGCTGATCAAAGCATCGATCAAGAGTGGGAAATGCAGCACATTGAAGCCGCGGTAGCACGGATGCCACTGTTGGGGAACTCCGGAATAAAGGCCCGGCAGGCCGGACTTTATGAACTGACGCCGGATGCACATCCAATCATTGGTCCTACGCCGGTTGAAGGTTTTCATTTGCTGACAGGTTTTTCCGGACATGGTTTTATGCAGGGGCCAATTTGCGGAAAACTGATGGCTGAAATTCTACTTGACGGCAAGGCAAGCACAGTTGATATCAGCATGCTTGATTATAATCGCTTTGCGGAAAAACGCCTGATTCCGGAATACAACATTGTCTGAATCGTTTCCGGATTGCGCCCTTTTACTTTTTACCGTAAGCTGGATTGAATAAATATTTTACATTTTTAAAAAACCAAAACATCACTTAAAACACGCTATGCTCACTGAAAATATTGTTGCAAAAATTTTTGAATCCGGACGTCAACAGGGTGCGGACTTTACGGAAGTCTTTGTTGAGGACTCTGTTTCCTCTTCAATCAATTTACTGGATAAGAAGGTTGACGAGATTAATTCCTCTAAT
>Ga0209664_1001243_pt1 | contig 13670 bp, 14 predicted proteins | sample SaaInlV_150m_DNA_FD_184668 | JGI IMG/M metagenome (GOLD analysis project Ga0209664, IMG submission 184668) | Marine microbial communities from expanding oxygen minimum zones in the Saanich Inlet - Saanich Inlet SI073_LV_135m_DNA (SPAdes) (version 2) | ecosystem: Environmental > Aquatic > Marine... | reverse complement strand
GGGATTAATTGTACGGTCTTTGTCTTTTTTCATCCTAATTCTTAATTTTAACCGCTGGAGCATTAGCGCAGGTGGTCTTCATTCCTAATCCGAACTCCTTTATCTATTTCCTAATCCTGTTTAGTTTTCCATCTACGATGAAACCAGAAATACTGTTCCGGATATCGTTTGACGGTTTTTTCAATAATAGTTGTATATGCTTGCGTAATATCTTTTAGGCTCTTGCTTTTCGGGATTATCGGTAAAAACTCAACCCGATATTTTTGAAATCCCGTTTGAATACAAACGCCAAAGACCAAAGGCGCACCGGATTTTTGATGAAATAATGCAGCGCCTTTTGGTGTAGATGCCGGTGTGCCAAAGAAATCCACAAACACACCTTTTCGTTTTGCATCCTGATCACTTACCAATGCCAGAATACCATTATCTGCAAGAATATCATACATCCTATCCAGCGATTCTTTTCGATATATCTGTACAGCACCTGTCAATCCACGTTGTTCGTGAAAGAAACGATTAGAACCGCGATTTTTTTGTCGATGAATAACACCCGAGAAAAATGCATCATATTCACCCATCCATTTTACAAATAGTTCCCACACGCCGAAATGAGCCGAAATCATAATACAGCCTTTTTTCTGACGCATAATATTGTCTAACACTTCTTTTCCGGAAACTTCAATTTTGATGCCGTTCCACGATTTTGGAAAGGCGAAAAACTGAATCATATTGTGCATAAAAAAGATATAAATCTTTTTCACAGTAGATTCAATTTGTTTGTTTGTCCAATCCGGAAATACTCGATTCAGATTTTTAATCACTTGTCCTTTCCGTTTGGGAATGTAATGATAGGAAAGGCTCGCCAATCGACTGGCAAGTTTATAGCGAGATTTTGGAGCAAGGCTGACATTCCCTTTTTTAAAAGGGAAAGAAAATCATAAGTAAGTTTGTGTGATGTTTTCATTATGAACAGTAAAATTACGAATATGTATAGGCTATTTATCGTAGGAATTTTATAGATAAAATTTTTTTTGTTTCCCATCGCTCCTATTTCGTGTGAAATTCCCGTCTATGAAATATCATTTATTTAGCATCTTATTCTTTATTTCAACACTATACCCTGATGTTGTTTACAGAGTTCCCATCAATGGAGTTATTGACCTTGGACTACCGCCTTTCATCGAAAGAGCCTTGGATGAAGCGGAAGCCAACAATGCCAAAGCTGTTATTTTTGATATAAATACCTTTGGTGGTCGGGTGGATGCTGCCACACAAATCAAAGATGCCATTCTCAGTTCAAAAGTTCCAACGATTGCATTTATAAATCGTCGTGCTATTTCTGCCGGTGCGCTCATCTCTCTCTCCTGTGAAAAAATTTATATGACTGGCGGTGGACTTATTGGTGCCGCCACAGCCGTAGATATGTCCGGGAAAAAAGGGAGTGAAAAAGTTATCAGCTTTATGCGGGAAGAAATGGCTTCTACGGCAGAAAAACGGGGACGTAGTAAAGAGATTGCCCGGGGCATGGTGGACGAAGAATTGAATTTTACTCACCTTGTGATTGATGGCGATTCCGTAAAAGTAACAGATATTGAAGGTCGGAAAGAAGGGAAGTTGATTTCGCTCACGACTGAGCAGGCATTAAAATATCATATTGCCGATGGGACTGCCGAAACAATAGATGCGTTGCTGGATAGTCTTGGTTATTCATCTGTCGACGTAATTGAGTCCAGTGAGAATTGGTCTGAAGCAGTAGTTCGATTTTTAACCAACCCGGTTGTGGCATCCCTTTTAACCACCTTCGGGTTTCTGGGGATTTTGTTTGAACTCCAAAGTCCAGGTTGGGGGATTCCCGGATTTGTAGGATTAACCTGTTTGATCCTTTCTTTGGGCGCATCTTACATTGCTGAATTAGCCACAATGTCAGACATGATGTTTATCCTTGCCGGGCTCGCACTTTTACTTTTAGAAATCCTTGTTATTCCCGGGTTTGGCGTTGCTGGTGTTGGTGGAATTGGGCTCATGCTTTATGGGCTTTATTTGTTATTATTACCGGAGGTTCCTGTGGGTGATGAAATTATGAATCAAGCCATGGATGGGTTTTTAATTGGAATTATTGGCGCCATTGTTGGACTTTACTTGCTTGGCAAATTAATGATTAAAACAAAATTCTGGGAACAACTCACTGCGCCAGACGTCCAGAAAAAAGAAGATGGTTATACCAATACATTCGGATGGGAATCCTTAAGTGGAGAAAATGGGATTGCTGATACAGACCTTCATCCATCCGGTTGGGTCAAGGTTGGTGACCAACGGGTCTTTGTTGTGAGCGAAGGAGAATTCATTGAAAAAGGTACAGAAGTCCAGATCCTGTCCGTTGATGGAAACCGGATCGTTGTACGAGAATTAATTAAAGAATAAAAGAAGGAGCATTATTATGCCTGTAGTTCAAATGTTTATGTTAGCCATGATCACCTTTGCGGCGATCTTAATTTTTTATTTTGTCCCTATTGGAATGTGGATACAAGGTATCGTTTCTCTTGGGTTGGGTCAGATCCGAATTGTGGATCTAATTCGAATGCGATTGCGAAAAATATCACCAAGGTTGATCACTGATGGTGTGATTAATCTTCATAAATCAGGATTAGTGAACATTTCCACCGATATGCTAGAAACCCATTATCTCTCAGGAGGAAAAGTTCAAAATATTGTGTCTGCCATGATCGCTGCGCATAAAGCGAATATTCCGCTCACATACGAAACAGCCACTGCAATCGATCTTGCCGGACGAGATGTTCTAATAGCGGTACAAACTTCTGTTTATCCCAAAGTGATTAATGCACCCATGGAAGGGTTTCTTGCTGCAGTTGCCAAAGACGGGATTGAACTCAAAGCCCGTGCCCGCGTAACGGTGCGGACAAATATTCCCGGATTGGTTGGTGGAGCTACAGATGAAACCATTATTGCTCGGGTAGGTGAAGGCATTGTTTCCGCAATCGGATCTGCTCTAAATTATTCTGCTGTATTGGAAAACCCAGACAATATTTCCCGCACTGTATTAGAAAAGGGATTAGATGCTGGAACTGCATTTGAAATTCTTTCCATTGATATTGCCGACTTGGATGTGGGAAAAAATATTGGTGCATCTTTACAGGCCGATCAGGCAGAGGCAGATTTACGTGTGGCCCAAGCGAAAGCAGAAACTCGCCGTGCCATGGCTGTAGCCGAAGAGCAGGAAATGACAGCGCGAACCCAGGAAATGAGAGCCAAGGTTGTGGAGGCAGAAGCTCAAATCCCCAAAGCTATGGCGCAGGCATTTCTGGATGGCAATCTGGGAATTTTGGATTATTATAAGATGGAAAATATTAAATCTGATACGGGTATGCGTGATGCCATTGCAGGCTCCGATGCTGAATCATCTGAAGATAATCCTGGCAAAAATAACTAAACTTTACTAAGCAATCCTGTTTTGGATATTTCCATTCCAACACAAGTGGCTGATCAGGTCTCGGATCGTTGCCTGCGGTGTTACCGTGAGCAACAATGGTATGGTGAAAATTTTCTGTTCGACTTTATCGGTGATACTGATGTCTCCAGTAAACGAATCCTGGAAATTGGATGTGCCGAAGCAGGATTACTCATATTTTATAAAAATAAAGGTGCAATCTGCTCCGGGTTGGAACTCTCCGATGTTCGCTTTAATAATGCGCTTTTGTTGAATGAGCCCAATACACTGCATCTTTTTCAGGCAAATATTTGTGAGGCCAATTCTTACAAAGTTGAATTAATGGAAAAATATGATACTATTGTGATTCGGGACGTAATTGAGCATATTGAAGATAAAGAAATTGCCTTGAAAAATATTTTTAAATTGCTTAAACCGGGTGGAAAATTATTCATGTCTTTTCCCCCTAAATATTGCGCTTATGCAGGACATCAACAAACTGTCCCAACGATGCTTGGGAAATTGCCTTATCTTCATCTTGTCCCGGATTTTTTATATTCTGGCTATCTTCGTTTGATTGGGTGCCCGGAAAAAAAGATTTCTTATTTGATCTCAACAAAAAAAACGAGAATCTCTATTAAGGGTATGAGAAAATTGGTCAATAAAATCGGATTCAATGTTAAAAAAGAAAGTAAGTGGTTTGTTCGTCCGGCATACTCATTCCGGTTTGGATTACCAAAAATGAAAAATCTATTTTCCTGGATTCCTGGTTTGGATGAAGTGTTTTCAAATGGTGTTTTATATTTATTAGAAAGGCCGGAGAATTAATATGGAATGGTTAGGGATAATTCTTCTTTATTTGATTTCCGGTTACATGAAAAAACGTAATAAAGATGCGAAAAATCGGGAAATTGAATCAGACCCGAATTGGGATCCGCCTCAAGATTATCAACCACCAACAGAATCTCAACAACCGAAACCGAATTTAAATCAATTATTGAATGACCTGTTTCAGGGTGCAATTAACTTAGAACCTGAAATCCCTACCCTAGAAGATGTTGAAGCCGAATATTCAGAAGAAGAGTTTATTGAAGCTCAACCCTATCAGGCACCGGTTCATGTGGAAGATCATTCATCTCATGTTGCGGAACAAGGAGATGCATTTGAAGAAAAAATGTATCATTCCAAATTAGCTGATCGCAAAGAGTTGCTTCTTGGCAAAAAATGGAAGACAAAACATGCACTTCGATCTGAATTATTTGAAAACAAAAAATCCCTTAAAAAAGCTATCATATTAAAAGAAGTTTTGGATAAACCGCTGGCATTACGGTAAAGTTCCTTATAATACCGAACCATGTTCATGGAATTATTGCCGTCGGTTCAGCGGATCTGCGATTATGTCATTAACGGACCATATGTCAGCAGGACTTTGGACATCGGCATGGAACTCGTCTTATGGAAATACGGATATGGGATTAGCGATAACGCCTAAATTTAAATATAACCTATATCCATATTCAGAATCGAATCAGCAATCCTTGAGATTACAATATTCCTTGTCGGCAAAACAGGTGGGTTACACCAATACAACAATCTATTTTAAGACGAAATAAAATTTATTTAGTGAAGGTGCTTCCGTTTCTTATAACACTTTAAAACCTTGGGGCTCCATCAATACATCCATCAGTCGAAACCATTATTTCCATGATTTTTCAAAAAATATTGTTTCATTGAATACGGGGTTATCTCTGCGTTTAATTAAAGGATTATCTTTGAATTTGAATGGATCCGGGTCTATGGTTCATAATCAACTTTCCATACCGAAAGGAAATTATTTTATTGAAGATGTTTTACTGGAACGAGCCGAATTGGAGACACAATTCACTTATTTTGCTTCTATCGGATTCTCTTATTCTTTTGGATCCATTTATAATAATATTGTAAATCCAAGATTCAGCGGCGGGGGGGGTACTCATTTTTTATGAGTTATTGATCTTATTGAAACCACTTTTAATGGAGAAATGAATAACGACTTCTAATTTATTCAAACAGAAAATAATCAGATTAGAGCAACCGGTCATAAGTCTTTTTTGCTTCCACTTTTAATTGGTCTAATGTTCCGTTATTATGGATTACAAAATCTGCCATATGAATTTTGTCTTCATCTGGCCATTGGAGGTTTACTCTTTGAAGAAATTGATCAAGAGTTAATCCACCGCGGGTCATCACACGTTCTGTCTTGATTTTTAAATGTGATGTAACCACAAGAACATAATCCATATGTGTATAAGCACCGGATTCATAGATTAACGCGGCATCCACTACAAAAACTTCATGTTTCCCTGATGCCAGCACTTTATCGAAAGTTGAGTCTATAACATCAAATACATAAGGATGGATAATAATATTGAGTCTCTGTTGATGGTCTTCATCATAAAATGCAATCCGAGCTAATTTTGCTTTATCAATTTGGTTATTGGCATTCAGAACATCTGTGCCAAATTCAGCAATAAGTTCACTTTGTGCAGTTGTATTTGTATCGAGAATACGTTTTGCTTCTGTGTCTGCATCAAAAATGTGGGCACCCCATTCTTTAAATAAATCACTAACAGAACTTTTTCCAGATCCGATACCTCCTGTGAGTCCAATCTTTAACATATTATTTTAGAATGTTTAATATTCGTTTAGTGATTTCAGGGATTTCGCCAAGACCATCTACTTCTTTTAAAAGATTCTTTCTTTTATAAAAGTCTAATAATGGCGCTGTTTGTTCCCAATAAATTTGCTGTCGATTTCGGATCACTTCAGGTGTATCATCTGTTCGTCCAGACTCTTGCCCTCGTTTAATTAACCGATTTACTAATTCATCTTCATTCGCTAACAGACTGATGGCACAATCCAAATCGTGTCCAATAGAATGCATCATATCATCTAAACCTTGAGCCTGAGGGAGTGTACGAGGAAACCCATCCAATAAATACCCATTTTCGCATTTTGATTTTGAAATGTGTTCCTTCACAATAGAAATTAAAATATGATCTGGAACAAGCCGTCCCATATCCATATAAAGTTTTGCATCCATTCCAACATTGGTTTTTGCTTTCGCCTCTTTCCGTAATATATCTCCTGTGGAAAGATGTTCAATATTCAATTCATTTTTGATACGGTCAGCCTGTGTTCCTTTACCCACACCTGGCGGTCCCATGATCAATAGTTTCATATTTTTACCTATGTATTAATTAAATTAATATTCCAGCAATAGTTGCTGTTAACCACGAAGCTAATGCTCCGCCGATCATTGCTTTTGTTACTAAAGCTGCTAAATCTTTTTTTCTGTCTGGCGCCATGCCACCGATTCCGCCCAATTGAATTCCGATTGATCCAAAATTTGCGAATCCGCATAGAGCATAACTGGCAATAATTGCTGTTCTTTCTGAGATTTGACCCGATGCAATAATTCCTTTCAGATCGCCATATGCAATAAGTTCTGTAAAGGCAATTTTTTTCCCCATAAGGGTTCCCATAATTGCAGATTCATCCCATGGAACGCCCATTGTCCAAGCTAAAGGTTGAAAAAATAAACCCAATAATTCATCAATGGAAGTATTTGCAAATCCCAAAAGGAAATTAATCATGGCAACAATGGAAAGAAATGCAACTAACATGGCAGCAACATTCGCCGCCAATTTTAATCCATCAGTGGCACCGTTTCCCAGAGCTTCCATGGCGTTTGAGCTGGTTTTTTCAATATCCATTTTCAAATCACCCATTGTTTCGGATTCTTCAGTTTCAGGATAAATAATTTTTGCCATTACGAGGGCTGCAGGTGCAGACATAACAGATGCGGCTAAAAGATGTCCAGCAATCCCAGGAATATCCGTAAGCCATTTTACATAAATTGCAAGGACGCCACCAGCAACAGTTGCGAACCCTCCAACCATGACTGCCATGAGCTCAGATTTTGTCATTGTGTTGATAAATGGGCGAATCATCAGAGGGGCTTCAGTTTGTCCCACAAAAATATTGGCAGAAACACTCAATGTTTCTGATCCGCTGGTTCCCATTGTTTTTTGCATGGCTTTTGCAATCCATTTTACTACAATTTGGATAACACCAAAATGATACATGACGGACATAAGTGCCGAAAAGAAAATGATGGTAGGCAAAGCTCGAAAAGCAAAATTAATGAGAGCCACATCAAACCCCACTCCAGGAACGAAGGATGTAAATAAGAAATCACTTCCAGCATCTGAAAAACTAATGAGCTTTGAAATCGCTTTATCTAAAAACCCAAAGATTGGTTTACCCAAAGGTGTTTTTAAAATAAAAATAGCAAAAGTGAGTTGAATTCCTAATCCCCATCCTACTAGCCTAAGATTTATTTTTGAGCGATCATTTGAAATTGCAACTGCAATTCCAAGAAGGGCCACAATTCCGATAAGTCCAGTATATTTTTCCATTAATTATCCTTAGGTTTTTCGTAACAATTTCGACACCGTGCTTCGTATTTATCTAGTTCCCCAATAACCACTTGCTCAGCGTCAGTAGATGTGCGTTGGGTGTAAGTGGCTGGATTCCCACATTGTACACAGATGGCTCTTAATTTATCCAAATAATCCGCTTCACACATAAGTTGAGGCATAGGTCCAAATGGCATGCCACGATAATCAGTATCCAAGCCTGCAACTACCACACGTTTTCCATTATTGGCGAGTATTTTACAAATCTCCAATATAGAGTCACCAAAAAATTGGGCTTCATCAATCGCCACAACAATAGCATCAGTTGATAATTCCAAAATTTCTTCCGGCGTGTCAACTAAATGTGATTCAAGTTTGACTTGATTATGACTTACAATATGTGAATCACTATAACGTGAATCAATCCTTGGTTTAAAAACAATGGTTTTCATTTTTGCGATTTGGGCTCGCCGAAGTCTTCGAATCAATTCTTCTGTTTTTCCAGAAAACATGCTACCGCAGATTACTTCAATCCAACCAGCGTTTATGGGTGTTAATGTCATAGTTTTTTTAAAATAGAATTTATTTTAGTCCGGATCAGGTCCACAGCAACTTTATTTTCGCCACCTTCAGGTACAATCAGATCAGCGTAGTATTTTGATGGTTCTACAAATTGTTCATGCATGGGTCGTACAGTTGACAAATATTGTTTATTCACCGAATCCGGTGTTCGTCCACGTTCATGAATATCCCGAGTTAATCGACGAATAAATCGTATATCCGGTGGAGTATCTACAAAGATTTTGATTGAAAATAATTCTCTTAATTGAGAATAATGTAGTGTAAGAATCCCTTCTACAACAATAACATGATGAGGGCTAACTGACGTGGTTTTATCCATCCGAACATGTGTTGAAAAATCATAGGTTGGTATCTCAACATTTTTTCCGTTTAATAACATTTTTAAGTGTGATTCAAAAAGGTCGATATCAATAGAATCAGGGTGATCGTAATTCTGATTAACTCGGTCCTCATACATAATATGGGATAAATCATTATAATAAGAATCCTGCTCAATTACAGCGACTTCACCTTGTCCATATTCACTCAGGATTCCTTTTGCAAGAGAAGTTTTTCCAGAACCGGTTCCCCCTGCGATACCAATAATAATTTTTTTCATAATAAATGTGAATCGTCAAATGCCTCAGGTAGAAGTTCCGAAGATGAAAGGGTCTTTACCAATCCGTTTTTATCGCAAATATGAATAGGTATGTCTTTGCATAAATCCCAAATCACTTGGCGACATGCACCACACGGAGATCCACCATTTTCTGTAGAAACTGCCAATGCTTTAAACGAAGTATGTCCTTCAGCAATGGCACGGAAAAGTGCAGTTCGTTCCGCGCAACAAGTTAATCCATAGCTTGATGATTCAACATTACATCCACCCACAATTTCCCCAGACTCGGTTTCAACTGCGGCACCTACTTTATAATTTGAATAAGGTGCATGTGAACGTTTTCTCATGTCATTTGATGTTTCAATAAGTGTACGATTCATATTTTTTCCATTCGGAATTGTTGAAAATAGTTTAAAGTTAAAATACCAAAAATAAAGCCACCCACATGAGCAAACCATGCCACTCCGCCAGTTGTATCAATGCCTAAACTACCAAACCCACTGCTTAACTGCATTAAAAACCAGAGTCCCAACACGATTTGGGCGGGTACTTGAATTGTAGTAAAAAAAATAAAAATAAAAACAAACACATGAACACGAGCTTTTGGAAACCGAATCATGTAAGCCCCCAATATTCCCGCAATTGCGCCGCTAGCACCGACCATAGGAATGGTGGATGTGGGGTCCATGAAAAATTGACTTAAACCTGCGCCAACGCCACAAGCTAAATAGAAAAGTAAAAATTTTGAATGACCTAAAATACTTTCAACATTATCCCCGAAGATATAGAAGAACCACATATTCCCTAAAATATGAAATAAACCACCATGCAAAAACATAGATGAAAAAAGAGTCAAAAAATTAAACTCTGATGGAATAAAACCGAATGTATAAACGAAATTTCTTGCCAAATCTGGATTATTTCCAATTCCGAAAAATTGAAAAAGGAAAATGGCAATATTGACCCCAATTATCCCAAACGTTACAATCGGGAATAGGATCCGTGGATTATCATCTCGATACGGAAAAAACATTAAAAGACAACAAAGTAGATGGTTTCGGCAGACTCATTATTCATCCGATCTCGAACTTTAAATTCTATCTTATGTTGTCCTTTTGTTAAAGGTTGTTCAATTCGATAACTGATCTCTTTTTTTATGGGTTGATAAGCGGCAAAAACCGGCAAGTCATTTAACAAGAGGTCAAAGGATGATTCCTGAGGCTCTATACCAGAAATGAGATCATCCACCAGTATTTTTATTTGGGTCACATCTTTGATATGATAGCGTCCGCTATTATCTGGGAACATCCTTTTAATCAGGGGTGAGTCTAAATCTTGGATGACAGTTACTGCATCCAAGTGATCTAACTCCGCTGTGAGAATTTGTTTCTGTCGGCTATTCTCTGTGGGTGTATAAATCCAATCTTCTGCTTTTGGATCGTAATAATAAATCCCAAGGTTTGAATGAGCGACCAAATCTTTTTCGTACCGAATTCCAACGCGAAATTTATTTTTCAAAGCTATATCATAAGGCTGTAATTGATACACAGGAGACATATGAAAACCATCTTTTACAGGAACAAACTCTTTCGATTGTTCTATCCAAATTATATTAGTTTGAAAGAATGTATTTTTTTTCGTTTGAATAGAACAATTTTGATCATTAGAAATCACAAACGATTCTTCTCCTGGGCCAGTGGGTGTGAATTGATAATGGAATCGTGTTTCACGGGTCTTTCCCTCATGTGATAATTCAACATCGATATATTTCATATCCTTCACAACATGATGAGATAATCTTTCTGTTAAAAATGTATTAGGACGAATTTGATTCAATGCGTAAGACATGAATGTGTTATCATTCGCTAATTTTAACGTTGCTCGAGCTGGAGCATATTGGTCCATCTCAACTTGAAAAAATAATCCCCTCTCTGTATTAGCAATTTTTAATTCAGGTCGAATATCTATCACATTTAAACGGGGTTTATTTGCAGTCCAATGGTAAGGTGATACCATGCCACCCAATTGATTAATACCGATAATTTGTAATATTCGATTATGTAATGGTTTAATCGGAAGTGTAATATGTAAATCTTTTTTAACTTGTTCTGCGTGGATGATTTTTACTTTTTCATCTGGAAATCCATAAGATGTAAACGAGTAAACAACCGCATCACGAATAGGAAGGCCACCTCGAATCGGTGATAATGCCAATGTGATAACTTTATCATCTCTTAGAATTTCTTTAGCTTGAAGCGACATAGGGAAGGTGCCAATTACCATACCTCGAATAACAGCCTTGTTCTCTTTTGTATCAAAAATATTGATTTCAACTGAATGGAAGCCCGGTGTGAGTTGAAGAATCCCTGAATTTTCTAAAGTATGAATAGAAATCTTGGGGTGTTCTTCAAGACGATACAGTTTCTGAAATTCGCCTAAATTTTTTCTTTTCAAATCATATTGAATAACGGTTTTGGCTGCTTTACCATGTTTGAATGGAATCTGTGAATAATCTAATTCAAATTTCATTTTTCCATCAATGATAAGTTCTACGCGGTGGAATTGATAAATATTATTTCCACCTTCTCGTTTATCCACCGCTTCAATGGCAAAAGCAAATTCACCAAAAACACTGACTGTATCAGCAAAATGATAAATCCCGGATTTATCTCTGAACAAAGGCATCGTTTGTATCAGTTGACTTGCATTAATCATGGAACCTTGAGAAATAGGAATCAATGCCAGTTTCTTGGGAATGGGCATAACATGATCTGGAAGATCGAATGCCATGGTTAGAGGATTTAATGGTACACTTTTACTTGTACGATATTCAAAATGAAGATGTGCCCCAAATGAATTCCCTGTATTTCCGGAATATCCGATTACGTCTCCTTTTTTTACTTGGAATTCTCGCTGAGAAAAATGGGCATCAACTTTATAGCTTCGTCGTTTAGCTTGTTGCAGTCGCCAAACTTTTTCAAGGATTGGCATAAATTTATCCAAATGTCCATAGACAACTTCATGTCCAGAAATACTTGTAAGATAAAGTGCTTTCCCATATCCATTGTAATTAGACGTCATGCGGTGGATATAGCCGTCTTCCACAGCGATTATTTTTTCTCCGCTTCGCCCGTTCGTTTTGATATCCAAGCCCATATGGAAATGGTCGTCCCTGTTTTCACCAAAATTGGATGAAAAGGTTCGACTGACCTGAGTTGGCCATTGGATGTCTTGGCTGAATAATCCAGCAGACAAGAATAAAACGAATGAGATGAAGTGATGATTCATGGAATAAATAATAAGTTATAATTTATTCCAATCTTATAGGGTTTTTCAATGAGTGATTTGATTCATACTCATACTTTATGTAAACTCGCAAAATTATTTTAATACAATTACGAGGAGTTCAAAATGAAGAAATTTTTAATTGGAATTATAATCGTTGCTTTATCATCAACTGTCTTTGCTATCGGCGGGTTAGGATTAAGTGTTAATTCAAGTTCCTTTTCTGTTGATGCCGGCTCATCGGACCTGATGGTTGAGGGGCTTAATGTAGGAAGCTTTTCTTATGATGGGTTTGAAAACGGTGGTGGAATAGGCGTTTACCTTTATTTGGATATAATCCCAGTAGTGGATTTAGATATCGAATATAGTTTTACAGGTCAGGTCTATGATTTTACCTTCAAGAATGCAGTTACACCATCAGAAACATCGGAATTCGCCTTTGCTGCAGGAAGTATGTTTATTACGCTCCAAAAACCGGTTTTTGATTTAGGCATCCCGTTTTTAGCCAAAGCAAAACTTTATGGTGGTTTGGGTATCAATAAAAATGTCTCAACCCCATTGGTGAATCAGGAAATGCTTGAAGCAGTATTTGGTGGAGCATCTGAACTTGAAAATGGCGAATATGATTATACTGCTGTAACAGATTATTTAAAAGATAATGCAGTTGAAACCAGTGGTTTTCATATTGACGCAGGTGTATTCTTTAAAGTTCTGACATTCAGTGGCGCAGTTTATTACAGACAAGTGATTGCTGAAGATGTTATTCCCGGGAATAAGGGATACAGTAGCATGAATTTCAGGTTGGGAATAGGAATTTAAATCAAAAATTTATATAAAAGAAAAGGGGCGATTTCTCGCCCCTTTTTTATTTTATGACCCCTGAGCTTGTCAAAGTGTAAAGAAAACTTGTTTCCTCATTTCGACAGGCTTAATAAGCGAAACAAATTTTAATAATCAAATTTCATTCGTGATACAATGAATCGATCCACCACTTAATTCAAATTGGGTTGTAGGCGTTACAATTCTATTTACGCCCATTTTGGTTAATCGGGCATCAATGGTTCTATCAGAAAAGTGATCGGGTCCAATCAAAATGCCAGGGAGGGAAAGTGCATTAGCTGCAAAAGATCCGGGTTTTTTGGCAGTGCCAATGGCATCTTCCAATGGAATATCAATAATAGGAATATTTTTTTTCTTTGCAAATTCGTTCAAATCTCTGGCGGATTTTACAGAAACAATATCCAGGCAAAGAATCAAGGCGCAGACTTTTCCTCTAGGATCTAAAACTGGTGTAAAATAA
>Ga0209664_1001184_pt1 | contig 14071 bp, 10 predicted proteins | sample SaaInlV_150m_DNA_FD_184668 | JGI IMG/M metagenome (GOLD analysis project Ga0209664, IMG submission 184668) | Marine microbial communities from expanding oxygen minimum zones in the Saanich Inlet - Saanich Inlet SI073_LV_135m_DNA (SPAdes) (version 2) | ecosystem: Environmental > Aquatic > Marine... | reverse complement strand
GCATATGCCGGCTTTCTGAGCGCCAGGCACAATTGCATCTGCCAAAGCTTCAAGGGTAAGCACTTCGGTTTTTGAAAATACCTGCAGCGCAATTTCTCGTTCACGAGCAGCGGCAGGGGTCATCAGTACGTGGGCACCTCCCAGTATGTAGGATAGTGCCACGCCTGATTGTTTGATAAAGGTGCGTCTGGAACTCATATCAACTCGCGCGCCTGTTTTGCAAGTTTCGTTGTCTAGTTCTATCTAGCCCTAAAAGTCCCTTCTTAGACCTATGCCCCAGTATCGTGGTGCACGGTAGGATACTTCGTTACATCCACACAAGGTTGCCAGGTCAAATCCCTGAATACCTGCACGCTCGTCTGACAGGTTTCTGCCTGAAAGAGTGGCGGTCCATTTATAATCACTGCTAACCCAGCTGAGCTGTGCGTTAAACATGGTGTAACTGTCGAACTCGTCAGCGTCAAAGTTTCTCAAATTGTAGTAGTAGGAATCGGAGTATGAGACATCGCCCTGCACAGCCATGGTTCCTCCCAATGCATCCCAGGCGTAGCGAACTATGCCCGTTAGCTGTAGCTCAGGTGCATAAGTGGGTTTTACATCGCGCGGCGGCAGGGGTGAGCCATTTCGAAGCAGCAGGTCTTCTACCTCTGCATCAAATACAGAACCCGTAATCATTATATCCAGACCATCTAACGGAGTTGTTTGCAGCTCAAATTCCATTCCGATATTGGTAGAGTCAGCATTAACGACAACACCACCAACCCCGACGAACAAGAATGCCTGGTAGTCTTCGTAATCATAATAGAATGCGGAGGCATTCAAGCGGGTACGCCCGTCGTTAAACGTGGTCTTAAAGCCAATCTCATAAGAGGTCAGAATTTCCTCGTCATAGGGAATTGAGGGATTCCCTCCTGCACCCAGAAAGGCACCCAGTAAAGGTGCATTAAAACTGCCAGCTTTTACGCCACGATTAATACCTGCGTAAAACAAGGTGCTGTTGTTAGGACGCCAGTCCAATTGAAGTTTACCAGCATACAGTGTGTCTCCAGTCTCGGCGTCGAACAGGTAGGGCGAGCCTGCGCCAAAGGCATTTGGAATGAAGCCGCCCTGATTGACGCTAAAATTATCGAAGGACGGAAATACACCAATACCCATATCGTAGTCTTTTTCTTCGCGAATAATGCGTAGTCCGCCGGTAATACTAAGCGCATCACTTAAGGCATAATCTATCTGCCCAAAAACGCTGTATGAGTCAGTTTTTAGAGTAGCTACCACTCCAATATCCACAGGTGCAGCGAAAGTTCCTACAATACTGTTTACGGGTGCTTTCAGTCCATTGTCTGAATCGGTATCGATGTTGAGATAGAAAAACCCGGCTACCCATTGTGCGTTTCCGCTCTCGCCACTCAGGCGAAATTCCTGGGTGAAGCTTTGAGCATCCACGCCAGCATAGTTTGCCAATTGGTTGGCTGGGGCTGAGTCTACATCGATGAACAGTAACTTGTCGTAATCCTTGAAATCGGTAACTGATGTAAAGAGCAGGCCACTTTCGAGTTCGTATTCAACGCGTACGTTGATACCCTTGGTTTCTGTATCACCCTGGTCTTCAAATGCAAAGTCACTAGAGAAAGTAAAGTCGTCACCATCCGGATCCAGATAACCAAAGAAATCTGCGCCCGGTGCGAGCCTGCCTGGTAATCCGATTCCTGCACCCGGGAAAAAACCGTCTCCATCAATTGCATCACCGCCTCCATCTCCACCTGCGGTATCGATAGAAATTCTGGTTTCTCCCGGAGGCGTGTCTATGACGTTTACCAGTTCACCGTTAGTTACTACACCGATAGTAGATATGGATTGATAGGGTCCTGTGGAGACTTCACTTTTTGCATAATTCAGGGACACATTTATAGTTAGCGAATCCGAAGGTTGAAAGGCCAGTGAACCGCGAACCGCTTTGGTCTCATCATCTCCCAGATCGGCACCGGCGCCGGTGCCCGGGGATCCTAAAAATGCTGATTCCGGATAAAGGTTTTTCAGATAGCCTTCCTGATCGTTGTAACGAAATGCCAGTCGACCGGCAACGGTATCACTAATAGGTCCACCAAAGGCGCCCTCTACCGTGTAGGAGTTGGCATTTGCGGGAGTATCAAAAGAGCCAAACTGAACGTCCAGGTATCCCGAGGGTTCATCAAAACTGGGCTTGTTTGAAATGTAATGAACCAGGCCCCCGGTTGCGTTACGCCCAAACAGGGTGCCCTGGGGACCTTTCAGAATTTCCACTCGCTGGACATCAAAAACAGCGAACGTTTGCGCTTGGGCAATAGCAAGGTATCCCTCGTCCAGATAGACAGCAGTTGGTGCTTCTATGATGTCGTTAAAATCATTTTGGGTGACACCGCGAATTGAGAACTGGGTGTTTTGTCCCGCCAGGTTACCACTGATGTGTACGCCCGGAGTAAAGGCTGCGATGTCTATGCTTTGTGATACCCCTAGCGCCCTCATCTGTTCACCACTAAATGCGGTAATAGCTATCGGTACATCCTGAAGATTTTGTTCACGCTTTTGGGCGGTGACCGTAATTTCTTCAATGATGCTTTCTACCGCCTTTGCTTGCCAGACCGGAAGACAAGCCAACAAGAACAACGAAAGTAAAAAATTAATTGCTGTGCGCTGCATGGGATTCTCCAATAGTTTCTATTTGCGTGTCTTTATTATCGGTTTTGTAATTTTGTCGTTGTTACTACAATACTTTGTTTCTTAGGCCCTTCTTTTCGAGGCGTGGTATTACTTCGTCTCGGAAGTAGGGAAATTCTTTTGCGTAATCGACAAAGGACAATGTAGTGCCACTTAGGCCTGCATTACTTAGTTTTTCTAACTGATCTGCAATGTGGTCCGGAGTGCCAACCAGGGGGAAAGCCCCATGCCCTGCCGCGAATCGATCACGAAAATTCGCAAGTGCATCCGGGGTAAACGACTGTGCATGCATGCCTTGCAGCTTCATGAGGTAATCTACCGCCTCCCAATCTGCGTTTTCATTGGCATAGTAATCAAGGTATTCCTCGGCTTCTTTCTGAGTGGGCCTGCACACCACCGCACAGAACGTAAGTACGCCTATATTTCGGTTCACAGCTTGCGCCTGTTGATTTATGTTGGCGACTGTTTCTGCTGCCTGGTCAAAGTCGAATGCGGGTGTGAATAGAAAATCTGCATTTCGGGTTGCGAACGCACGGCCCTGTGTTGAGGCAGCTGCATTGAGAATAGGCACCCGGGATTGCACTGGCCGGGGATTTCCGTATACGCCAGTGCCTTGAAAATATTTGCCATCCCAGTCGAAGGCACGTTCTTCTTTCCAGATCTTCTGCACATAATCAAACCATTCCTGCCCGCGTTCATATCGCTCATCATGGCCCTCGGGCAATTCAACGCCAAAGGCATCGTACTCGGGCTTATTCCAGCCGGCAACGACATTGAGGCCCATACGCCCTTTACTGAGCTGATCAATTGTTGCGAGTTGTTTTGCGCTCACAATCGGGTGGTTAAACGCAGTGTGAACAGTCGCAAAAACCTGTATTTCTTTTGAGTGAGCCAGGAGCACAGCCGCCCATGTGATAGCTTCGAGCACGCCTCCATGAAAGTCCGTTTCACCGCCGTACCCGATCCAGCGGGCAATGGGCAACATAAATTCGAGCCCTGCCTCATCACACATTTTTACCAGCTCGATATTGTTTTCCCAGGAATTGTCCCATCGTTCGGGAATTTTCGTGACTGCCATACCACTAGAGCAGTTTGCAGAAAATGTGCCCAGTTTGAGCTTGTTTTGACCGGCCATTCTGCCGGTAATTTGATCGTCTCTCATAATACTTTAAGCCTAAAGTGTCTGCTTGATACTAAGCCCACTTGAGCCCGGTTTCAAGTACTTTTAATTTATGCTGTGCAACAAAAATGGCTTGGCCTTTCTTACTGGATGAGCGGGAATATAACTAATCAAAAACACACCAGCGGCTTTTAGTTACCCGCAGCGGCATGGGTTTTGCGTTTATGTTTACGATTGCGCTGGAGCTAGGGATGGAGTATGCATCTGCAGGGTCTTTTATAGGCGGGCTTGTTCTGGTGCCAGCACTGGCTTGCCAGGTAGGTGGCTGGTGTCTGTTGTTAATTATTCCGTCCCGGGCCTACGGTAAGCCCTATAATACTGCGGTTACTTCAATTTCCACTTTTGCACGATCTTCAACCAGGGCCACTACCTGAACGACACTCATTGCGGGAAAATTTCTACCCATTACCGAGCGATAAGCCGCACCCATAGCGGCTACATTGTCGACATACTCCTGCTTGTTGGTTATATACCAGGTCATGCGAACAATGTGTTCCGGGCCTGCTCCAGCTTCAGCAAGCACCACAATAATATTGGAAAGCGTCTGCTTCACCTGGTCTACAAAATCATCGCTTTCGAAAACACATTGGTCATTCCATCCAATCTGGCCACCAACAAATATTTGCGCGCCCGGCTTGGCAAGAATACCATTTGCATATCCTTTGGGCCTTGCCCACCCTTGTGGGAACAGGGTTTGGTGCATTGCTTTCTCCAGCATAGTGTTTGGGGAAGATATCTAGATTATATTTTAGGCTTAAAGTATAATCTAACACATAGTGAAGAACATTACAGATAAGGGAGAAGAGTATGAGTACCGAAACATTGATGGCGCTTGCACAGGGTCTTGCCGGAGGGGGTATCAAAGTGGTTGATTTAAGTACCACCCTGCAACCGAGCACTCCTACCCTCCAATTGCCGAAGGAGTTTGGCTGGGGTGTGTCATGGCCCTTTCATATAGAAGAAATTTCACGTTACGACGAGAGGGGGCCGGCCTGGTACTGGAACAACTTTAAGTGTGGAGAACACACGGGCACCCATTTCGATGCGCCTATTCATTGGGTTTCAGGCCAGAATTTTGAAGAGCATGCTACTGACACGCTACCAGCGGAGCGGTTTATCGCACCAGCGTGTGTCATGAATGCTGCAGCCGAATCTGCAGCAAACCCTGATTTTCTTATATCGGTGGACTTTATTAAGACCTGGGAGGCCCAGCATGGTGAAATAGAAGCGGGTTCGTGGCTTTTGTATCGCACCGACTGGTCAAAGAAGACCAGTAATGAGGCTTACCTGAACATGGCCGAAGATGGCGCCCATACGCCCGGTTGGGAACCTGAAGCAGTAACCTTTTTGACAACCGAGCGTGATGTTTGTGGCATTGGTGTTGAAACAGTGGGTACCGACGGAGGGCAGGCAGCCGGACAGGAGCCCATGTTTCCCTGTCATAATTTGCTGCATGGAGCCAATAAATGCGGACTTGCCGGATTGTGTAACCTGGATTTACTACCACCTAAAGGCGCGGTAATAATTGCACCACCCCTTAAAATAAAAGAAGGCTCCGGAAGCCCTACTCGTGTACTTGCACTGGTAGCTTCCTGAGTAAGAGGCACCTGACCCATGGCAGAACGCTCATTTAAGTCCGAGGTTTTAAAACTTCGAGCAGGTCAGGGCGATGTGTTCAAGGGAGAAGGAATACTAGCCGTAACCAAGGCGCTTTTGCAGTCCGGGGTATCCTATGTTGGCGGGTATCAGGGCTCCCCGATTTCCCACCTGATGGATGTCCTGAACGATGCCAGGGACATACTCGAGGAGCTTGGCGTACATTTTGAGTCAAGTGGTAGCGAAGCTACTGCCGCTGCAATGTTAAGTGCGTCCATCAACTACCCACTAAGGGGAGCTGTTACCTGGAAATCGGTTGTCGGCACCAATGTGGCTTCCGACGCCCTTTCGAATCTGGCGTCTTCGGGGGTCACGGGTGGGGCAATGGTCATCGTTGGAGAAGACTACGGTGAAGGCTCGAGCATTATGCAGGAGCGAACATATGCTTTTGCCATGAAAGCCCAGATGTGGCTGCTGGATCCCAGACCCAACCTCACCAGTATGGTGGCTATGGTGGAACAGGGTTTTCGCCTTTCTGAAGCGAGCTCTACACCTGTGTTCTACATGATGCGAATTCGTGAGTGCCACGTGACGGGTGAATTTACTGCAGGAGACAATGTTGCTCCGACTTATAGCAGCCTAAACAAGGTGCAACCGAAAAGGGAGGCGGAAAAAATCATTCTGCCGCCCAATGTATACGAACAAGAGCAGGAAAAAGTAGCAAGCCGCTGGCCCGCAGCCGTTCAATATATCAGTGACAATGTTCTGAACGAGTTCTTTCCCGGTAAGTATGATGAAGTGGGAATTATAATGTGCGGCGGTAGTTATAACACGGTGATCCGCGCCCTGGAGCGTCAGGGTCTGGCTGATTGTTTTGGTAATACGGATGTACCGATTTATGTGCTGAACGTAGCGTATCCGCTTATACCGGAAGAAGTGATTCGCTTTTGCGAGAGTAAGAAACAAGTGCTGCTCATCGAAGAAGGCCAGCCGGAATACATTGAACATAGTATGTTTAGTATTCTTCGCAAGGCCGATATCGATACACGACTATATGGTAAGGAAATATTGCCAAGTGCCGGTGAATATACTGGTCAAATAACCCTACTTGGCATTACGGAATTTTTGGAGCGGTTTCCCGTCGAGGGGCTGAATTTGCGGCTAACAAGTGCAGAAGTGCGCGATTTCCAAAAAGTGCTCGTCGCGGAAGATAGCCAGTTATTAGCCGAAAATGTTCCTCCCAGACCATCGGGACTGTGTACCGGATGTCCAGAGCGCCCAATGTTTTCTGCGATTAAACAGGTACAGAAAGACCTGGGAGAGTTTCATATCTCCTCCGACATTGGTTGCCACTCTTTTGCGACACTTGCACCCTTTAATCTGGGCAATACCATTATGGGTTATGGCTTGTCGTTGGCCAGTTCATCCAGCATCCGCACTGCGCTGCCCCACAAGGCTATCAGCATCATGGGTGACGGTGGCTTTTGGCACAATGGATTGACCAGTGGCGTTACCAGTGCTGTTTTTAATAAACACGATGGCGTACTGATAATCGTAAATAATGGATATGCTGCAGCCACCGGTGGTCAGGATATCCCTTCGCTGGTGCAACCCAATCGTCTGATAGCCACGACAATGGATACTGACAAAGCCAGCAGGCTGGATCAGCAGTCTATCGATGAAGCCTGTCGTGGCGCTGGGGTAAAATGGATTAGAACAGTTAGCACGTACAGCATAGATAAAATGAAAGCTACACTGCGCGAGGCTTTGACCACCGGGGAACCCGGGCTTAAGGTGATTATTGCCGAAGGGGAGTGTATGTTGAACCGGCAGCGCCGGATAAAACCACTGATCAAAAAATCTATCAATGACGGACGCAGGACTGTGCGTTCCAGATTCGTTATCGATGCTGAAACCTGTACCGGCGACCATGCCTGCATAAGATTATCAGGTTGCCCATCACTAACGATAAAGCCAAACCCCGACCCGCTGCGTGAAGACCCGGTAAGTTATGTCGATAACAGTTGTGTTGGGTGTGGGGTGTGTGGAGAGAATGTCCATTCGGCGGTGCTTTGTCCGTCTTTTTCACGGGTGGATCTGATATACAACCCTAGTGCCTGGGACCGCTTTATAGCCAGAGTACGACGACGGGTAATTTCCTGGATGCAGGACGACCAATTGGCGGCGAATTCCCTGTGAGCAATGCTGTAAAACCCATAAAAATGGTAGCAGCAGCGCTTGGGGGTGAAGGCGGTGGTGTGTTTACCAATTGGGTCATCGACGTAGCCGAAGCTAATAACTGGTTGTGCCAGACCACTTCTCTTGCGGGCGTTGCACAGCGTACCGGTGCGACAATTTACTATTTGGAATTGTACCCGCGTGCAGTAGCCGGAAACCAACAGCCCGTGTTGTCCCTTTTCCCTGCTCAGGGAGACATAGATATCACTATTACTTCGGAAATTGCCGAAGCAGGGAGGATGATTGAACGAGGTTTTGTCAGCAAAGACAAAACCACCCTTATATCTTCCAGCCATCGGGTGTATGGCATTAGTGAAAAATCCGATGTGGGAGATGGATCAATTGATGCAACTGCATTGCTTGGTCTGGCGGACCGGTACGCAAAGCAATTTATCCACTACGATATGGAGCAACTGGCTAGTGCGCATCAGTCAGTTATCAGTTCCGTCATGCTTGGAGCGCTGGCGGCCTCTGATACCTTGCCCTTTGATAGGGCAAGTTACGAGCTGGCGATTCGTGAAAGCGGAAAATCCGTAGAGAGTAACCTGTCTGCCTTTAATGCAAGTTTCGAGCGTGCTGGTAAACCGGCCTCAGTAGTTGAAAGTTTTGATCCGGCACAATCAGATGCAGATTTTGTATTTCCGGATGCCAAAACAGACCAGGGTAAAGCGCTCTTTACGCTTGCCAGGGCGTATGAGCCGTGTTTACACGAAATTCTCTATCACGGCATTACTAAACTGGTGGACTATCAGGATATTGATTATGCCCGACAATACCTGGATCACCTGGAGGGCATTGCCAGACTGGACAATGGAAATTCCGATTTTCTGCTCAGCCGTCATGTTGCGAGGTATTTGGCACTTTGGATGTGTTACGAAGATATTCCTCGAGTTGCGCAATTGAAAACCCGCGTGGCACGTGGTGATTCCATTCGGAAGGAAGTACGAGCAGAGGACCAACAAATTTTGTATGTCGCGGAATTTTTCAGACCGCGTGTTGAGGAAGTATGTGCGATGTTACCCGTTGGTTTAGCATCCGCTATTTCTAATAGCCGCATAATGCTTGGCCTTATCAATTTTTTTATGGGTGGACGCAAGCTGCGGACCGACACTGTGAGCATTTTTGCCCTGCTTACTATACTGGCCAAAATGCGCAGATTTCGTCGTGGCAGTTTGGGTTATCAACACGAACATACGCTCATAGCCCTTTGGCTGGAAGCAGTCCATGTTTTGGCTGCGCACGACCAGGAAGCTGCAGTTGAACTTGCAAACTGTGGCCGGTTGATCAAAGGATATGGGGATACCCGGTATCGCACCACTCAACAAATGTTGAAAATCATTCAACGCGTCCAAAACTTGGCAGATTCAAAAACCAATACGAGTTTGCCGTCTGCAACGGAACTTGCGCAGTTGCGGGACGCGGCCTTTGCCGGTGACGATAACGTAGCGTTCGAGGAAGCTCTCGCTATCCAGAGTTAGGGCCGGTTATTTTGTAACGGGTTCAATTACCGGCGGGGACCACACGGGCGCCAGCAAACGACGCTTTCCGTCATGAGATTTACTGATACCAGGCTGGTCCAGGTTTTCCCGATCCCACAGTTCGCAGGTAACCTGCTTGTGCTTCTGGTCCAGACCTTCACAGTAATTAGTGTATTTGCACAAGCGCACCTGATTGCCAAGGCCGAGTTTTACTTTTAAAAACCAGTCCGGATCCGCCAGCGCCTGGCGCGCGAAGCCTATTATGTCTGCCTTGTTCTCTTTTAGGAGTGATTCAGCCTGGTAGAAACCGTATTGCCCGCCCGCTAGAACTACCGGCGTGTTCAACCCATTTTGGCGCAAAAATTCACGTATCAGGGAAACAGGTTCAACATTTCGCCCGAAGGGGCCCTGTGCATCCGAGATATAACTAGGCATGCATTCGTAACCACTACGTCCCGTGTATGGGTACACGGCACCCCCTACTCTGGGTTGTTTAGCATCGTCAAATTTGCCACCTCTGGAAACTGAAAGAAAATCCATTCCTGCATTTGCCAGCGCCCGGGCAATACTGCACGCCTCTTCAATGCGTGTACCCTGGTCAATAATTTCATCGCTCAAAATCCGGCACCCGACAACAAAGTCTTTTGAGCACGCTTCACGAACGGCTCCATAAACCTCAAGGGGCAAACGCAATCGGCCTTCAAGGGTGTTGCCATATCCGTCCGTGCGGTTATTGGTTGCAGAGAGAAATGAAGCCATCGTGTAGGCGTGTGCATAATGTAACTCCACACCGTCAAATCCTGCTGCTTGCGCTCTGATTGCCGCATCGCAAAACAGCCGTGGCAATATTTCCGGTAGTTGGGCGATATGTGGCAGGTGAGTGTCTGTTATTCGCTCGCGATAACCGTATTGCAGATCTTCCCATTCTTTCTGGTTAAGAACAGATTCCAGGTCCTCGGGCGAAAGCGATAGCAATGCAGTACGCACTGCGGGTTCGTTTTCTGCTTCAAAAGGCAGTGATAAGGCGACGTAATGTTCAGGCCTAAGTATCAGATGTCGATTCAGATACTTTGTTGGATCCGGTCTTCGACGGATTTGAAGAAAGTCGATAATCTGGATGAGAACGCGAGTTTCACCATCGCTGGCCGTTTTAATAGTGTCTACCAGTCTGGTAAGCCCTGACAGGTATTTATCACTGCTGATGCGCAACAAAGGGCCACTGGGTATATCACGGATGCCAGTTGCTTCTACAACGATCACACCGGGTTTCCCGCGGGCGAAGCGTTCGTACCATGCCAGTACGTCTTCTGTGACGTCACCATTCTCGTTTGACCTCCACGGCACCATCGCCGGTACCCAGGTACGCGAGCCAAGTTTCATGGGGCCTATCTGAATGGGACCGAATAACCTGCTCGCCCCTACCTCTTTAGCGGTCGGCCACTGGTCTTCTACCACGGTATATTTAATTCGTTCGTGTGGCTTCCACATAGTGCGATTGCAGTGAGGACTGGACTCTACATTTTATATATAAAATGATTTCCCGCAACCTGCATCCGTCAAAACCTGAACAATTGAGTGGTCCCAACTTCGCTCCAGAGCGCGGTTGCTCAATCTATCCTCTGGCTAATCTAGTTTGTGGCGATCCAGCCACCCGGTGGCTCCGGCCAGATGCAACCGGTGTTGATTTCCTCTTAGATCGTTAATGACTTTATTTATTGCTATTCTTTCAAAATCGGTGAAATAAGTGGTCGACTAAGGAATAGCAACATGATCTCTACTGAATTGAATTCTTTTCGAACAGAAGTTCGTGATTTTCTCGCTAACAATCTAACCCCGGAAATGCGTAAAGCGGCGGCTTTGGGCTTCGGAATACCTAAAGCGATAGGGCAAGAGTGGCACAAAGCCCTTTTCGATCAGAACTGGATTGCCCCAAGCTGGCCAAAAGAATACGGTGGCACCGGTTGGAGCTTGATGCAGCAACATATATTTAATGAAGAGAATGCGCTGGCCGGCGCGCCAATGATCATGCCTTTTAGTATCAGTATGGTGGGGCCGGTTATTTATACTTTTGGCACGGATGAGCAAAAGAAACAGCACCTTCCAGCCATTATGGACGGCAGTTTATGGTGGTGTCAGGGATACTCCGAGCCTGGCAGTGGTTCCGATCTCGCGTCACTAAAAACCAGCGCAGTGCGAGATGGCGATAACTACGTAGTGAATGGCCAGAAAATCTGGACCACCAATGCCCACAAGGCTGATTGGATTTTCGCGTTGGTTCGGACGGATAAAGAATGCAAGCCGCAGCAAGGCATCTCGTTTTTACTAATCGATATGAATTCTCCCGGCATCGAAGTCAAACCCATTGTTTCTATTGATGGATTGCACCATTTAAACGAGGTGTACTTCACCGATGTTCAGGTACCTGTCGGCAATCGCATCGGCGAGGAAAACAAAGGCTGGACTTACGCCAAGTTCCTATTAGGCCACGAGCGCGCGGGCATCGCCGGTGTTTCCAGCTCGAGAAGAGCCATAGAAGCACTGCGAGAAATCTCCCATCAGGAACCTGATAGTACTGGCCAAACATTGGCGCAAGATGATGATTTTATTCGCCAGATCAACCAGGCTGAAATCAAACTCGAGGCGCTCGCTGGCATCGAATCGAAGATATTAAGCGCAATGTCCGGTGGTAAAACTGTCGGCGCCGAGGCGTCGGCGTTAAAAATTCTTGGCTCTGAGCTTCAGCAGATGCTAGAAGAGATTAGAGTGAAAGCCGTCGCATATTACGCGATGCCTTTCGATGTTTATCAGATTCGCGGCGAAAGCGATGATACCTGCATCGGACCCGAGTATTCGGTGACTGCCGTTAGCGATCACAACTTCGGACGGGCTTCGACAATTTACGGCGGTTCTAACGAGATTCAGCGTAATGTCATTGCCAAGGGAGTACTCACGTTGTAGTCAGCAAATTCTCTAGAAATAACCTGCTAGTTCAGTGTCCGTTTGTAAAGATCAAACAGAATTTCCCAGACTCTGCTGGCTGCGGGTTCGTCATAGGACGGTCGCTGCTTAAAACAAAAGCCGTGTTCCGTGCCTGGATGAGTTTCCAAAGTATAGGTTACATTGTTTGCATCCAGCGCCGCTGTAAGGTCGGGAATCACGAAGTCTTCAACGTAGGAATCGTGCTCTGCAAACCCAAGGTAGAGTTCTGCGTTGATTTTGTTAGCGAGCAGGTGCGGGGAGTCTGGTTTGTCAGTGACAATTCTTAGCAGGCGCTGGATGAGAAAGCCAGTAAAGTGAACCAGGCCATGTGGGACAAGTCTGAAGCGCAAACAGGTATCAAGGATATCTCGTTTGAACTGTACGAAGCCTTTACCTCTGAAAAAGCTTTCGGAACTGGTTGTACGACAAGTCGATATGCGTTGTACGATGGTTTTCTCACCGGCAGTCAAGGCGGCCAGCCTGTTGCACCGCTGATGGGGAAATTCAAGGGCTACGATGGTGATTGATCGGCCTATTCCTGGTTTGCCTCAGCCAGTTCCATATCCGGCTCACGCCGGTTCATGTAAAGCGATACCCCGAAATAGATGGCCAGTGCTACGAGCGACATACTACCGCTTATAACGAACATAATTGGATAACCCAGCCCGGCGCCGACAATCGATGCGGCGATATTGGGCCCAACAAACTGCCCGAACCCCTGGACGCTAGGCAGCAATGCAACCAGCGATCCACTTCGATCCATATGCGCAACCATCGCTGATTGGTAGACATCTATAAAGGTCCATAGCGTCATAAATCCAAACAGGCTCACTGCAAGATTCATATCGTTTATTCCCAGAGCAAGCATGGCAACGATGACTGCCATGGTCATCAGTGACCAGAATAATGGTTTGAAGAGCCCAAAGCGTGTACAAACGTAAGCCATCACACAACCGACTATCCCCAGGAACGAGGACCAGGTCAGAACGGATCCCGACCATTCCTGGGACACACCATCTGCAAGGGCCGCCAGTTCAATATAGGTAAAATACCCACCGATATTGATATAGGTAAAGCAGACGGCGATCAGGCAAAGCAAAGGCACAACTTTCGGAACTCTCCAGTTCCCGTGAACTGTCTGGTGTTTGGCCTGCTCAGCCAGTTGTTCCTTATTCAGCGGCCTTGCTGGAATCCAAAAAACGAGGACGGCACAAAGAGCGCTTAATACCATAAAAAACACGTAAATCTCGTTCATGGATAGCTGCGGCAAATAATTCAACTCCAACGCCGTGGAGAAAGCGAACCCTATAAGCTCCAGGTTGTATGCAGTCGTTGGGTTTGTGGTGCCGCCCAACGTCACCACTGCAACAGCAGTGAAAATACCACTGCCTGTTCCCGCCAGGACACGCAGAGCCAGCACCACATCATAATCGGTAAAGAACAGACACAACGCGTTGGCAACCAGGGACAACCCCACACCAATAAAGACCAGGTATCGACGATTCATTCGAGCAACCAACATTGCTGTGATGATAGCGCCAAGTGACAAGCCACCCAGATCAGCACCCCAGATGCGTCCGACCTGCTCCTCGGTGAATCCTACTTTTTGCACCAGCGCGGTACTAAGTACCGGCACACTAACCATCACGGTATATCCAACCAGCGCCACAAATATAGCGACACCAATTGATCGCCAGTCATCGAACGGATTGGTAAAGTCTTTGACTACAGCTGCGTTGGTCATGTTGGATCCTCTTCAGAGCATTCCTGTTATGTTGTGTTAATCAATGCCCGGAAAACGATTCATTTAGCTAATCACTATGTCGGCTGAGTCTATGGCAAGGGCGTGTACTGGTGGTTGTAGATAGTTATTTAAAATAACCATTCACCTCTGGATCCAAATTGG
>Ga0209664_1001149_pt1 | contig 14356 bp, 12 predicted proteins | sample SaaInlV_150m_DNA_FD_184668 | JGI IMG/M metagenome (GOLD analysis project Ga0209664, IMG submission 184668) | Marine microbial communities from expanding oxygen minimum zones in the Saanich Inlet - Saanich Inlet SI073_LV_135m_DNA (SPAdes) (version 2) | ecosystem: Environmental > Aquatic > Marine... | reverse complement strand
AGTTGTTCTTTTAATTATGGCTTATTTGATTAGATATAAATAATAGGCCAATTAAAGTGGGATTCTAATGTGATTCCATTTTGATAAAAGTTAGTCCTGAGCATGACTAAAACTGCTTCCCATTTTGGGTATAAATAGTCACTTTTAAATAGTTGAATTTTGACTCAGCGCGTTATTATGTAACTCTTTTTGGTGATTTAGTTATTGTTGTATTCTTAAAATAAGAAGTTAATCCATATCTTTTGATGAGGAGTTACCATGATCAAATCAATATTTTTTTCCGCTAGTTTTTTTCTTTTAATGTTCACTTCAATGGGTTTTGTGCAAGCCGCAGAGCATCATGCTGCTCAAGCACTAGAGCATTCTGCTGTGGCCGCAACGCATGGTGAAATGAAGCATGCTAAACCAGTTGCAGCACATGCTAAAATGGCTTTGAAACATGCTTTGGCATCCGAAAAAGAACATGCTGAAGCGCATGCACATATGACCGAAGGGGTTAAACATTTAAAACAAGCTATTGAACACGGTAACAAAGGGCATGCGAAAATTGCGACCCAACATACTAATGAAGCTATTACCCATATTAAACAAGCGATAGGAAAATAAATTGAAGCTCGCATTAGCATTGCTGCGGTTTTTCTTTATCCGGCTATCTTGATAAGAAATTGATGTGGTTACGTATAAGAAAATGGCCGGAACTTCAGCAGTGTTTCTTCGTGAGGATCATGATAACCCAGCACCTGTAGAACGTGATGGACTTACTTGGACAGCTGATGAGCTCCATTTAGAAAGCCTCCCTTGTGAACATCAAAAAAAACCAGCAATGAGTAATGTTATTGCTCTGGAAGGTCTTGAAGAATACGATGCTCCATGTAATGGTGACGTTCGGAAGGTGGACTCTATCGGTAGTGATTTTATTTATTTTAATTTGATTCGTGGCTGGGTGCAAATTAAATAGATCTTTGCTTTTTTTCGTTAATTGATTAGCCCTTAAAATCTATTGTAGTAGGTTATGACAGTAATGCTGACAAATGTTGATTATGATGTTGTAATTGTTGGGGCGGGACCTTCGGGCTTAAGTTTTGCGTGTTCTTTGCGAAATGAAAATCTTAAGATTCTTGTTTTAGAAAAATCCTTACCCGAATGCTTCAACACTTTTAAACCGGATGGAAGGGAAATAGCGCTCACTCATTTATCGGTAAATATCCTAGAAGAGATGGGTGTCTGGGGCTATATTCCCAAGACTGCAATTTCAAAAATCAAGGAAGCTAAAATTATTGATGGGGACTCGGGGCCGTTATTAGGGTTCAGTAGTAAACGAAAAAAAAATGAAGCGCTTGGTTTTCTTGTGTCCAATCATTTAATCAGAAAGGCTTTGGTTGAAAAGATCCAACAGCATAAAAACATACACATCAAGATGGGCTGTGTGGTTGAAAATGTAATCAGATCAAATGACTCAGCATTGGTACGTTTATCTGGTAGTGAGGATATTAGTGCCAGATTAGTGATTGCTGCAGATAGTAGGTTTTCGTCCATACGAAGAAAAATGGGCATACCATCAATAATGAAAGATTTTTCTAAAGTTATGATCATTGCAAAGATGGCTCATGGCCGATCACATAATCAAACGGCCTTAGAATGTTTTCTTTATGGGCGGACGGTAGCCTTACTACCTCTAGTCGGAAACTGTTCGTCAATTATTATGACGGTTTCAACCGACCAAGTTGATTCAGTTCTTGGGTTGAGCGATGAGCAGTTTAATCGAATGATTACTCAATTATTTAAAGGTCAATTGGGACAAATGCACCAAGAGGGTGAAAGATGTGTTTATCCGTTAATTTCTGTACACGCGCAAACTTTTATTTCCCAACGTTTTGCTCTTATTGGAGACGCTGCAGTTGGTATGCACCCTGTAACAGCTCATGGTTTTAATTTGGGCTTAAAGGGTCAAGATATTCTGGCAGGGCTCATAAAAGAACAGAATTCTAAAGGTAGAGATATTGGGTTGTTCACAGTTCTAAAACATTATGAAAGAAAATTTATTTATCTGACACGACTGCTTTATTTTGGAACAAATGGAGTTGTTTCGCTATTCACCAATGATACATTTTATGCCAAACCGATTAGAAAGATAGTACTGAAGGTTGCTGAACATTTCCCTCCTGTTAAGTTGCTTATAACACAGCACTTAACAAATTCATAAGAATTCAGGTTTCCACCTGATTTTGTTTCTCAAGTAAATAGTAAACGCTTAAATGATTTTGGAAAATTGTGAGTTTTTCTGGGTGAAATAAGTATCAAAGGTCATACAAATATTTCGAATTAGCATTTTCCCACGAGTCATAACTTTGATTGTTAGTGGGCCAATGGTAAGTAGCCCGTCATTAATCATGGGTGTTAATTGGTCGAGTTCTTTCTCAAAATAGTTAAAAAAATCAATACCAAATATCGTATTGACTTTAGCTACATTTAATTCGAAATGACACATAAGATCCATGATAACTGCGCTACGAATTTTGTCATCAGCAGACAAAATAAGTCCTTTTGTTATGGGTAATTTATCATTGTCTAGGGCGTTGTAATACGACTCTAAATCTTTACTATTTTGGCTAAAACAATCTACGAATTGGCCTATTGCACTACACCCAAGACCAATCACATCACATTGTGCACCCGTAGAGTAACCTTGAAAATTTCTGCGTAAATCATATTGTCTTTGTGCAATTGACAAGGGATCTCCCTGTAAAGCAAAATGATCCATGCCAATATACACATAGTCATGGTCTAATAAAAAATCAATGGTATATTTTAAAATGGTTAACTTCTCTTTAGCAGGGGGTAACTGCTCAGAATGGATTCGCCGTTGTGGTTTAAAAATCTCTGGTAAATGTGCGTAATTAAAAAATGAAATACGATCAACCTTCAGAGAAATAATTTGGTTTAAAGTGGTTTTAAATGTATCAATGGTTTGTTTGGGTAAACCATACATTAAATCAATGTTAATAGATTTAAAATCGTATTTTCTTGCATCATCAATCACTTGTTTCGTTTGATTGAATGTTTGTATTCTATGAATTGACTTTTGTACGTCATGATTAAAATCTTGTACGCCTAAGCTAAGGCGATTAAATTTAGCTTCAGATAATATTTTGATGGTTTGTTTGTTAATACCTCTTGGATCTATTTCAATTGAATTTTCACAGTGCTTATCAATAGTAAAGGTTTTATATAATTGATCACTTAACTTAAGTAACTGATCGTTTGATAAAAACGTTGGGGTTCCACCGCCCAAATGAATTTGTTTGACGGTTCTTTTACTATCTAGTAATTGTGACTGTAACGTCATTTCTTTAATTAAATGATTTAAATAAAGTAATGCCTTTCCCCTATTTTTGGTAATAACTTTATTACATGCGCAGTAATAGCAAATTGAATCGCAAAATGGAATATGAAGATATAGAGATAGAGGCTTGTTGCTTAGATTACTTAATTTGATTTGTTCTTTATATGCATTTTCAGATAAGTCATGAAAGTTATTGGCAGTAGGGTAGGAGGTATAGCGAGGTCCAGAATAATTATATTTTTCTATGAGTTGAGAGTTAAATAAAGTCATCGAATCTAGGGTCAGGTATAGGGGGGTATCTGTACAATGCTCCCTCCATATCTCGGTGAAGATCGGAGGGTTGCATTTTAGTCATTTTTAAAAGTAATGTGCATCTGAAGTTTTTTTATTTAATAACTTTTGTTAGGTCTCTATCTGGTTCTGGACGGTGGGTTTAAAAAATCGTTTTAAACCGCTGTTTAATCGGTAGTTTATTAAAGAGATAGCTTCTGATGAGTCAATTATCTTTCTCACGGGTTCAAAGCCATTACGGTAATTAAGTAAAGCACGTCTAACCGCATCACATAAATAACATTCGGTTCCTGCTGGGATAGATGAATTTAACGATCTTAATAAGTGATTAGATATCTTATTCATTTGGGTCTCCTTTGAAAAAGGGGTTAATGTAAACGCTTATAAATACAATTTCATAATATCTAAAATGGGGTTATTAATAAGGCTTATTTATTAATAATTGATGGTTTTATGATCATAATCAAGAAACCATGACGGGTCTTTTAAAAAGTAAATAAGAATGATTAAAATCTTAATTTTATCTATTTAAATGTAACTAATTGGTAAGAATTAAGAGCAGCGTAAATCGTTTGAAGCATAAACGATTTCTTTCTTTGTAAGGGGATACATCAAAAGTTGCGCATGAGTAAGGCATATTTTAGTTCTCTACTGTGATTAAAGGGAATTTTGACTCGGTATCCGGAGCCAGGTGCAACTGGTTGAGAATTTCCGTTCAAATCCTCCATATGGGTCAAAGTAAAAGTTTTATTCCCAGCAGGAGTCATTAACTCAAGTGAATCGCCTATTTCAAAATGATTTTTAACTTCAACCGTGATCATGTTCGAATCGTTATGTTGATCTATGATTTCTCCACAAAATTGTTGCTGTGAGGGAGACGAGTTGCCTTGTTCATAGTTTTGGTATTGGTCATGAACATGACGTCGGTAGAAGCCTTCCGTGTAACCACGACTTGCCAGATTTTCCAGTTGATCCATTAAGTCCATATCAAAGGGTTTATTACGTGCAGCATCATCAATCGCTTGCCGATAAACCTGAGCTGTACGGGCTACATAATAGTGCGATTTAGTTCGTCCTTCTATTTTGATGGAGTGAATGCCGATTTTATGAAACCGTTCAACGTGTTGAACGGCTCGCAAATCTTTTGAATTCATGATGTAGGTGCCATGCTCATCCTCATAGGCAGGCATAAATTGTTCAGGTCGTCCAGGTTCTTGAAGTAAGAAGATTTCATCAGTTGTGGCTCCTTGCCCTAATTGGGGTTGTGCGGTTGACCCCCCGTGATTAACTGCAATAATATCTCCAGAGTCTGTTTGTGTTGCTTCAATGGCATCATATTTCCATCGACATGCATTAGTGCATGTTCCTTGGTTTGCATCTCGATGGTTAATGTATCCGGAAAGTAAACAACGTCCGGAATAAGCAATGCAGAGCGCTCCATGAACAAAAACCTCAAGTTCTATATCTGGGACATGAGTTCTGATTTCTGAGATTTCATCTAAGGATAATTCACGAGATAAGATGACACGTTTAATTCCGTAATTTTTCCAGAACTGTAGTGTTGCATAATTAACGACATTGGCTTGAACGGATAGATGTATAGCTATCTCAGGCCAGTTTTCTCTGATTAGCATAATAAGGCCGGGATCAGACATGATTAAAGCATCAGGGTTTAATTCAATAATGGGTTTAATATCATCAAGAAAGGTTGCAACTTTACTGTTATGCGGGGCAATGTTGCTCACAAGGTAGAATTTTTTGCCTAACGCATGGGCTTCATTCATGCCTTGGGCGAGATTTTCTAAACGCTTAAACTCATTATTTCTTACGCGTAAACTGTAACGAGGTTGGCCTGCGTATACGGCATCTGCACCATAAGCAAAAGCATAACGCATGTTTTTTAGATAACCAGCAGGTGATAGTAGTTCAGGCTTAATAATGTACATATTGTTAAATGAAGGTTTAAAGACCGGTGATGGTGAGCAGATTAATGTCATGCTCAGGACCTGAGGAAGTAGGCGAGTTTATGTCTCGCCTAAGACACCGCCCGTATGCAGGGCTAAGAGATAAAATGACAAAATAAGAAAATTTAACGTAAATTTTAATGTCAGTTAATTGTAATAACCTTAAGTTGTTGGGGGCTTGATTTAGGTCAATAAATGATGTTTTATTTCGTGGAATCTACTCATTTCAGGGTTTGCTGTTTGAGTTGTGGAGTCTCTTTTAGCATGCTCGTTGTTCCTACCATAATGTTAATGGCTTTTTTTAAACGAAGGAAAACAGATTCCTGACAATAGTTGATTTTATGTTTTTTACAAATTTGTTGAAGTGGCGTTTGGACAAGGTGGTATTGCGATAATGGAATATCAGGCCAGAGATGGTGTTCAATTTGATAATTGAGCCAACCGTAGAAAAAATCATTTAAATTAGAGTTGCTAGGGTAGTTAACTGATCCGATAATTTGGCGAAGATAAAATTCACCTTGATTCTTTGGTCGGTTGTTAAATAGAGGAATATCATCGCCTGCATGATTGGGAATAATAACCACAAAGCTATGCAAATTGGTAAAGACTTCAGCTAAGACTGAGTTGATGAAGACATAAGTGACAGCAACCTCCCCGAGAGGAAGAAATAATAATGGAAAAATAATAAATCTGATTATGATGTAGGGGCATAGGCTATTGACCCAGAGCAGACGGCCTACACTAGAGAAAGGATTTATTGAGTCTATAAAAGAAATATGCGGTCTTGGTTCACCTCTTTTTTTCAATTTGAGAATATAGAGTTCTTCGATAGTTGCTCTTGCGTAATAGGCTGGTTTCCAAATACAAGCAAATAGTGCTACTAATGAGTAGCGTAACCATAGCGGGTATTTAGAGTTCCGTAACCATGATGAATTGGTTTGAAGTTGGTCAGGGTCATTAGTTTCACCGAGGTGGTAATGGTGTAAGACATTGTGTTCTTGGTGCCAGCCTTGGGGATTGATCCAATCTACCCAGTCGACCCAGCGACGCCAGCCTTTTGCATACCCTTTTCTTTTATAGCGGTTAGGTACATTGGTTATTTTATCGTAGGCTCCGTGAGAAATCGGATGGGTTAGTTGTGACCATCGAGTAAATATTCCTTGGCTGATGAGCAATGCAGAGACTGGATTAGGCGCTATCCACGCGGTAGCATAACCGAAGATGGTACATAATCTTCCCCACCGTTCAAGTTGCAACAGGTGAGTGAAATCATTTTTATTAATACGTAAAAGGGTCTGGCGATGAATATTATTAATATCTTTGGCAAGTTGATCTAAGTCGACAGATTGATTGAGGCAGGGTTGCATAATCTGTGATTAAAAAGAAGTCAGCGCAAGCCAGCCAATAATCCTCTAACAGCCACAGAGCTTAAAAAGGCTGTTAGAGGGCCATTTAAGACCACCAGTTAAGCTAACTTAATCTTCCTCTTCTTTCGGTTTAAATCCAAAGAAAAACCAAAGCAAAGCTATAACAGCGCCACCCAGCAAGGTAAACTGGACCGGCTTAACCAATGATAACGGGGCATCTTCATCTGGAAATTTGAACTTCATTAATACACCTAAACTTGGATCATTAACCTGAATCGTTATCGACTTTGCCTGTAAATTTAAAAAATGCACTGAACTACCATCATAAGGTTTACTGTTTCTCGCATCACCATCGGTCGTATGATCATAAAGCGCTGATGAACTGATCTGCCCTGAGAATAATTTACTGGCGATCGCTTGTTCTATTTGTTCTGTCGTCTTACCTTGTGTTGCAACAGAAATTGTCTGGCCACCATCAATTGAAATATCAACACCACCCCCTGTCGCTACTGACGTTTTTTTGCTAGTATCAGTAAAAGAGGCAAGATACTCTACCGCTGCAGAGTAAACCATATCTACAGAAACGCCCACTTTTGCAGCACTAAAACTATTACCATGTAAGTCATAAGTCATTTTTCCGTTGGTATAATCTCGGAAAGTCACTTTAAACAAGCTAAAACCTTCTTTATTACTAACCGTCATTTCCGCTTGTCCAGGCACATTGGCTGCTTCAACCCCGCGCCAGCTTGGGTATTGCTTGATCATTCCGTCTGACATAGCGATCGCTAATTTTTTAGCAACCCCAGGACCCGTTGTAGGTTTGGGTCGGTCAACACCACTCACAAAAGTAATGCCGGTTGATTCATAAGTCACATCACCATCAATTCGCCACCGTGACGTCAATGCAAAAAGAGAATCACCCGGTTTACCAGATTCTCCCGTATGCACCCGTATTTGGTCACGTCCATACGGAGTAGCCCCGTAAGCAACCTGAAAAGACGAACTTAACATTAATAAAAAAGTTGTAATAAAAACAATATAACTGTTCTTTTTAGTCATTATTTCACCCAATATAAAAAATATACAAACCGAACGACGATTACTTTTTGTGTGCCTTGATTTAATAGCACTGCAAATCTGCAATCAATTATTCACCCAAAACCCATCACGGTAACAGCCTAAAACTATTATCTTAATTTTGCGGTTAAGTCTAAATGATATCATCGCGTAGTAGGCAATATCATGCGCAAGATCAATTTTGCAAAGTACTTGTTATGAATCAGTAATTACTTCACCAAATTGATTCAAATCAATTTTCATTTTTTATTAATCTGTAGACTTGCACTTTATTATAACTTGTAAGGCTTGACTTTAAATTGAATAGGCGAATCAGTTATTACATAAATCTAATCCATTCTAATTGTTGGATATCTGTTTTTTTTAGAAATCAACACAATTCAGTATCTTAAATGAGTGCAGAATAAAATTGATTTCTACGGTAGATTATAATAAAAAACAGCAATTAGATTCCGTGTTGGTTTCTCAGGCACAGTTAGGTGATAAATTAGCATTTGATCATTTAATGCAAAAATATCAAAATCGCGTGGTTCAATTAGCTAACCGTTTTGTTAAAGATTCCGCGGAGGCTGAAGATGTTGCCCAAGAAGCATTTCTTAGGGCTTACCATGGCTTAAGTAAATTCAAAGGAAATAGTGCCTTTTATTCTTGGTTACATAGAATTGTGATCAATGTGAGCATGAATCACCTGACGTCACGTGCACACCGTAATTCTTTAAATCAAGTCGATTTTGAAACCGCAGAACATACATTGAATGCTTGGCAATTGCAGGCAAGTGCTGGACCTGAGGAGTTACTCATTAATGATGAAATTATTAATACGATTCAAAACACAATAGAACAACTTCCTGAGTCTATGCGAGTAGGAATAATATTGTACGAATTTGATGGGAAAAGTTATGAGGAAATTTCTCAAATAATGAATTGTCCTTCAGGAACAGTTCGTTCACGTTTATTTAGGGCGCGAGAGGCTATTGATGTGCAGTTACAAAGGGGTTGATGGGTAATGTTTGTAAAATAAACATATATTTAAAAACTAGCTTGAAGTAAAAGAATTATTGATAGCAAGCCTAAGAACGATGATGAAGATTTGCTCAGGTAGTCAAGTTTGAATGGTAAAGCTTTTAAAAAGTGTTGGTAGAATATATATATAAGATATATAAGGATAAATAATAATGAATAAAATTCAAGTCTTTAGCATGGTTGTAATGTTGTTTAGTTTTACACACGCTTGGGCGGGCGGGGCGCCAGGTAAGGTTCTTGGTGCGACATCAACCGATTCCTGGTTGGCTTATAAGTTATCAAGTCAAGACGCTTTCATTTTTGTTGATTTGCGTTCTCTTGAGGAATACAACGAAGGCCATGTGCCGGGGGCTAAACATTTAGATTATAACGATCTAACAGAACAGTCCTTAGCTGCAATTGTGAACAAGAAAAATGGTCATGTTGTTTTTTATTGTTCAGGTGTTAATAGTGAATTAGCCGGTTGGGCTTCTCAGAAAGCGCTAGATTGGGGCTGGCAAAATGGGTTTGTTTTTTATTACCGTACCGGTATTAATGAATGGGTGCAGTCTGGTCTATCCTTAGAGAGATAAGCACTAATTTCTGATTTGAAAACAACATTATTCCCGTTATCGCATTAGGGTCATAGTGATAACTATTCATGGGGAAAGGATTTTTAGGAATGTGTTACATTTCAACATCAAGCAAATGCATTGCTTTAGTGAATGCCAAATTTTAGTGAGGTTTTGGGATGTTAATAAGGTTGGAAAAAAAGAATCATACTATGATTTGTAGGACTTTGTTGTTAATGCTTTCTATTTTTGCCGTTTCCAGTCAATTGCTTTATGCGGCAAAGAATGGTCATGCTCATAAAGATCTAAAGCCGGGTTTTGGCCCAGGTGATAACTATGCCCATCAAATGTCAGTTAATTTAGCTGATTACCCTAAAGTTTCTGATATCAGTAAAAGAGCTTTCGATTTACCGGTTCCTTTGACGCGTAATGCGGGCAATGTAGATATTAATCTTGAGGCAAAAGAGGTTGTTTCTGAGATTGCCAGAGGCATTTCATATCATTACTGGACGTTTAACAATACCGTGCCTGGCCCCATGCTGCGAGTTAAAAAAGGGGATACGGTTAAGTTATCACTACATAATGCTCCAGAAAATAGTCATAGTCATTCAATTGATTTGCATGCAGTTACCGGGCCTGGTGGTGGGGCAGGAGTTACCGAAGCAAAACCGGGTGAAACTAAAGTGTTGGTGTTTAAGGCGAAGCACTCTGGGCTTTATGTCTACCATTGTGCCTCAGGAAATGCTTCGACACATATTGCAAACGGGATGTATGGATTGATTTTGGTTGAGCCTAAAAGAGGTTTGATTAAGGTTGATAAAGAATTCTATATTATGCAGGGTGAGCTCTATACGCATGGCGGAATGGGTGATACGGGTTTTCAATCATTTGCGGCGGAAAAAATGATTGATGAACGACCCGAATATATTGTCTTTAATGGACGTACCGGCGCTTTAACAAAGCAAGGCGCTTTGGAAGTCGATGTCGGTGATAAGGTTCGTCTTTTTATCGGGAATGCGGGTGTGGCAAAAATATCATCATTTCATCTTATTGGTGAGATTTTTGATCGAGTTTATTCAGGAGCAACGACTTCAGATCCTCAATCAAATGTTCAGACAACCTTAGTGCCTGCAGGAGGTGCGAGCATGATTGAATTCACCGTTGATTATCCGGGTAATTATGTTTTGGTGGACCATGCTTTAACACGGATTGATCGGGGTGCCTGGGGGGTGTTGAAGGTAACAGGTAGTAAAGATAAAAATCTCTTTCGGTAACGTTCTTCATCCAATTTCTAAATATTGGATTTGTGAAAAATACAACTATTTAGCTTAGTGATTTAAAATTTATTGAGGAAGTTTATGATTGCCGTAGAAACCAGAAATTTAACACTCAGTACGCTTTCTTTTGGTGTCTGTTTTGCTGTCTGGTCAATTTTCTCTATCATCGGTATAGAGATCAAGCAGGATTTAGGGCTTAATGAAACTGAATTTGGTTTGTTGATAGCAACACCTATTTTAACTGGGTCGCTGACCCGTATTTTCCTTGGAATCTGGGCTGATCAATACGGAGGGCGCTCTGTTTTTTTTGCTGTGATGGTTTTAACAGCTATTGCTACGTGGATGTTGTCCATGGCATCCACGTATCCAATGTTTTTATTGAGTGCATTGGGTGTTGGTCTGGCAGGGGGCTCTTTTGCCGTGGGTATTACCTTTGTCTCTTGTTGGTATGGTAAAGATCGTCAAGGGATGATGCTGGGTATTTTTGGCATGGGTAATGCTGGCGCTGCAGTGACAAATTTTTGTGCGCCTTTTTTATTAGTTGCTTATGGTTGGGATAATGTTGCCAAAATTTATTCAGTCGCTTTATTAGTCATGGCTGTTATTTTTTGGATTTTTACCCAAGATGACCCTAAAACGCTTGCATGCAAAGAAATGGGTCGTCAAAAAAGATCACTGTTAACCCAATTAGAACCTTTGAAGAATCTACAGGTTTGGCGCTTTTCAACATATTATTTCTTTGTTTTTGGTGCTTTTGTGGCTTTAGCGCTATGGTTGCCACGATACTATATGGGCGTTTATGATTTGGATATTGAGGTAGCGGGAATGCTAGCAGCCGCATATGCTTTACCGGGTAGTATTTTCAGAGCTTTCGGAGGGTGGCTATCTGATAAGATCGGTGCCCGTAGGGTCATGTATGGGTGTTTTATTAGCTCGCTTCTATGTCTTCTTTTCTTGTCCTATCCTGCAACTGATTATATCGTTCATGGTATAGAAGGTCCTATTAAATTCACCATTGCAATGGGCTTGGTGCAATTTGTAATTTTAACCGTTGTTCTAGGTTTTTTTATGTCATTAGGGATGGCGGCAGTTTTCAAACACATACCAGTATATTTCCCAGATCATGTAGGTTCAGTGGGCGGTCTTGTCGGCATGGTAGGGGGGCTTGGTGGTTTTGTGTTGCCTATTTTATTTGGGTTAATGAATGACATTATTGGTATATGGACCAGTTGCTTTATGTTGTTATTTGTTTTGGTTAGTATTTCGCTAACTTGGATGCATATTTCAATCACCTATTCTGACCGTAAGCGTTGCCCGCAATTACGAACTCATAGGGCATTGCCTGAAACACTTTACCGGATTGGAGAATTGAAGTTGGGAGATACCAAGCCACATTATTCCAATGACTCTGAGCACAGAAAAAAGGATTAATTATTCTAGGAGCACTGAATGAATAATACAAAGCGTATTGTCATTATAGGAGGGGTGGCAGCAGGGGCATCTTGTGCGACACGCCTGCGTCGTCTAAATGAAACGTATGAAATTGTAATTATTGAAAAGGGTCCTCATGTTTCATTTGCAAATTGTGGGCTGCCTTATTTTGTTGGTGATGTGATAACTGAGGCCTCTGATTTATTAGTGGCAACACCAGAGATATTTCAGCAGCGTTTTAATATTGACGTTCGTGTTAATCATGAAGTTATCGCTATTAACCGATGTGATCGTATGATAACGATTAAGAGCCTAGTTGATGGAGAAATTAATGAGACTTGTTATGATGCGTTAGTCTTAGCGACCGGGTCAAAGGCTATTCGTCCGCCTTTGCCGGGCATTGATTTGCCAGGTATTTATGTTTTACGGACTATTCCAGATAGTCAGAAATTACGTGATGCAGCTAAAAATGCGCAAGCCGCAGTTATTATTGGTGGTGGGTTTATTGGTCTTGAAATGGCGGAAAATCTGGTGAAATTAGGTTTAACCGTAACCATGGTTGAAATGGCAAAGCAAATTATGCCTCCTCTGGATGCTGAGATGGCAATTTATGTACAGCAAACATTGGAAGACAATGGCGTGTTATTAAAATTAGGTCAAGCTGTTAGCGCTTTTCATCAAGGTAAAAATAGCCTACGCGTTTGTAGCTCACAAGGGCAACATATGGATGCGGAAATGGTCTTGATGGCTATTGGGGTGGTTCCAGAATCGGATCTTGCAAAACAAGCAGGGCTTGCTATTGGTGAACGAGGTGGAATTCAGGTGACAGATTCAATGCAAACCACAGATCAATCCATTTGGGCTGTCGGTGATGTTATTGAAGTTAACGATGTTGTCACTCAGGCAAAAATATCTTTACCGCTGGCAGGTCCTGCAAGTCGACAGGGCAGGATTGCTGCAAATTCGATATTGGGCTCATTGCAATCAAATGAAAAGAAGACTCTAAAATTTAGAGGTGTTCAAGGAACAGCCGTTTGTCAGGTATTTGGAACCACTATTGCCATGACAGGGGCGACTGAAAAGGCTTTGGCACGGGCTGGTGTGTCAGGCTACCAAGTCATTTATTTACACCCCGGGGATCATGTTGGCTATTTCCCGGGTGCAAGACCTATTCATTTAAAACTAATTTTTGACCAAAATAACGGCAAAATATTGGGCGCACAGGCAATTGGTGAAGACGGTGTTGCACGTCGGATTGATGTTATTGCGATGGCTATCCAAATGGGGGCAACTGTTTTTGATTTGGAAGAATCTGAATTATGTTATGCCCCTCAGTTTGGTGCGGCAAAGGATCCTGTGAATATGGCTGGAATGATTGCATCCAATGTTTTGCGGGGCGATCTGGAAATTGCGAACTGGCATCAGTTATCAGATGCTAACCATTATTTGCTCGATGTCAGAACGATAAAGGAGTACGACTCTTCGAGTATTGATAATGCTATTCATATTCCAATGGAACAATTGCGCGATCGGATCCATGAACTTCCCAGAGATAAGGAAATATGGACGATTTGTGGAGTGGGTCAACGTGCTTATTATGCGACGCGGTTATTAATGCAACACGATATTAAAGCGAAGTTATTATCGGGAGGGATGGCAACCTATCAGGTGATAAAATTATCTGTGGCTAATCAGTAGCTACAATTTTGAGTTTTTCGGGATTAACGATTTTAATGTTTTTACCGGTTACGGATATAATTTTTTCTTTATGTAGTTTCGAAAACAGACGACTAATAGTTTCAGGCGTTAGGTTTAAATGCAATGCTAAGTCTTGACGGTTGAGCGTTAAATTAAATTCACTTGCTGAGAATCCGCGCGACATTAACCGGTTAGAAAGAGTTAATAAAAATTGCGCTAATTTCTTACTTGCGGCTTGATTTTTATGGCTTGGGTTACGCTGAGATTCAGTAATCGCTTCACACGAGTGGGAAAAAAGCTCTCGAAGTAGTGAAGGAAATTGATTACACAATAG
>Ga0209664_1001104_pt1 | contig 14658 bp, 14 predicted proteins | sample SaaInlV_150m_DNA_FD_184668 | JGI IMG/M metagenome (GOLD analysis project Ga0209664, IMG submission 184668) | Marine microbial communities from expanding oxygen minimum zones in the Saanich Inlet - Saanich Inlet SI073_LV_135m_DNA (SPAdes) (version 2) | ecosystem: Environmental > Aquatic > Marine... | reverse complement strand
TTACTATTGTGAAATATGTGACGTTACCAGTAACAAATTAAGTGAATATAAAAGACATCTTGACACGAAAAAACATAAATCAACAGAAAAACGCCAAAATCAACAAGAAAAATGCCAAAAAATGCCAAAAAAATATTTGATGTGTAATAAAATTCTATTTCAAACTTTCCGTATATATGAAAATGGACAATTTATAAAATTCCAAAAATGTCCTTTTTGAATTATACAAAACTTTTGAAACACCAAAAAAAAAAATCTTATGGTAACAAAATTTCCACCCATTGAATTTATTGTTACCATAAGAAAAAAATTACAATTAATCTATAAAAAAAAAAGTTTAGAAGTTTTTTTTGGTTTCCATATATATAGGAAATGGAAACAAAAAAAAACCCAAAAAAACCCAAAATATTTGAGTGTATAAAATGCAACTTTATATCGAGCAGTAAACAAGACTTTAATAGACATTTATCCACACGTAAACATCTTATGGAAACCGTGGAAACCCAAAAAAACCAAAAAACTACCCAATTCATTTGTGACATATGTGGAAAGACTTATAAAAATAGGTCAGGTTTATGGAAACATAACAAAATGTGTGATGTAGAAATAAACAATGAATTACAAGAACTTGAAAGTAGCCATGTGAAACAAGAGGAAACTACCGAAGACAATTCAATGTCGAAGTCAGAAATGACAATTGTAATTCAAACTTTGATGGATAAGACCAATCAGTTAATGGAGACAATAGCAGAAAAAGATAAGAACCATTCTATTATGATGGAAAAGGCAATAGATAATATGGGAACAAAAACAATCAATAACATTAATAACAATGTAAACTACAATATCAACTTGTTCTTGAATGACCAGTGCAAAGATGCAATGAGCTTGGCGGATTTCATTGATAATATGAAATGCCAACTTGAAGATCTGGAAGACGTTGGCAGACTAGGGTATGTCGATGGTATCAGTAAGTTATTTATTGAGAACCTTTCAGGAATGGAGATAAATAAGCGTCCGATCCATTGCACTGATTTGAAACGTAAGTCGTTGTACATTAAAAACAACGATGAGTGGACAAAAGATAATAATAATGTTGAGATGCGAAAAGCAATTGATATGGTAGCTAACAAGAATATGAACAATATTAATAAGTGGCGAAATCAAAATCCAGAGCATCATCATGTCAATGGTTCTGGTGCAAAGCAACAACAATATCTAAAGATGGTGAACGAAATCCAAACTTTTGCCACTGACTATGATGGTAAGAAAGGCGACAAGATCATCAAAAATATAAGTGATGCGGTTTCAATTGATAGAGGAATGTTGAAGTCTGGTGAATTAGAAAATTGATTGTTATTTCATTGGAGTGCACACGACAATATAAAAATCAATATAGTTTATTAATATGTCGTCATTAAGTTTTGATGATTTGAATAATATGATAGAACCAGTGAATGACGATATGCTTGTAAGAACCTTATTCTCAATGTCAATAGAGGGAAAAGATATTTGTTCTGAATGCGACGAAAAACGTAATATTGTGAGTTGTAATAAATGTGGGGATCCTATATGTAATAAAATTACATGTTCTAGTTTGTTTCCTCATTATAAGAACACGCTATACGCAATTTGTTATAGTTGTTCAAAACAAATTAGTGAAAAGATGGAGTTAGTAATTGATATGAATAAGCTGTCATTATTAAAAACAAAAATAAAAACACGTCGGAATAGTTCGGATGAAAAACAATCCCCAGTATCGCCTAGTATAGAAGATTGTTAATCATAATATGTATATGAAAAAATAAAGGATGTATGATTTGTTTTTTCTAATAATTTAAAGTCATTGTAATAATGTATATAGTATAATCTAGTATTATTAATAATATGGCAGAAAAAGAAACTCCATTAAATGTTGATGATATTAGTAGTGAGCCGCTTGTAGCAAACTCTGTATTGTCTACTGACAATCCAGTTGTACCAGAAGGTACTCCAGCTACTGGGGGTGAAGATATTAAACCAAAAACACCTAGTGCAGAAGATGGTGGTGGTGGTGATGATGAAGATGGAGATGGAGGGGATGATGGCGAGAATGATCCACTTATCATTCCATCCCGAGGAACTCTTCCAAATAGTAATACTGATTGGTTTAACCAGCCGCAGTATATCTTATTTAGCAATGAGTTAAAGAATATTAAAAAGAGTAACTTGATTATTTTGAAAGAATGTAAGGAGTCAAAACGCCTGCTCGACTTAAAGTTTGGTGATTTAGCAGATATTATAAATCGTATTCAGACCTCAGTGATTGTTTTGTCTACTATCTCTGGGTTTTTCAATGCGACAAAGCAGCAGTTCGGATTATCAGAAGAAATTATCTCGGTGATGTCAATTACTATATCGACCTACGTTTCACTTATTCTCTCTGTTTCCAAGTATTTCAAGTATGATGAAAGTAAAGAAAGTATCCAAGCTCTTCGTGAAAAGTTTTCAGTGTTACACAATCAGATTGAGCATCGTATGGATATACTCGGTCCATGGAACGATCCTAATTTATGGAAGTATTCTGATCCTGATGTGAAACTTGGAGAATGGGATGTTGTCAAAGCAAACATGCATAAAGAATACGTCGAGATTATAGATAACAAACAAAGGCTTACTACAGAGTTTGAAGTTACCATGGACACTAAATCAAGGAACGCTTATCATATCACAAACAAACAGCTTACGTATGATAATCGTGTGAAGTTGTTTGGCTGGGCAAAGAAAGAGATGGATCTAGAAGATGTTATCGAAAAAGAGTACGACAAACGCGATGAAATAAAGAGACACCGTCAGGAGGAGGCATCTGCTCTAACCGTAGTGGTATCACGCCCCAAAGTTCAGAGACGCCATACTCTTTTCAGTAATCACGAAGTAATGGAAGATAACTGGGATGAACAAAGTGAAAGCAATGTATAATAAATTGAACGCGACTTATTAAATATGTTATGAAGCAGTAACCTATTTAACCCAAGCTTTAAAGTACTTAACGATGACAACTGATATTCAAACCACCCGCCCACGTAGTAACCACTATGATGTAGATGTAGATGTAGATACGAGTATTACAAATATCGTAGAGAACAGACTTCCATTGGATCTGATCCCATGTGTGATGTCATTCTTAGAACCTGAATGTAAATATAACGACTACGAATATTACTATTCGTGGGAAGAACTCGAAGATATGTTGAATGATACTTTGCCGTGGGGGCCAGACTTTTGTAATCACGTATTTAAAATCTTTAACGATATGAACGATAGTATGTTTATGTTTTATCCGAACGCACATAGTGATGAAGACATTGTATATGCTCCGAACCATTATTTCGAATATGAGATATCTGGTGTAAACTTTGATCGATTTACATGGTTTCATGTAGATTACCTGAAAATGCCTGGAGGGGGTAAAAAGTGGTTTCTAGATGACGATGGGACAAATTATGAAGCTATGGCAAAAATGATGGTTGCGGTATTGAAGAAGTTTGATGACTGGTATTGGAACAATTATAGCGGAACTACCCTAGACAGCGATCTATTAAAAAATGTATTGCGTGTTTATTCTACGCTGGAGAAGTATGGCCATATGGATGATGAAGATTTTGATAATGATGACAACTCTATCGAGGAAGCTAGTGCTTATCATTGATCCCGTGATCGCGTGTAACCATGTTCATATGTTGTATTGACTATGAGTAAGGTGCTCTTGTATATATTGTATTTTTTACGAAGGTTCTCTTATAAATTGAAATGTGTTTTTTTATTGATATATAAGTATAATACGTATATATCCATATCCATAACAATGACAGATATAAAAGGTTTCTTTACTGGAAATCATGTTCCAGCTGATGCGGGTCTTCCATCATCCACATCCAATCCAGTTGCGAAGGGGAAGAGATGGACAGAAGACGAAGAAACGCGTCTTCTTCTTGAGATTAAAGGCGGCGATACTATCACCGATATTGCGAGAACTCATGACAGAACTTACGGGGGTATCACTTCTCGTCTGCGAGAGATTGCGTGTAAAATGCTTGGTCATGGCAAAGATATGCGGGAAGTGATGGAAGATACCCAACTTACGGAAGCTCAAGTTAATGATGCTCTTGATCGTAAACAACAATCTGCAAGCAAATCACAGAATAAAAAGAAGCAGTCTGCCCCCACCGCGAATGAGCTTGCGTCAGTTGGTAGTGACAAGCTTGATGCATTCTTGCAGTCAACTATTAAAACAGGAACGGTAAATACAAGTGCTGGCAATAAGTTGCGTGAAAATAAAGAAAAACTAAATGCGAAGATATCAAAACGTGTATTGGACCATAAACTGTCAGTTGAACAGAGGTGTGCATTGCAACAGTTTGAAGACGGGGATAATCTGTTTATTACTGGTGAAGGTGGAACTGGTAAGACGCTTCTTATTCGGCATTTGGTTCAATCTGCCGTTCGACACTACCGAAAGGTGCAGGTGTGTGCATTGACGGGGTGTGCGGCATTACTTCTTGAATGCAATGCTCGAACTATCCATTCGTGGAGTGGCATTAAGTTAGCAAAAGGAACGGTTGATGAAATAGTAGAAAGTGTAATATATAATCATGCTGCAAGAAATGCGTGGCGAACGACCGATGTTCTTATTATTGACGAGGTTAGTATGATGTCTGCCCGTATGTTTGATATTCTGAATACAGTTGGCAAGCGGGTTCGTAAGTCTAGTCGCCCCTTTGGTGGTTTACAGATAATCTTTGTGGGCGACTTCTTTCAACTTCCACCAGTTTCAAGACAAGACAGTTGCGAAGCGGGGAGCGATCAGTTTTGTTTCGAGTCGACCGACTGGTTTGAAACGTTTCCTATGGATAACCATATCGTGTTAAACACTATGTTTCGCCAGAGCGATTTAGTTATGCGACGCATTCTTGGCAACATTCGCAAAGGAACCGTTCGAGATGAGGATGTCGAAGTATTGAAGAAACATGTAAATCGAGATTATGATAAAGACAGTCATGGAGGAGTAGTGCCTACTCAGCTGTTTCCTACAAAAGCTAAGGTTGATAGGATTAATAACGATATGTTTTATAATCTTGCGGGCGATACAATTAGTTACAGTTTTCAGCGTAAAACAGACTGTGTTACGTATTTAGATGGCAGCGATAAAGTAATCCCTAGTCCGTTGCTTGCGAAATGCCGAAAGGCGTTAACCCCGCAAAAGGCAGGATTTGAGTTGGACAATCTAACGAATAACACCCCGTGTGTAAAGAACCTGGAACTGAAAAAAGGTGCGAACGTCATGTGTACGGTTAATCTGAACCTAGAGAGAGGTGTTTGTAACGGATCAATCGGAACGGTAGTCGGTTTTAGCTATGAGGATGGGAAAGACAATCCTGAACCCGCGCCCATTGTATTATTCTCTAATGGGTGTCGTATGGTAATGTCCAAGAAATACTGGCAATCAGAAGATTTCCCAACTATTGCGGTCGGGCAGTATCCGCTATGTCTTGCATGGGCTATTACTATCCATAAAATCCAAGGAGCAACGCTTAGTATGGCCGAGGTTGATATCGGATCGAGCATATTCGAATGCGGACAAACGTATGTCGCATTATCTCGAGTGAAGAGTTTGGACGGGCTGTACTTGTCTAAGTTTGACCCAAAGAAGATAAAGGTAAACGATCGGGTTCAAGCTTTCTATAGTTCTATACCTGATGTAGAATATGAAGATGAAGATGAAGATGAAGATGAAGTGGAAAAGGAAAAGGAAAAGGAAAAGGAAAAGGAGTGTGAACCACACAATAATAGCTCATTTGATACATTTGTTTACATTGAAAAATAACTAACTAACTAACTAATATAGTATCGCGTATTTTTATTATAGCATTATAATGTATATAATATTTAGACTGTAATGTCTCGAAAACGTTGGGCAAACCCAATGCGAGAGAGATCAGGATATAAAAAATATGATTTCAAAATAGATGATCGAGAATATATTTTAGAAGTTCCGGATGGTGTAACAACTCAGATAGTTCAAAATCATACTAAGGACAAACGAGAACTCTATGAGAAAATTGCAAGTTTAGCAATAGAGAAGGGGTACGAAGTAGACAAAGACACTCCTCCGATGCCTCTTGTAAATAAAGAAAAATATGCCGATCTTATTCGTGACGCAAAGATAGCATTAGGAGAAGGATGGAAAAAGAAGGAGAAGATATATATTAAGAATATTGGTGACATTGTTGCTGCTCCATATGCTTCTATTTTTCCTAATAATACAGAGGCAACTGTGCGAAAGAAACGTGTTTGTCGTAAAAAACCAGGGCCTCCTGCCGCAGGAGATGACCCAGATGAGGATTGTGATGACGACGATGAGGATGATGAAAATCCTGGCAAGATGCCCGCACCATCAGCACCGCCAGCACCTGCAGCCGCATCATCCAGTAGTGCTATGCCGATGCGTACACCAGCTGACAACCCTTACAGAACCCAATATACAGATAGCATGGGACGTGTAAGTGTTACTTATATTGCAAATGATCCTAAGTATAAGGAGATATATGCGATCGACGAATATTTTAATAAAGTGTATTTTTACAAAGATGAACGCAAAAGTAATAGAGATCCATTAAATCATCGTCCCACCCAGATTGGATACATTGAAGGACCAGGTCTTCCAGCATCTGGTGAAAGAATGAGTTATATGCAAGCGGTTAGTGGTGAAACTCAAAAGGAACTTCCTATCCCGACCGGAAACGGAACTAGTGTTTACGGAGGAATATTTATTTATTTACTGAAGCCTGCCAATAAACTAGTTCTACTGGAAGACGTAATACAAGAGATGAAAGACGAGAAAGAGAGAAAAGAACAGGCGGAATATCAAGCGTGGTTTGACACATTAACACTTACAACTTACAACGATAAACCGATTTACTATGAACCATATAGTAAAGAGACGGGAACTTATCAATTATACAGCAATGCTATTGAAGAAGGTGTTTATAAAAATGTTGGCGATTATTATCCAGACAGTCAAAACAACCCTGTATTTGATGAGAAAAACAAACGAAACTTTGGTATTCAATTAGACTATGGTTATTATGACTCAGAAAGTGATGAATCAGAAAGTGAGAAAAGTTCGTCAGATAAGGAAGACGCATATGATCCGCGCGATGACTATTATGATGCACACGATGATATACCCCATATGCTTTCGTTTGCTACTGCTGCAGATGATGGTTCTGTTGCTATTGATAATGCTGTTGCTGTTGATGTTCCTGATGCTGTTGCTGTTGCTGCTCCCATTTCCTCCGAACCAATGCATCCCCCTCTTTCTCTTCCAGATGGATGGAAGGTAAGATGGTCAAAAAGTTCTAACCAATGGACATTTGTAAATCCCGCTACTGGTATGCAACATCTCAACCCTCCTGGAAAATCAAGAGAATGGCGAGCATATGTTTCAAGAACACATAATAGATGGTATTACAAAAATAGTGCTAATCCTAGCGAACATGAATGGAAGGGAGGAAAACAGTCAAAAAAAAAAGGTACTAAACGAAGAAGTAACAAGAAGAAAACTAATAGCAAAAAGACCCAAAAGTCAAAAGGTTCAAAGAAGGCAACAAAGACAAAAAAATCGAGAAAGGGTAAAAATACCAAAGTTGTGAAGATAACCTTGCGTAAGGTAGGTAAGAAAAACGTGCGTCATCCTTACACCCTTAATGCTACCTCTAAAAAGCGTCACATGGCGATCGCAGAGGGAGTGAACAAGGAAGCAAAGAAGACAAACCGAACTCGTAAGCAAGCTGCTGTTGCCAAGAAAGCACGATTAAATGTGCTTCGCATGTATCGAAAAAACAACAACTCCAAACACTGTAACATAATAACTCGTGATATGAAATATATGGACACGAAATATGATTTGGGAAAGACTGTAAACATCTGTAAAAAATAGTTTACCAAAAGTGGTATATTGATTAGATAATCACAACTAATCAATATACACGCCATACGAGGGAATTGAACCCAAGTTTCGCCCCCGCAATTGGGGCTACTTGCAAACCAGCCATGGCAATATAACAGAATATTTTATTTTTTACACCCTTGAAGATTTAAAACGCCGTTTGAAACAATTATAATAAAATTATATAAATATTTTTTATTATATATGGAACTTTTCAATATCAATCGGTATGAAACGAAAAACAAAAAGTTTGGATTTACAATTTTAACAGACGGAAAAAGTATTGTATTACAGATGAGAAAACCGAAACAACCTGATACACCTATTCGTGAATACACAGAACAACAATACGATAATTTCATCGGTATTGACCCTGGTTGTCGCGCGTTGATTACTTCTTATGATACAAATGATAAAATCATTCAAGTATCAACAAAGGAATATCGTCATAAAAGCAAAATGATATATGCCTGTAAAAAACGTGTAAGTTGGTATAAAAGATGGCAACATTATGAGGATTGGAAACTCATACCAACCATAAAAACCAGCAAAACAAGTGTAATGAAGGAATATTTCAAATATGTATTTCCACGAATGCGAACCTTTACCGAGTTTCATACAGAAAAGGGTTTTCGTAATTTGAACTTCACTTCCTATTGTAGAAGCAAAGCAACATTAGCAAAAATATGCGAACGTATAGGAGGTGGTAAGAATGTGAAAACATTAGTAGGTTTCGGTGATTTCTCACAACAACATGGTTTAGTAAAATCGCACCCAACAACCCCAATATTGCGATTGAAACGAGAACTTCGTAAGTATTGTAGGGTAGTTGGAATAGATGAATACAATACCAGTAAAACATGTTCTTCGTGTAGCAATCCTATTGAGTTATACAGAAATCGTATTCGTAGGAAAAAGAAGGGTGTTTTAGAACCCATAGCAAGAATGTCTAATATCCATAGTGTAATCCGTTGTAAAACCAACGAGTGTAAATTATGCTGTATGGATAGGGACATCAACGCTTCAAAGAACATATTAGGGTTGCTCCTCAACCAATATAGAGGAGAAGAAAGACCAGTATGTTTCAAACCAGCAAAAATTGGCGTTATACCTTGTAAGAGTGATAAGCGTCCAAAGGCGTGCGATTCGCCATTACAACCTTGTTGATTTATTTTTTGCCGTCAAAAACGGCGTTTTAAATCTTCAAGGGTGTAATAGCTACCATAAGAACGCTTCGACGTTCGCGGATATCCGACGAGTTCTGACTATCTATCTCTATTTCATTTGGGTTAGCGTGCACATATTTGTCTAGAAGAAGAGTGGCGATAGAATAAAGACCTTCTTTAATTGGTCTGATTAATGTTGGATATTTGACTGATTTACACCTTCGGACATTTAAAATGGGACAAAATCCCATAAAAAGAGGTTCAAAGTTGGGTCTTTTCATACCCGTAGTATAGTTTGATTATAAGCACTCGTTGAAGTGCTTTGATTACTTGTTTCTCTACATAAATAACTTGGTCGTTCTATGTTATTTATCGCATTCCTTGCAATTTTGTAGATATTTGATGAACCGTTGCGGTCTCTATTCCACGACCCACAACCGCTCTTACAGCGAAGAAGTCCGTGAATTAACCGCAATTCATCTTTATTTTTCTTTTTGTTTGGATGTTCTCGCACCATAAACTTCTCACATACTCCTCCATCACATTTAGAGCATTTACAACTGGTTCTAAACTCATCTACCAAAAATACCTTGTAGTTATTTTTTCTAAACAAAGTTCTTATTCCCTTTCCTAATGTTGGTTCTTTGTATTTCATTTGTTTTCGCTGTTCCCAATCTCCTATACAAATCACAACCTCCTCGGGAGTACCATACATCTTTCTAAAATTACAAATCATCTTTTGTTCGTTGCGTTTGATGTTGATGTATTTACCAAACTTCAATTTGCGGAACAATTCCTTACGATAAAACACAAATAGTATATGGTTTATTCTATTCTTTTCTTGTAGGTATTCCTTATATTTGGTAATTTGTAATGATTTACGGTTGAAATGTGATAGTTCAAGTTTCATATTCTATGATGGTTTTACCTTTAATCTTATTGGTTTTCATACCCAAAATAATATTATTGTATTTTTTCATCTTGGTTTCTTTTCTGCGTTGGTCATGTGAATACCGAAATACATTTATTAATTTAATGAAAACTACTTAAAGAGATATCAATATATTTGAATAGACCCAGACTAATGACATCAATAAAATATCTTAATGATGAAAATAAATACAAAATATATGAAAATGGCATTGTGTTTTCTATAAAAACAAATAAATGTTTAACACCAACATATTCTAAAATTAAAAATTGTATGTATATTTCATTAGTTGTTTATGGAAAAAATAAAAAAATGGTTCTTCATACTTTAATTTATACGTTATTCAAGTCAAATATACCAAAAACACATTATATTTCACATATAGATAATGATAGTAAAAATAATAATATAGACAATCTAATTTTATTAGCAAGAAACAGAAACATAATAGAAATTAGTAATATTTCAGATGAATGGAAAGAAATACCATTATATGAAAATAGATATGTAATAGACAAAGAAGGTAATATTAAATCATTATTAACAAATAAGTTATTGGAAGAAAATATTAGTCAAAAATTTAATACATATAAAAGTGTAAAACTGATTGATAAAGATGGAAAAAGAAAGGGTTATTTAATACATAGATTAGTTTATCAAACTTTTAATGGAAAAATAGATAATAATATGATAATAGACCACATAAATCGTAATAAATATGATAATAGATTAGAAAATTTAAGAATGATTACGCAAAGTGAAAATGTTAAAAATTGTGAAAAAACTAAATCAACAAATATTTTAATTCAAACAAATACAAATTTTATAAATATATCAACAAAATATAAATCATATAATTTTTCCAATTATGAAATTAATGAAAATGGTGAAATAAAAAATAAATATGATAAAATATTAAAAACATCTATAATTAATGGATATAAAGTTTGTTATTTATACGACAAATTGTTTAATAAAAAAATTACTCTAAAAGTACATCGATTAGTCGCTACAATTTTTTTATCTAATCAAAATAATTATACATCCGTTCATCATAAAGACAACAATAGAGAGAACAATAACTATACGAATTTAGAATGGACTACACATAAACAAAATATTACATACACACAAGGAAAAAAAATAGGTCAATATAATATGAAAAATGAACTTATTAAAATGTTTGATAGCGTAAGTGATGCGTTTAGGGAATTGAATAAAAATTATGGAAATAATATAAGATTAGTATGCGAAGGAAAAAGAAAAACCGCATTTGGATACAAATGGAATGGGTTTAATAATAATTTTTTGTTAATGCTTATTATTATTAAAGGAAGGGGTCGTAGGGGAAAACTAGGTTCTCCAACTGCTTTCATGTTGTTAAATGAGAACCATTTTCGTATCTCTGGTATGAGTTTCATTATTTGAGTTTGTATTTCAGTATTTTGGTCTAATTCATATAGCGTATATGTGTTTTTATTTTCCAAATCTAATATGCTAATGATTTTATCACTAATATCATCTTGTTCTTTTTTATACAATTCGCTTTTTAATCGCATAGTTGCTACTATATAATTTACATAAATAATTTTTAAGTAAATTACGATTTATAGTTTTCAAGGTATTTTGTCCCATTTTAAATGTCCGAAGGTGTATATATATCGTCTAACTGCTGACCACTGCTTAAAATATAATCGATAATATGAAACATTTTCTCAGGTTCATACCTGGCTGACGCAAGTGCAAATGAAAGTGGCATGGTTTCATACCGGTCATCGATTGATTTAATTGGATAGTTTGCTATATAATGATTTGCGTCAGCTCCGTGTAATAAAAGAGCTTTCACTGCCATAGCATTTGCTTGATCTATAGCGAGATAAAGGGGTGTAATGCCAAAAACTTCCTCTAAATCAGGATAATATATATACTTGTCTGATCCAATGTTCGGATCTGCACCCATATCAAGAAGACGGTTAATCATGACTAAATTATTCTTGGCAATTGCGGTATGCAACGCGGTAAACTGTTGTACACCAGTGTCATTTATCGGTATTCCATTTATGACATCTAGAGAACTGTCTGCATCTGCTATTCTAACTACTTGGTTCATATCATTTTCTTCTATAGCTTTGATCAATAACAATATTTGGTCATTCCGTCTTTGAGTAAGTATTGATGTCATTGATTTCTGTGTAATAGTAATATAGTATGTAAACCCAAATAGTCTATATATTATACAATTAAAATTATTTCTTTGATTTTTTAGTTTTTTTTGCCTTATTATGTGCATTCTTACGTTTACCTCGTGTTAGCCTTTTACGAGTATGCGATTTTCTTGTTTTCTTCTTTTTGTGTTTATGGCGACGCCTTGTCTTTCCGCCGTTTTGTTTTGTACTAGGAGCGAACTTTACACCCCGACGTCGCAAAAAACCATCGTATATGGGTTTTGGACGTACGGTTGTGAGTTGTGTTTTTAGAACAGGTGGTGCAGGTGTAGTTGGTTGTTGTATAATATTGAGTGCTTCTTTTATCATATCAGTATCTCTGCAATGTCTAGCACCACACCCCCTGCATATGTTTGAACGTGTAGAACTTCCATAAAAAGTACTGTAATGATCCCAGTTAATAGCATAATCTTCACTGGTCAATCCACACTTGTCGTCGTTCACGTCACATGTCATTTTATTTTCAGGAGGGGTAGGTAATAATGGGTTTTGAAATCCATCACAATAACCAGAATTTACAAATGCAAGTTCATGTGTACATGGAAGAACAATCCATCTGTGGTCTTGAGTATTTTTAATTATACGTTCTGCCATCTTCGAATTCGAAATGTTTCCTGTTAATGAAGTTAGAAAGTATTGTGCCGTCTGTCGAGTTCGTCTTAGGTCAGATGTAAAAATGTATCTTGGTGCCAAACCGATATTTCCATCCGGATAAACAGTCCTACCATCTGAATCTCTAGCTACAAATAATTTTGCAAACTCTGCACCAGATCGGTTTGCTTGATGAGATCCTTCTAGAGTTAAAGTAGTGTCTTTCTGACCACATAAAACATTCCCCATTTTTTGTGTCGTGCATTTTAATATATTATGTGTTGCTTGACCATGACGAACAATATAAAAAACATATGTGTCATCTTTTCCAATGGGGTAGGTAGTATTTATTAATTCCATTGGGTCAAATGCTGTAACTTTATATTTTCCCAATAATGCGCCAGCATCGTTCGACACGTTTTCAGATTTAACATAATAAACATACTTGGGTTTCTTTTCGTCTATCTCTCCTTCAACTAAAAGGTCGAACTTGATTTTATCGTGTGTAATTATACATCGTAAAACGGATCCGTTTTTAAATCGAGGTAGTTTCCAATTGCCATTACCCCCAACGACTGCTCCTTCTTCACTGGAAGGTGCTGACAAATAATCTTCATCTAAATCCGCAGGTCTAGACAGTATTTGTTCTCGTATTGGTTCTTCCTCAAAATCAGGTTCATCATTATCAAGAGCATTATACTCATCATCATTAGAAAAAACACTTGCATCTATGACACTTTTTTGTTTCTCTCTTCCAATAATAGGTTCAATAGACTTTCTAACAAAACAACGCATGCGTGCTTGATGTGTAAATATCATGGATACGACATGTTTTGCATTTTGATTAATTTGAGCTAAAGCTCCTTCGGAAGACTCTGATTGAGACATTGAAATTATATGCTATTATGCTATTTATTATATGTGATGATTATATTTTAAAATAACGTAACATCTTACATTTGGCATTTTTTCGTAGTATACTCATGTTGATAATAAATAGTATAATACATCAAATATTATATTATCTAGTGAACGATTTGCAATGGTTATTTACATGCACAGCACCGTCTTGATTTACGCTTCGTGGTGCGAGACTTCACTGATTTACGCTTCATGGTGCGTTTTTTACTACGACGCTTCTTGGTAGAACGTCGTTTTCCTCCCTTGTTCCCAGTTTTTTTATTAGAGTTGATAAACCCCTTTTCCTCTAATTCGTGTTTCATTTCATCGAATGTTGGTGTAGGGGTTCGGCTTATATGATCTCGACTGAGATTGTCAGGAATAGGCGATGCCCTATACTTATTATAAGTATCGTCGAAATCTTGATTGCGGCGTTTTTTTGTCTGTTTTTTTCCATGTTCGATTGCACTCATTTCGTTGTCAAATAATTCTGCGTCATTCCTTCCAGACATACTGTACATCGCTGGTTCGTCTGGATCAGACGAGTTCCACTTGATTGGTTGCTGATTTTTTGATTGCATAAAAGCCCGTTTATTCGTATCTGTGTGTTTATCCATGTAATTCGCTTATATAAGAGTGATATATATATATATATATATTATTTTCAGACATTGTTGATAGGGGATGTTGTTTCAATATTTACACCTTCGGACATTTAAGTTCGCACAAATAATGCGAAAAAAAGAGGTTCAAAGTTAGGTCTTTTCATACCTGCGTAAAGTTTGATTATAAGCACTCGTTGAAGTGCTTTGATTACTTGTTTCTCTACATAAATAACTTGGTCTGTCTATGTTATTT
>Ga0209664_1001099_pt1 | contig 14685 bp, 15 predicted proteins | sample SaaInlV_150m_DNA_FD_184668 | JGI IMG/M metagenome (GOLD analysis project Ga0209664, IMG submission 184668) | Marine microbial communities from expanding oxygen minimum zones in the Saanich Inlet - Saanich Inlet SI073_LV_135m_DNA (SPAdes) (version 2) | ecosystem: Environmental > Aquatic > Marine... | reverse complement strand
ACAAAATTTGAAGACTTCGCAGATTCAGACGTGCCTTATATGTATCATTGCCATATTCTTACCCATGAAGAAGCGGGTATGATGGGACAATTTACGGTTGTGGGTGAAACCGTAAGTGTCGATGGCTTTGATGTAAATCCAAATACGTTTTCCCTGCTATCTGCTTATCCAAATCCATTTAATCCAAGAACAACTATTCAGTTTTCCGTAGAGACAGAGCGTGCCGTGTCTCTAAATATCTATGACATCTCTGGACAATGGGTGGAGTCATTGGTGGAAAAACAAATGGAACCTGGCATTCATAAAATTCAATGGAACGCACAGAATCTTCCAAGCGGTGTTTACATTGTTTCAATGCAATCAGGAAACCAAAACAAAACAAAAAAATTAATATTACTGAAATAATTATAGAATGAGTAAACAAACACAATATCAACAATCAGTCTATATCATACAGAATCCCTTTTTCTGTAAGATGATTGTTGTGGAACCAATATAATGGGAGAAAAACCATGAAAGTCAAAACAACGGTCAGCTTAATGATGATATTAACCCTAGGGTTGTTAACCTTGGGATGTGAAGACAAAGTTTCTTCTGAGAGTCTGTTTATTACGCCCGCTGATGGTACAACAAGCGTAGCGAGAGCAACAGAAATAAATGTCGAATTCAGCGAAGCAATGGATAAAATGTCCTGTGAATCCCGATTTGCCCTGTTTATGGGTAATTTAGACGATATGCCGGAAGATTTCAATGAAGGTATCCACGGATCTTTCGATTGGGATTCAAAGAATTCAATGATGACGTTTCACCCAGAATCTGAATTGATGGATTCAGCCATGTATACAATTTGTTTGAAAGAAGGTATGGAAATGCATGGGAATGGTGGACGAATGGCAATGTCAGGAATGCAAGGTTGTGGAACAACAACATCTTCTGGCGTTATCTCAAAGTTTGAAATTGTGAAATAAATTAAGGAACGCTTTTAGAAAGACATTTTGTCTTTCTAAAAAAAGTAAACACAATGGTCAATCATCGGTCTAAAAAACAGAACCCCATTCTCTGGAAGAGGATGATTGACAGAAAAAAAGAAAAGGAAAAGAAAATGAAAAATACATTACAAATGACCCTATCATTTATCTTGATGACTGCATTAAGCTTTGGCGCAAGTCTAAGTGGCATCATCACAGACACTGAGACTGGTCTTCCTATTGAAAATGCACAGGTGTCTTTGCATCTGGCAGATTCAAGCCATTCAAATTGGGATTGGAATGAAGCATCTACTGACGAAAATGGAAACTACACCTTTGACAGTTTAGCTGTGGGGAATTACAACCTTTTTGCTTCGGCGGAAGGGTATGAAGGATTTTTTGCTACACTAACACTCGATGGAGACATGACATTTGATATGGCATTAAATGAACATAATACATCGGGAAGCGGCTTTGTTGTTTCAGGATATATCAATGATGCTGAAAGTGCTGATGGTGTTCCATACGCTGTGATTAAAAGAGAAAACAATTTTGGACATTGGTTTCCGCTTGCGTGGGCTGATTCTGTAGGATATTATTCCTTTAATGCTGAAGGTGATTTAAATATCAAAACCATGGCATGGGGATATAACTCTGAAGAGATGAGCCTAAATATTGATGCGGATACCACCATCAATTTTGCACTTACAAGTTATGGCCATACCCTCTCTGGTTTAGTTACTGACGTTGAAACTGGAGAGGGCCTCCCTTATGCTGCCATCAAAAAAGAGAATGAAAATGGACATTGGTTTAGATTGGCTTGGGCGGATTCCAATGGATACTATTCCGTTGACCATCTTGAAGGCGATATGAATTTGAAAGCCGTGGCATGGGGATACACTTCTGAAGAAACCAGTCTTACCCTTGATGCAGACATGAGCCTTGATTTCGCTCTTTCGGCAATCGTATATGATGGTTCGCTTTATGGGACCGTAAGCAATAGCGAAACTGGAGAAGGTTTTGTTGGAACAACGGTTCGTGTGATTACTGCTAATAATAATGATGGTTCCCATGATAGTTGGGGACATCATGTTTTCACAACAGAGACTGATGAAAACGGGAATTATGCATTTGATAATCTCGCAACAGGTGAAGGAAATGTTCGTGTTTTTGAAGCAGGATTTGAATTTTTTAATCAGACAATCGATATTGGAGATTCCACTTTATTTGATATTGGGCTCTCTCCTTTAGCTGGGTTTGGTTCTATCTCTGGAAACGTAAGTTACGATGATGCTGATGGTCCAGGTTATGCTTTTATCCGACTCATTCGCGAAGAAGGTTGGGGTTGTGGATCTAATTTGGGAGTTTGGACAGATGATAATGGTCATTATGAACTCACCGTGCCCGAAGGAAATTATTATGTGGCTAGTATCGCAACAGATAGAAATAGCGACCACGGACAAAACGACCATTCCGATTCTTCATCCTTTTTCTATATGGAATATTATGATGACGCAGAAGATATCGACAATGCAATCATCGTTTCCATTGTAGAAAATGAAGAAACAGCGAATATCGATTTTTCTATTCCATTTCAAGGTGATACACTTATTACAGCTCGCGTGAGTGGAATCGTCTCTAGCGAATCTGATGTTCCATTAAATGAAGTTACAATGTCCGTTTATGATTTAGAGGGGAATCTTGTCGGTTCTGCTGTTTCGAACATCAACGGTTCGTTTACCATTAATGGTGTGGATGTGGGATCAACTTATAACTTGATTGCTCAAGCAGATGCTTTTGAAAATGCATCTCAACTTTTTGAGCAAGATGGTTTTGTAACGGTTGCAAATCTTCAATTAACAACGCAACTTTCAGTTGACCCAATCCATCTTCCAAGCGAAATATCACTTGGGAACAACTATCCAAACCCATTTAATCCAAGCACGAACATTTCCTTTTCTTTGGAAAGAAGTCAAAGTGTTCAGATTATGGTTTACGATATTTTGGGAAATCAAATCGCTGAATTAAGCAATGACCATTATGCAGTTGGTACGCATACCGTCAAATGGAATGGACAAAACCAAAAAGGTTATAGTGTCGCAAGTGGTGTTTATATTTATACACTTACAAGCGAAGCAGGTTCTGTTTCACGAAAAATGCTTTTAAGCAAGTAAACTCAGTTCATGCCGTGTGGAAAAAATCCACACGGCATGAAAAAATAGTGAGGTAATTATCATGAAAAAAATCTTCATATTCTTAAGCACGCTTATGCTAGGAAGCGCTCTATTTGGCGCTACATTATCTGGAGAGATTCGTGATGAAACAACAAACCTGACTGTCCCAAATGTGAGTGTTCATATTTGGTATTTGGATTGGGAAATAGGTTCGGGCATTCCCAGGCATCATGTTTCCTTTACAGATAGTTCTGGCTTATACGAATTTCTTGATTTAGCAGAGGGTCTTTATACTTTATCTGCTTGGCATTTTTTGAATTATGAAAATTTTAGCTTGGATGAAATTACCATCACAGGAGATCTCACGCTCGATATAAGCCTAAGTCCATTGCCAGGTATGGGAAGCATTACAGGGCAAGTAACGGATGAGATTTCTGGCGAAGCACTGGCCTCTCATTTTTTAAAATTTATTCCCTTGAGCGAAAATCAATTTTGGCATTCAACCTGGACAGATTCAATGGGATATTATTCTGTTAATCTTACAGCAGGCAATTATTATGCTATGTGTTTTCAATCAATTCAAGATTCTACAACGGATCATGATAATCGTTTTCACCATGATTCTTCGTCGTGGCATTTTAATTATTTTGAATTATATGATAATGTGCAGGCGTTTCACTTAGCAACACCTATCGCCGTGCAAGAAGGGGAAACGATTTCTGGTATTAATTTTACTTTACCTACCAATAGTCAAGGAGCAGAAACGGCTCATTTTACAAATATCCTAAATGGCTTTCTTGATGAATATATTTCATATCATGAGGAAACAGGGCTAGGATACATTCAATATATCATAATTGATCAATTGGATGGGGGAGATATTGGCGATGAAATTGGTATTTTAGATTATCAGGGTATTCCTGACCTAAATGACTGTGGAAATACGAATCAAGATAATGTACTTGTAGGCGCTGGAGTATGGATAGATGAATCACTTATTATCCCTATTTATGGTAGCGTGGAAGATTGTGATGGGAATGGAATCCAATATCCTGGTTTTATTGATGGCAACCAAATTGAGGTCCGATTTTGGGATGCATCCGAACAAACAGAAACAACGATTTATGTAAATTTTGATTATGGCTCTCCTACTCCTGATGCTGGTGGAATGTATGCTCCTTCCCTTTTTGGGAATGATTTTATATTTCTGACCATCCAAACAAGCTTAGGTTTGTCACAAGGGCAAATGCTACCAAATGATATTGTTATAGAAAAAAATTATCCAAATCCTTTTAATCCAAAGACAAGCATCCAATTTTCTTTAGAAACACAACAAACTATATCTATTAAAATTCTTGATCTTAACGGACATTTGGTAAAGTCCTTAATACGCGATATACTTCCAGCTGGAAAACATAAGGTCCAATGGGATGGATTAGATCAAAATAATGCACCTGTATCTAGTGGCGTTTATATTTTTTCTCTTCAAGCCAAAGGAAAAAGACTTAGCCAAAAAATGATTTTATTAAAGTAAACCGTTTACGCTTATCAGCTAATGCTGATAATTGGATGGGAACATAGGATGCCCTATGTTTAAACAAAAAAGGCCGCAATTTGCGGCCTTTTTTGTGAATCCCTGATTGTTGTCTAATGAATTTCTATAAGTCTCCAGCATGGTCGCTCAGATAAGAGGCAACACCTTCAGAGGTGTCTTTCATGCCATCATCACCTTCAGTCCAACCTGCAGGACAAACTTCTCCGTGCTTTGTATGGAAATCTAAAGCATCTACCATACGGAGCATTTCATCGATATTTCGACCTAAAGGCAAATCATTAATGACCGCATGACGAACAGTCCCTTCTTCGTCAATTAAAAAAGATCCCCGAAGAGCAATAGCACCACCAACGCTTGTTTCAGCGCTTTCTTTTTCTGTTTCAACATAAGCAGGTTCAGCGCCCATTAAGACTTCATAATCCCTTGCGATAGATTTATCTAAATCTGCGATAATTGGATATTGAACATTGCCAATACCACCATTATTTACGTCCGTATTTTTCCAAGCCCAGTGACTAAAGTGAGAATCAATAGAACATCCAAGTACTTGGACATTTCTTTTCTCAAATTCAGATAATCGCTTATCAAATGCAATGAGTTCGGTTGGGCAAACAAAAGTGAAATCTAATGGATAAAAGAAAAGAACAACTTTCTTTCCTTTATAATCTGAGAGACTGACTTCTTGAAATGAGTTGTCCGGCATAATAGCTGTAGCTTTAAATTCCGGAGCTGGTTTTGTTACTAACATTGGTTTTCCTTTGTTTTTTGTGTTTGACATAATTCACAAATTCCCTTCATCATTACAAGAGATTCTGTGATATGATGTTTTGTTTTTTGCTCCACCTTGGAGACAAATGTTTCATTGGATAGTTCTATATCATAAATCGTTTCACACGCCGTGCAGTAAAAATGTTGATGCATTTCTGTTACGCCATCGTAATGGGTGGCCCCTTCAATTTGAATTGCATTGATACGTCCATTCTCAGCCAAAACACCCAAATTTCGATAAACGGTACCCAAACTCACATTTGGCATGGTTTCCTTAACTTTATTGTGGACCCATTCGGCTCTTGGGTGACAACGGGTATTCCTAACCGCAGATAAAATTGTTTCTCGCTGTTGACTGAAATTCTTCATGAGGTTCTTAACTTGAGCCATAAATTTATATAATAATACTTGTTTATAAAATAGGAATTATTCCTATTTTTGATTTATTAACTTGGGTAAATTACAAAGTAAAAATTATTAAAAACAAAAAGATCTAACAAAGCCTGCGCTGATTATCAATGCTCACATTGTGGGAAAAGAACAATTAAAAAATGACTAGACGTATTATTCCAACACTTCTGTTTTTAGGATTTGCATGGGGACAAGGATTATCTCCATATATTAGCCCTGGAATTCAAATCGGTATGAACAGTAATCAAACTTTATTTTTTTCTAGCCAAATAACAATCGGTTTGGGTTATCAAATTGGTAAAAATTTTCAGGACACATTGCCTTTATGGATTGGTCGTACTTTAGGTATTAGAGTCTATCGCAAAAATGGTGAAAAACCAAAATTATATAGATATTATGACAACCAAATTTCTACCTCGATAGGTGGAATGGGAATGGGAAAACTTATTAATAGCCATGGCGAGGCCTTCAAAAAAAATAAATATTGGATAGGGGCATTTGGACTCGTTACCTATGAAAAAATTATTTTCAGTGATAAAATTGAAAAACAGTATGGTTTATTTGGCGTTATTCCCATCCCTCTTGAACTAAACTCATCTCGATAACACCTCAAACTTGTACTGTTGCATAAATATTATTTATCGCTAAAATCACCCATAACCTCACACCATATCATGTCATCCAGAACGGAGTGAAGGATCTATATTGAGAACTGCAATATGTTGAATCTAGACAAGGATTTTTGGTTTTAACCATAAAAGATTCTTCGTCGCAAGCTCCTCTAGAATGACGGGACAAAGGAAACAGTAATGGATACCGGATCAAATCCGGTATGACAACAATTCCACGATTAAGATAATCGTGGCACCTGCCTATTATAAATAAAAAAGAAGATTCCACGTCGCAAGCGGCTCTGAATGACTTGGAATTTTTGGATAACAAAAAAGGCTCCCCGCCTTCCTTCCATTACGGCGGGCAAGCGGTGAGCCTTGATGATAATCTATGTAAATTGAGATTTAGTTAAATATTAAACGACTTTTATTCAATCCTTTTTATAAAGCGTCCACATAGTTTTTAATAAGGTATCAATATGAGAATGCTTCGCATCCCAACCTAATAAATCACCTGCTTTTGTTGATATAGCAATTAATTCATCGGGGTCGCCTGGTCGTCGATCGACTATGTGGTAGGGGACCTTTTTTCCCGTTACTTTCTCTGCGGATTTAATTACATCCAAAACAGAATATCCCACACCCGTCGCTAAGTTGACGGTTAGATTCTCTTCTTTCTCATCAATATACTCTAACGCTTTTACATGAGCATCGGCCAAATCAGTAACATGGATATAATCTCTCACGCCGGTTCCATCGTTGGTTTTATAATCATTTCCAAAAACCAACATAGATTCTCGCATCCCCGAAGCAACTTCCATCACAATAGGCAATAAATTCGCAGGATTCTTTTCTTTGTTGGGAACACGACCATCTGCATCATAACCCGCTGCATTAAAATATCGAAGCGCTGCAAAAGAAATGCCTTTGAGTTCAGAATACCAATTTAAAGTTTCTTCCACCATTAGCTTAGTGTATCCATAATAATTAATAGGCTGAAGTGGATGATTCTCATCTACAGGTAAATACTCCGGATACCCATAAACGGCCGCCGTAGAAGAAAAGATAATTCGCTTTACATTCGCTTTTGTCATAGCGTTTAGTAAGTTGAGTGTCCCTGTCATATTATTAGTGGAATATTTTTCAGGATTAGTCATGGACTCGCCAGCCGCTTTGAATGCGGCCAAATGAATCACGCCATCTATCCCTTGGGACAAAGCTTGATTTAAATCAGACTCACTTAAGGTAGACCCCTGGATAAAGTCTGCCCTTTTATCTACGTTACTTTTGAATCCCAAAGATAAATCATCAAAAACGGTTACTTTATATCCTGCATCTAATAAAGCTAAAACTACATGGGAACCGATGTATCCTGCGCCACCTGTGACTAGTATTCTCATATTATTCTTCTTTGGTTTGATGGTAAAGAATTGATATTAGAAGTCAGAGAGCAGAATTCAGTCGTCAGAATACGGAAAGTAGATTTCAAATAATTATTCATTGTTTTTTATTATGAATGATTTTGAGTTATTAATCATCCCACCCAACATTTTACCGACTTCACCACTTAAACCTGTTAATATTGTATGTTTGGATTTTGTAATATAGTTACAATCTTTTGCAAAATCTAAAGATGAATCCGTTTCGCTATTTTCTCCGTCACAGTCTGTTAGTTTGCTAATAAAATGAGCTTCATATCGTCGTTTAGCCCATGCTTCTCTTAAATTTAAACAGACAGATCTGGATGAACGCCTAATTTGACTTATTAGAGAGAACTTTTCTTCCGAAGGAAATGATTTACTAATCTGAAAAATGTCCATCGCTAGTCTATACGCTTTTTTATACACTTCTAAATCTTTTGCTGAATTTATACGCATTTTCTGACCTTTGTCTCTTCTGAGATCTTTAATTTTAGGACCAATTTCGTGTAATTTCATTCTTGTATTCCTTTTTTTCAACGAACGACACGAATTATATTAACTTTTTTTACTATATTTTCTGCTTTTGTTCGCTTTGTCAGTTCTTGCTCGTCGATAATGCTTTTATTTCTTTACGCCATCTGCTTTAAATACTTTTAAAATCGTCAACCAAATAATTTTTAGATCCAACCAAAATGATTGGTTTTTTAAATAATATTCATCCATTTTAACTTTATCAGGTGTATCTTTTTTCATGGTGCGGAATTTATAAATCCAGAAATGGGTGTTGTTTCGCCCCACTCTTTTTTGCCTGAACAATATAGGGGAACCATCATCTAAAATTATAACGATTGCAAGAAGAGCTAATATTGGAGAGATGCAGATTAGAAGGATTAAGCAGAAAATTTTGGACGATACCATTAGTCGTTATATTTTTGGTAGTACTTCATTTATAAATTTATTAAAACCTATGACTCTAATATTTTCATCTATTAAATAATCTTCGTCTTTTGGAATAATAATGAAATTTGTTGATGTTTGCAATGAAGCGATTCCTTCCATAAAGCCTCGGGATATCTTTGGTGCAGACGAAAACTTAATTTCCACGGAACAAATTGGTGTTAAACCTTTTGCTATCACTAAATCAATTTCAGCGCCAGCATGGGTCCGGTAAAAGTATAAATCCAATTCGTCTTTCTTGACCAACATAACCTGGTTTATAATATATGTTTCAAAAATATTTCCCAGTAATGGGTTGCCAAGCAGTTGCTCGTAATCTACTACTCTCAATAAACTATGTAATAATCCTGTATCTCGGATATATATCTTAGGTGTTTTTACGAGTCTCTTCTTAATATTTATGGTAAAGGGTTGCAGTTTCATTGCTAAAAATGCACCTTCAAAAAAACCAATATATCGATTGATGGTATGGTTTGAGACTCCTAGAGACTTAGACAATGAATTTTGATTTAATAGCCCCCCAGTCTGCCAAGCCAACATCTCCCACAAACGTCTGATTAAAACTGGGTTTGCTGTTAGACCAAGCAAATGCAAATCCCTTTCTAGATAAGTCTTAATAAAATTTTCTAACCAAATTTTTGCATTTTTATCATCGGGTGAAAGATAAGAAACCGGAAACCCTCCCAGGAACAAATGTTTTTCAAAATTAAATTTCTCATATATTTCAGGAATTGAAAATGGACCTAATTCTATATACCCAATTCTCCCTGCTAAAGTTTCTGAACTTTGTTTCAACAACGTTGGCGATGCAGACCCTAAAATAATGAAGGAGCCTACTCTTTTTTGTTCATCAACTAATGATCTAATTAATGGAAATAAATTGGGTTTACATTGTATTTCATCCAGAATAACGCATTTATTTTTATGCCTCATTAAAAACAATTCAGGGTGATCTAGCTTTGATAAATCAGAAGGCCGCTCAAGATCAAGGTAAATTACATCTGTTTTCATTGATGGAATTAATGCTTTAACTAATGTCGTTTTCCCTACTTGTCGAGGCCCAACAATGGCAACAACCGGAAATATCTGACAATATTCAATTACTTTTTTTGATATGGATTTTCTATTTATCATTGATATTTGGAATTTGTGCTTCTATTTTACTATGTTAGTATAAGCGATAATAAGGAAAATTTCTATATAATTTCTCAAAATGAGACACTGATTATTTTCATATTATGCACCCTTTTTTATCCGGCGATACACACAGATTCTTCGCTGGATTTGTTTTTAACATTTACAATCCGATTTATTCGTTAAATCCGTGGCACCTGCCTATTATAAATAAAAAAGAAGATTCCACGCCGTGCCAGATTTGAATGACTTCCATAAGGAGGAAAGAATACGGGAAAAAGAAGATGGGACGTCATAGTTTTGTCATTCCTGACGGAGTGAAACCAAGATCAGGAATCCATGCTTTGATTTGTCAGTGGGGTAAGTGGATACCGGATCAAGTCCGGCATGACAACAATTCCACGTCACTTCGTTCGCAATGACATTGGATATGGAAGGGAGATTCTTCGTCGCAAGCTCCTCTAGAATGACAGGACAAAGGAAACAGCGTATTAATCCCGACCCATTCTACGAGATTGCGTCACTGCGTTCGCAATGACATTGAATATGGAAGGGAGATTCCACGCCGTTCCGGCTCTGAATGACTTGATTGTTAAAATGGCGAAAAACTCATCTCTGTTAAAAATGCTTTAATTATTTCATCTTCCAAGGGCTCACTTACATATTCAACTTTTTCTGTATAATTTATATCATCAAAATAACTCAATTGACGTCTAAATAATTGGCTATTAAATGCTGAGCCAAATATATTATCTGCCTCTGTTATTATTTGTTTAAGTGAGTAATGGTCCTTCATGATAAAATATAAATCGACATAATCTTTCCATTTTGCACGACGATTTAATGCAAATGCTTTCATACCCGCAAGCGACAATAGTGACGGAATGGATAAACCATAAAAACTATCAATACACCGTATTCTATATGGGAATTGCATAAAAGTTACCTTTACATCTGAAATGATAAAATGAATCTCATCGCCAGATTCAAATAGAGTCTGAATGGGCGAATATGGCAGTTTCTCTTTCCAAGCATTGATTAGTCGAGGCTTGATTTTACCCTGTGTAAATAAATCAAAATCTATAGACTTTCTATGACCAAGATATAAAGCAATCGCCGTTCCTCCCACTAAATAATAATCAGATGTGAATGATTCTAAGTGAGGTAGTATTGCCTTTTGTGACTCAGTTAGTATATCCGGGAACATGCTTTTTAAAATATTGATCGTAATAATTAACAATTTCAGACTTGTAATTCGTCCGGCTTCCTTGATTTCCCGCTTTAAATATTTCTGATACTGTCTCCATTGAAACTATCCTGAAAAGTTCGGCAATATCTTGATCTCCTCCAAAATTCAAAATTGCTTCTACTACAGATGATATACTTATTTGGTGCAAATCTTTTTCTCCAACACCCCACCATAATGTTTTATGATTTAAAATAAAGGTTTCCATTTTATCTCCATATCGTGTTATAGCTCCCGTAGATAAAAATGGATTCAATTTATTCCCTGTAGGCACACGTGCTATCGCCACATCATCAAAAACACGACTGCGCGTTTCTATGCTATAAACTATTTCCGGATTCTCGGTATAGTCACCAGGGTAAGCTGTGGATGATTTATTTTGTGATTCCCCAGAAATTGAATCCAAAGAACTTTGGGTTTCTACTTCAATCAGTAGCTTACCTATGGTCAGATCTAAGATACGGGCTATGGCAATAACTTGAGCAAGCGTTACTCTAGATTTCCCCGATTCTAATCTGGCAATGGTGTCACGAGAGACATCCAAGCTTTTTGCAAGATCCTTTTGTGTCATTTTTTGGCCTCTTCGGCTCATTTTTAATGACAGTAGCACTTTATCTTCTATGGATTTAGGTGATTCAATTATATGCATGGTTGGCTCCTCCGCTTATCAAGCTTACCCTATTTCAAGTGACATAACAAGCATAATATGCACATTTATTGTCGCTTGTATGATTTTTATGTGCGTTTATTAATGTTTAATAAACTTTTTGTCGAGGATAATGTTCGGTTTTTAAGACTTTCTATTGGATGATTCAAATCAGGCTTTCTATATTAGGGGCATGAATTTAGAGAAAAATCAAATATTGAGCAAAAACTGCGCCTTGGCGCGCATACAAAAGAGTGCATTTCTTTGATGTCTGAAAAAAATAAATGCACTAAACAGAAACGAATCGAGCCTGTCAATGACAAAACAGGTGAAATAACAAATAAAATAAGGAGTCATTTATGGCAACTTTAATATCAAAAAAACCGGCAATTTTGCTGGAGCAGCTCAGACAGCTAAAAGCTGGCTTGGTTAAGTATTCGGAAGAGTACACACCTGTCAGCCCTTCATTGTCTGATGTGGACAGTGCTATTACAGCATTAGATACAGCGGCTCAGTCAAAGCAGGATGCTGCCGGTGTAGCGGAGACAGCAACGGCAACGATGTACACAGTCCGGGATGATGCAGTAGGCATCGCTCGGCGTACTCGTGATGCTGTGTATGCCTATTTCGGAAAACGCGATCCTAGGATTGTAGAGTTCGGAATGGACACGCTACCAACACGTACAAACAGAAATGGATCTGAAAACAATCCTAACGGATAAGTTTTAGACCCATTTCAAAACGAAAGGAAAGCCTTCAAGCGCAAGCTTGGGGGCTTTCTTTTACAGGATAGTCTATCCTGATGACAAAGTTTAAAGGCGATATTTTATAAGTGCAATGCGTTTTTTCAATTAATATTAACCCTATTCAAGGTCTGGCTATCTATATACTGAAGCTGTCTAAAAGAGGACATAAATACACAGGTTATTTATGAACTTTCGCATGCTATTACTATATCTAAGGAGATGGATTGACAATGAAAGCGTCATGTTTTTCTTAATATGGCGGTGCCTTTCACGTGATGATAAATGGCGCGTTTTTAGTCGCTAAGGATACAACGTATTAATCCAGACCCATTAAGAGAGATTCTTCGTCGCAAGCTCCTCTAGAATGACGGGACAAAGGAAACAGTAATGGATACCGGATCAAGCCCGGCATGACAACAATTCCACGATTAAGATAATCGTGGCACCTGCCTATTATAAATAAAAAAGAAGATTCCACGTCGCAAGCGACTCTGAATGACGTGGTATTTTTGGATAACAAAAAAGGCTCCGTAGAGCCTTTGAGCATAATCTAAATAATGGAGAATTAAATTAAAGTTTAAATCACTTTATTTTACCTATCTGTTTCCCTTTTTTAACTAACCTTTTTGTTTTTGTTCGTCTTGTTGGTTCTTGTTAGTTGATAATGCTTTTATTTTTTTACACCTTCAGCTTTACACACTTTTAAAACAGTCATCCAGAGTATCTTAATATTTAACCAAAAGGATTGGTTCTTCAAATAATATTCATCCATTTTTACCTTATCAGGAATACTTAATTCATCTCGACCATTCACCTGGGCCCAGCCCGTAACACCAGGCATCAAATGATGTATTCCAGCTTTTGACCGTAAATCAATTAAATCTTCTTGATTATACAAGGCAGGCCTTGGACCAATAAAGGTCATATCCCCTTTTAATATATTAATCAGTTGAGGTAATTCATCCATACTATATTTTCTGAAAAATGGACCCAAAAACGTGTATAAGGAAGCTCCGTCATTTACTAAATGTGTAGGAATATCAGGTGTATCCTTTTTCATGGTTCGGAATTTATAAATCCAAAATAGTTTATTATGTAATCCGACTCTCTTTTGTTTAAATAAGATAGGGAATCCATCATCAACTATAATAGCAATAGCACCAATCAACAAAACCGGTGAAAGGCAGATAAGAAGGATTAAACTGGAAATTTTAGACATAATATTTTTCAACGAACGAACTGAATTTTCTTTGCCAAGGTGTTTTTTAATGGAATAGAATGCCCCTTATATATTATGAACAAGTTTAGCCAAGGAAGGACTCGGCTCAAGAAATACTCGCCTTTTATTTAACTGATCATTGAAATGTTTCAAAATTTTTGCAATTTTTACCACATTATTATTTTTCAAAATATGAGATTTCGATAACCATGATGAAACTTCAAGCCAACTATAAATTAATGTTGTAGAAGATGACCCTGCTAATGGTGTCGGGAAATATCCATTTCCACGCTCACCTTTAATCAGTTTGCGGATATATTCTCTAGAACATCCAGCCCTTCTGGCTATTTCAGCTACTGTTACATAATCAGCGGGTTCAACTACCGCTACTTCTATTTTTTGTTTTTTTTCAACATCTTTAATTGCAGAAGAAACAGTTTTTTCCAATGATGTACCTAATCGATCAAATGTTAAGTATATTGATCCATTACCGGAATGCACCATCGCATCATCACATCCAGATTCAAACAAAGTATCTTCTAACTGAGATGTTATTTTATTCATGCCCCTTAAGACTAAAGTAAAATTAAAAATCATTTGGTTATTTTTTATGCTCACAAGACATTATCCTTCTTTTAATTTGTTTTGCATGATTCTCGGCTACACGAGGCGTTGACCACACAGAAATAATACAATCCCCACGATTCCCGCCTGGGCAAAATAATCTCCCCCATGCATGTCCTTTCTCATTTACTTTTATTGCCCACCCTTGAATCTCTGCAAACTTAATTACTTCTTCAATCGCTTTATTTGGGTGTTTAGCTCTTTG
>Ga0209664_1001090_pt1 | contig 14760 bp, 10 predicted proteins | sample SaaInlV_150m_DNA_FD_184668 | JGI IMG/M metagenome (GOLD analysis project Ga0209664, IMG submission 184668) | Marine microbial communities from expanding oxygen minimum zones in the Saanich Inlet - Saanich Inlet SI073_LV_135m_DNA (SPAdes) (version 2) | ecosystem: Environmental > Aquatic > Marine... | reverse complement strand
CCAACGGCTGATATCACCAGCGGGTCTAGATAATTCGAGATACATACCCATTCGTAAGAAATCGGCGGGGACATATTTAATTCCAGTTACAGAGATAGCGTCATTTGATAAGCGGTTAAATAATTCTTTGTGCATTTGTGTGATGTCGGCCATAGGAATAAAATTAACAAAAACTTTAAATGTGCCTGCGTGAACACCAGATTTAGCATCGACGTGTTCATAACCGGCGGCGTGATATATATCGGCTAATTCTTTCGCGTGATTTAATGCGTCATCGGAATAAAAATCATAATCGGGAACTTCATATTCCTTGTTATAGAATTGTGCGTGTTTTGGAAGTATATTATTGATAGCTGTTCCACCATAGCAAAGCAAATTTTTATTTTTCAAGAATTCTTCAACAATCTCAATCATTTTAACAATTTCCTCACTACTAGCGATTTTTTGACCGGTTATTTTCTCATTTGTATCGACAGCTTGACGTAAGATAGCAAGTTCACATTCTTGAAAGGACATATTATCAGAACATTCTTGCGGTCTATATTTTTGCCGTTTCTTTTGCGTTTTCGATTTTTTCCCCATTTATATTAACACTCGAAAAAGTTATATAGTATAAAATTACTCATAATGTCGAATAGCAGTTTCAATACGAACAAATGCGCTACGATTCTGTTTAAACATATCTTCATAAATACGTAGATTACTGTCTTTTGTATAAAATGCTTGGGCAACAACCTGTGCGCCATAATTTTTAGTTAAATACGTAGCATCCGAATTTTTAGCACTGTTGAAAAATCCTAAATCGGGTAGAACAATCCTAAATAGATAAACCGAAGGATCAGGAGGATTAATAGGTTGAAATGTAAGGTCGCGTTGATAATAAGTTCGAATACTTTGAGAATTACTCACCATATTTACTTGGTTTGCTAAACTAAAACATTCCGTTTGGTCAGGTGAGCAAGTAGAATAATTTTGATAACCAGGTGAAGAATGTTTATCTACAATTACTGCTAATTTTCCTTGTAGTGAAGTAAGTTGTGTATCAAGAGTTAACGGAACAGCATCCCCATTACTGTCTTTAAGCATCTTTTTACCAAGACCGCTTTTAATGAGTTTTGCGATTTTAGTGTATGCGTTTGGATCGAGAGTTTTAATACGCAGATGAATAAAGAGTGGGTCTTCAGGATTTGGTGAAGTGTCGGTAAAAGCGTTCGACATAATGGTGGAAAATACACCGGCAAGAGAAACAGCGGGTGCTTCAGACGTAAATGTCTCTAAAGATTGTCTATTGGTAGAATATGCGACGATAGGAATATTATCTTTTATAAAAACTTCAAAGTCCAAGAAACGGCAACCTCGTCCTAAAAGGTATTTAATCATATCTAAATTCATGTGTTTACCCGTATATGCGCTATCAGATGATGATTTAATACAAAAATGACGTATAGCATTATCATTTGATGATATAAATTGAGTATTCGTAATACTTGCCCCATTTTTTGAATCTTCAATCTTGCTTAATTCTGCCCGTTGGTAAGAATTGGGCGTATCTACAAATGTAGGGGGGCTCATTTCAGGATTATTATCCCGATTTGAAACAATTGTGCTGTAAATAAAATAGAGAGTAATAATTAAAAGTCCAATAATCAATATATAATCGATTGAATTTTTAATCATTTCTTTATCAAAAAATCCGGCCATTGTAATATATAAAAAGCAGATAAAGTAATTAAGAAAACAAAAATATAGACAGTTATTATATACTTTATAAATAATGCCCGGAGGTTTATTAAATATTATTTCTGTCGGCAATGCGAATTTAATTTTAACAGGAAATCCAAGCAAAACATTTTTCAAGGTGACGTATTCCAAATATACAAATTTTGGACTCCAGAAATTTAGATTAGATTATAATGGATTACGCGAATTGAGAGTAAATGAATCTTCTAAATTCACGTTTAAGATAAAACGCTATGCGGATCTTTTGATGGATACGTATCTTGTATTAAATTTGCCGGATATTTGGAGTCCTGTATGGCCGGCTAATGCGAATACCGACAATAAAGTGTCCCCATATGAATTTAAATGGATCGAGAATTTAGGTGCGCAAATGATTGAAGAAATTGAAATTACGTGTGGTTCACAGACATTACAAAAATATTCGGGACAATATTTACACGCTATGGTGCAGCGAGATTTCAGTGATACAAAAAAGAAACTATTTAATAATATGTCTGGACATGTTCCCGAATTAAACAATCCAGCTAATGATCCAACACGTGTATTCACACCTCCATATCAACCAAACAAATATCCGAATGCGGTTCATACAACAAATGCGTCAGGTGCGGAGCCATCAATTCGCGGAAGAACAATTTATGTCCCAATAAATGCTTGGTTTACATTAGATAGTCGTTGTGCCTTTCCTCTGGTCGCACTACAATATCAAGAGTTGAATATTAATATAACGGTTCGACCATTGATTGATTTATTTCAGGTGCGTGATGTATTTAATCATACGGAAAACTTTCCCATTATAAAAGTGAGACCAGGAGAAGATGTTTTTCAAATGTATCGGTTTTTACAGACGCCTCCTGCTCTTGATATTTCGGCAAGTAATTATACAAATAAAATGAATAGTTGGGATGCGGATGTTCATTTATTATCGACTTATTGTTTTTTGTCTGAAGACGAGAAGACCAGTTTCGCGGCAAAAGACCAAGCGTATTTAGTAAAAGAGATTCATGAATATGATTTTTTGAACGTGGTAGGTTCGCAACGAGTGAAACTTCAGTCTGCGTCAGGAATGGTAGCGAGTTGGATGTGGTATTTTCAAAGAAACGATGCTTTTTTAAGAAATGAATGGAGTAATTTTACAAATTGGGCTTATAAAAACGAGATACCGTCGAATATATCATTGGACACGGCATTGAATGTATATAAAAGTGGAGATTATAGTGCTTATAATAGACGTGCTATTTTAGAGACATTGGGAATAGTATTTGGTGGGGACTATAGAGAAGTATCCATGCCTCGAGGTGTGTATGATTATCTAGAGAAATACATAAAAACAGCAGGTTTCGCAGAAGAAGGATTATATTGTTATAATTTCGCATTAAATACGAGTCCATTTGAATATCAGCCATCTGGAGCGGTAAATACAGGAAGATTTAAGACAGTTGAATTGGATTTTGCTACATATAAACCACCAATAGATGTAGACGGTTCAACAGTAAATATCGAATGTGATGAGGATGGTGTTCCGATAAATGTAAGTTCCAAACCCGCTTGGGCATTGTATGTATATAATTACAATTTACATGTGATTGAGGAAAGATATAATATTATATCTATTGTGAACGGTAATTGTGGATTAATGTATGCTAGATAAATCGCTGGGTTATTTATCATATTCTATTATATACAAATTATACAATAGAATATGAGTCAATGGAAGAAAAAATGGTCATCTGATAATAAAATAATAAAAAAACAAAATGAACCCGTGGAACGGGAAAATAGTGAGATTACGTTTATTAAACAAAAACTGAACACAATACGTAAACGAGAGAATCCTAAAAATATTCCTATTTTTGAAAATATATATGAACCACCTCGCTCTTCGATTATAGAAGGTATGACTGATAATGATTTAGACGATGAGGAGAAGGATAATGATAAAAATATAGGAACTAGAATTAAGGAAGGAACCCAGGAAGCTGGGAAAGATTTAATGAATTCATTGGGTAAATTAAATCAAGACCCTATTGCGAAATTAGAAAATCAGTTGAGCTCAAGTGTGGATAATTTAAGCAGTTTATCAAATTTATCGAATTTGGGGAATAATTTTAAAGACCTAGATTTATTAAATATGAATGAGTTAGGAGATACAGCTGGAAATATAAATTCGATGTTTAAGATTGATGTAAATGGTATAAAAGGGGTCGTTAATAAAGTAACTGGGTCTATGAATTCATTGTCTGCTGTCTTCGGTAATATAACAAGACAACTTTCAGAACGTATACACCAGATTAAAATCAAAATTCAGTTATTTATATTAAGAATAAATAAATATATTGACGAGACATTGACGAAAATAGCAAATGCACTTACTCAAAATACGGCAACCGAAAAGGAGATAATCATATTTAAAGACCAGTCTCAAAAGTTGACTACTATGATGCTTGTTTGGTATTTTGTATACAATTGGTATTATATTATCTTTTTCTTGGAAGAAGATGACAAAATATTATATGAATTTGATGGTAATAAATTGAAAGATTATAACACATATTTATATGGTGCGTTTGGACCGGCATACCGTGTAGTAGAGACATTTAATTGGAGCATATTAAAATTTGGGTCACTTAAGAAATATATACCAACACCAGTAATTATGATTCTTATGTTTTTCATCTTTTTTATTCTTGTATCTGGTGATTTTCATGGTTCAATATTATCGAATTTCTTTAATGCGATGCGTGGAAAGTATAATACATCGATTCTATCACTTTTAACTATTTTCATAGTTGGAAGATACAGTGTCGGATGGTTTTTTGGTTCGGAAGAAAGAGGTGATATTGAAATGGCTACTATGGTTAGTAAGCAACAAACAATTTTCTCAATATGTTTCTTTTTGGTCCTCTTTTTCATATCCATGTTGATGTATGTAATGTGGACAGTGGCGGTCAATATACCTCTAGGTATATTTTTTATATCCACCTATCTAACACTTTATACATTTTTCGGAGTTGTATTTTATGAAGGATTTAATGCGGGTATGGTAATTACTGGTATAACAAATTCAATCGATACATTAGAACCGGATTTAGACGGGGAAATGTGTTCAGTTGAAAATATGAGATTTGGTTCTTATGCTTGGTGGAAAGCACTTCCTATGCGAATTATTAATTTTTTCAAAGGTGTTGTTAATTATGCGTCGCTTAACATGTTTGAAATATTGATTTTGTTAATGTTATTAGGTGGTATTGGATTATATAAAAAGGAATGGAGTTCAGCAATTAAGGGCAAAGTAGGAATGGGAAATAATGAAGGTGGATTACTCGCACCAAATGGAATTTCGAATATATTCAAACAATTATTTGTATGGTTAGTCATTATTAACATTTTATTAATTATTATATTGTGTATGTTTCTCTATCAAAAGTATTTGGTAATGCGTGAATTAACTCAACCAGTTAAGGAAGGCGTGGATGAATATGATCCTACATTAACAACCCGTTCAGTTATAGCAAGTAGAAATGAGGCGACTTCTCATGAAGAACCGAAAATAAGTATGAATGCGGTTGAACGTCTAAAAAAAATGAAGGGTTCAGAAAAATCCAAAGCCCACTTGGGGTATGAAGCAGATGTCTTTGGAGAAGCAGACAAAGCGGAGGAAGATGCGGCGACGGCTAGGAGATTACAGGAGGAAGCAGCAGCAGCAGATGCAAAGAGAAAAGAAGAAGATGATCAGCATGATAAAGCTCAGTATTATGGACAATCTAAAATGTACCTTTAACTTTAAATAAAGATGCAACAGAAGAAGCAAGATAAGAAGCAATAAGATAACGTCGGAAGAGATTCGAGTAGAAGAAGTCTGATTTAGTAATTAATTCATATATATGTAAAATATATATGAGTGATATTTTTGTATTAAATAAAGAGGATAAAGATTTCAATTTTCATTTAAAACGTATACGTCAGGCTGTGCCTCTATTATGTAAGCAGGCAGTGTCCAAGGAATACATCGATGTAGATGATAATGAATATAAATTTTTGATTGTAGCCTATTCCAAGGGTAGTGAACGTTCGAAAAACAAGCCTACTACTATTATAGGTTTCATGTTAATGACTGAATTAGAAGAGAATAAATTAGAAGTGACTATAATTTGCGTAGGAAATCATTTCCGTGAAAAGGCAAAAGACGATTCCAAAGGATTAGGAAATCGTCTCTTTCAACACCTCTACTCACTATGTAAAAAACACGATTATAATGTGATTCAATTATCGGCATTACCCTACGTCATTAATTATTATCGAAAAATGGGATTTCGACATATTTTAGAACCAAAATGTTATGGAAAAGATAGAGAACCGACAAAAATTAAACACTTGGCGGAAGCATTTGCGAAAGAGAATTTCACAAGTGACGACGATGTGAAAATGTGCATCAAGATAGACAAAACCATACAACTCCATATCCAATTAAACAATAATAAAAAGGAAATACGGGATTTAGATAAATTAACAGATACGATTAAAATACTAATTGAGGGCGAAATTAGCGACAAAAAGAGACAAATGGAATTCTTGGACTATTATAAAAAATCAAGACGAACCTTTGGAGAAAATAAAACAATCACCTTTTTTGAAACGCTTGTGAAGGAAGGGTTTAGTAGTGAATGTGATGCGACTGATCGGGCATATAGAACAAGACAATGGTTGGATGAGACTGAAGACCCAAGATGTATTGATGAAGGAATTATAATGTCCAAGTGTCTAGACGTGAAACCTCGTATAATACGTGCGAAATGTCCGAATGGAACGCGAAAAAACAAGGCGACCGGGCGTTGTGAAAAGACGGTTTTAAAAAAACGTTGCCCAAATGGGACACGAAAAAACAAGGCGACCGGGCGTTGTGAGAAGAAATAGGCTAGTTAAATGAAACAATATAGAATATACATTATAATATTTGTTATAATGTCTAGTGAAGAACAACCATTTGTATCCGTATGTACGCCTACATTTAACAGGAGACCATTTATAGAAATGATGTTTCAATGTTTTCGAAATCAAACCTATCCTAAAAATTGTATGGAATGGATTATTGTGGATGATGGGACAGATCCAATAAGTGATCTTGTTGAAAAATCAAACATTCCAGAAATAAAATATATACGTGTCCAAGAAAAGATGTTATTGGGAGCGAAGCGAAATTTGATGCATAAACACGCGACAGGAGATATTTTAGTATACATGGACGACGATGATTATTATCCCCCCCAGCGGGTTGAACATTGTGTAGATACGTTGATGAAAAACCCCCAGGTCCTTTGTGCGGGGTCGAGTGAGATATATATTTATTACCGACATATTGAGAAAATGTATCAAAGTGGTCCATTTGGTGATACACATGCGACTGCCGGAACATTTGCCTTTCGAAAAAAGCTACTAGACATTACATCATATGATGAAACGGCGGCATTGGCCGAAGAGCGTTCATTTCTAAAGGAATATACCATACCATTTGTGCAATTAGACCCAATGAAAACAATATTGGTATTTGCCCATGATCATAATACATTTGATAAAAAGAATATGTTGAATGCTATACATCCCCAATATTTCAAAGAAAGTCCTAGAAAAGTCCAAGATTTTATCCAAAACGACTTTGAAAAGGACATTTTCGTCTTTTTTATGGTGAAAATTGATAAAATGTTACCAAAATACAAACTTGGATTACCAAAATACAAACCCGATGTATTAAAACAAATCAAGGAAATCGATGAAAAACGAAAAAATCTGGAAAATTCGAATTCAGTTGGACTTCGAATAATGGTAGAGAGTCCTGGAAGAGTGAAAAGGCCAATGACACCGGATGAAATAGTAATGACGCTTTCTAAACAACAAGATGAGATAAAAAGATTGATGATACGTGTCCAAGAATTAGAAAATATTGTAGAAAATAATTCAAAAAAATAGGGAGAAAATCAGAATAGGAGGATTATATGGTTTTATAAGGTCGTTCGCGTAACCAAATATTTGCGATATATTTTTCACCCGTTTTTACCGGCATTCCTGAATGTAATGAAAGTGGATGACATTTATCCCCATCTTTTTGTAATGAATAAAAAAGAAGTCCATTATTTTTAACGGGTTGAAATTCCGTTTGTAAGTTTTTGAAACGTGTCGTTCCTCCTGTGAAATCATCATTCAGATAAATAATCATTGTAAGAACGCGTTGTCCCCCATTTTTCTCAAATTCGACACATTCTTTTCGGTCGTCACAAGACGCATCAAAATGGTCAATATAAAATCCATTAGGCTCGTATTTAACAACCTGCATTTTTTCGGCATTTTCAAAAGGGATATTTGTTATATCACACACACGTTTTATAACAGTTCCAATCACATGGTCATTCTTGTCTAACCACGCCGTTTTACTTTTTCGAACACTATCACTAAATCCACTTACCAATTTGCTTTCTCTAAATATAGGTTTCGCCATATCTAAAATATATTTACCTTCTTTATCTGAAATAAAACCGTTATGTATAACAGGTTCTATATATTCGTCTTTAATATTACAATAACCTCTACCCTTATACAGTTGATGATTTCGATTATAATAATAATAATAAAACAATATTGCTGTACAAATAAGTGTTAAAATAACGATTAAGAAAATATTACGTTCAAAATTCATTTATATATATTCAATATATTAAATTGCGTCTTTTCCTGTAATTAATATCATCATTTTTTCGAGTACAACGAATGATATAATAGAATGAGGCAAACTTTTACTAATACTTGGAAGGAGACCTCTATATAAAAAAGAGAATCTTTCGTTTTTATATGCGGATTTTATTATTTCGGTAACATTGGCTGAATCGGATTTTTGTGCACGTGCCTTTATGACGTCAATCGGATTGCTTACTATAATTGCTATAGTGGTGCTAATAGCACCAGTCATAAAATGAAGAGTAGTTGTATTTTCGAGAGAGGGATAATGATTTAATAAAATACCCTTAAAATGTGAATAGAGAGAGAGTCGTGTTCCATTATATACAAGAGACCGTGATATAGCGGCTTTATATCCATTAAAAAATCCGCCAATTCCATGTCTATTATATACGTCTGTAGTATGTTTTATAAAACCTTGCTTTGGTTTATCAGGTTGTATCGATCGAACCATAACAACTTCGCTGGGATTTCCAGTAAATCCACTAATCGTACCAGAAACGGAACCATATAATAGTTTTCGAAGAAATCCGGGATCATTATTATCATTTTTTGTTTTATAATTATTCATTAATTGAGTGAAAATAAATATATTTGGTGATGAATATGTAGACTGACGTAATAACCCAACGGTATATCCACGATATAAATTCGAAATATTGTATGTAGGTTTCATATTTAATTGTTTTGATATTTTAATTACATCCATTGGATGGACAAATGATGTGGCTACAAACGCAGACGCATTTCCGCATAAAAAACGCGCATAGTCATTATTCATAAAATAGTATAAATAATGATACTATTTTATAAAACTCAAAATAAATCAAAGCTTTTTGCTCATAGGAACTAGATTAAATAAGTTAATTCCGTCATCATACGTTTCAATCGAGCATCTCGGTTGAATAACATACCCATTTTTCTCAAAAAATGACGTCAAATTATCGTGAGGTAATTCGTGGGCTAATAACTGAATATTAGTTATATTATGACTATTTTTTAAGGTCGATTCTGTAAATTTTAAAATTCTAGAACCATATTGTTCTCGTCGAAAATCGGGATTCACATATAAATTATTAATACTACTCGTCGTTGAATTAATAATACTATAACCACATTGTGCTACAAGAATACCGGGTTTTTCATACAAAACAACCTTGGGAGATTGCGATAATAAGTGTTTAATAAAAAAAGACATATATATATATTATACATGTCGTTTAAAAAAAAGCAAAATTATTATTCCAAGACAGTTGTTTTAAATAACATACCAGTTACCAGATAGGGGTCGCAATTTGAACCTGGACGTCTATCTTCAAAATAACCTTTTCCTTCTTTTATAGCATCATTACCAATACGCACTGAACAACCACGATTTCCAACACCAATGGAAAATTTATCATAACTCGCAGTCTCGTGTAATCCACTCATTCTTTCTCTATTATCGGCACCGTACATTTCCATATGTTCACTGTGTTTATGGGACAGTTTATCAACTGCATCGTCAATAAATTCAATACCCTTTTTAAAGACACCCGATTTCATCAAATGACCTTCACGCATGGATTCTGTGCTGTAATTCGCGTGACAACCCGAACCATTCCAATCACCCTTTAAAGGTTTGGGTGCGAAATCAATCGAAATATTATGCTTTTCAGCGGCACGTATAAGTAAGTAACGCGCAATCCATAATTGGTCACCTTGTTCAATACCTACACAAGGACCTACTTGAAATTCCCACTGTCCAGGTGCGACTTCGGCATTCACACCACTGATATTTATACCAGCAAAGATACACATTTCTAAATGTTCGTCTATAATTTCACGTCCAAACGCATTTTCAGCACCAGCACTACAATAATACTGACCTTGTGTAGCATTTTCATTAAAACCCAGAGGTTTTCCGGTTTTATTATCTATAAGAAAATATTCTTGTTCAAGTCCAAACCATGGTTTTTCCTCGAGTTTTGTATTAAATATTTCATTTGCCCAATGTCTATGACTATTGTCTAAATAAGTTCCATCGGGTTTCTGTGTCTCACATAAAACAATTTTGTGTGGGTCTCCGCGAAACGGATCCCTGTAAAAAGCACGGGGTATTAACATTATTTCAGATGCTGTTCCGACCGCTTGTCCAGTTGAACTACCGTCATAATTCCATAAAGGAATATCATTTACATTTGAAATTTCAGAAGAGTAAACTTTTGTTTTAGAACGAAGGTTATTAAAACCATCTATCCATACGTACTCAAGAATAACTTTATGGAATCCCATATAACATATAGACATACAATTATATTTAACTAAATTATAATTTAAATTAATTATCATCTTCTTCTTCTATAATTTGGTCTCTTTTGATATTTTTATCTAAATATCGATAGATTCGTTTGATATCGAGTTTTGAAATATCATATCCTTCAAACATATTTTCAATATAATTCGCATTTTCGGAATTTAATAAAAAGTCTGTTTTCCCCGACTTTGATAATATAATTCTCATTTCTTGGAAGAATGAAATCATATCCTTTTTATCCATATTTAACTGAATACATAAATTGTTAATAAATATCTGATTATTATATTCGGTGGAGTATTTGGTTAAAACTTTTGTGAAACGAATATCTTCATGATTCACATTGCGAATTTCATTGAAATTCTCGTGTAAAAGTTTATTATTATGGAATGTTTTAATCAATGAACTTATCTCATTGAAAATCCATATTTGATTTTGAAAAGTTATTCTGTCGATATAATCCGCAAAACATAAATTTTTCAAGATATTTAAATAAAACGGTAATTGTTTTTCCAGAGAAGTATGTGATATAACGTCGATAATATTTTCGTGCCATAATAATGCGATAATGGTTCGGTCAGTATCATTCATGCGTATATTATGGTCTTTAAAATGAATATATTCATTGAACAAGGTAGCAGTTAAACGTTTTGAATCCTCGTTAAACGATTTCGTCTGGAATATATCTTTCAAAATATCACTGGTCAATAAATGAGATTTCGTTTTATACAATTGTATGGTGAAGTTTAATTTACGTATATCGCCTTGAATGTAATTTAAGATAATTTTCATATCGATAATCATTTGTTCTTTGGAAACTAATCTATTTAATAAAGTTTCTATTTGCGGTTGTGTCGGAGATTTTAATTCAAATGTATAACATACTTTCATTAATTCTCTTATTTTTTTGTCCATGTAATAATTTCCTATACATATAATTGGATTCAACGTCATACTTTCCAATTTTTGTTTTTGCGTCTTTTTTTGCCGTATTAGTTTGATTAACGCATTTATACCTCCTTTATCACCATTATTCATTCCGTCGATTTCATCCATTACAATTGCTATTTTTTTAACCTTTCCGGCCATCATGTCCAACACATTTCTATTTGATATGTTATTACTTGTGATATTATCAATTAATGACTTATTTCTAACATCACCGGCATCGTATTTAATAACATCATAACCAAGTTGTTTTAATAGATTAACTACAAAAAATGACTTACCACTACCAGGTGAACCATATATATATATACCTTTTTTAAACGTGACGTCACCACGTCTAGTATCAAATGATTGTAACATAGTAGTGATTTCATTCGCGATTGAAGTGCGATTTAGAATTTCAGAATAATTAAAACTATTTTGTAATTCTTTTTTCTCACGAATTAACTGATTCATTACTATGTAATTACTTTTTATTTTAAGCACTTTTATTAATACCAATTAATTATTGAAATTGATATTAATTTATACGAGTTATAATTTTATGTGAACTGTGAGAAGTCACTGGTAATAGGCATAAAATTTGATTCGTTATTCGAACACTGTTGAGGGTAACTGTATCCTTGACCTTGAGGCATCATACCACCATATCCTTGAGGCATCATACCACCATATCCTTGAGGCATCATACCTTGACCTTGACCTTGCATCATACCACCATATCCTTGAGGCATCATACCTTGACCTTGACCTTGCATCATACCTTGACCTTGACCTTGCATCATACCTTGACCTTGACCTTGCATCATGCCTTGACCTTGACCTTGCATCATGCCTTGACCTTGACCTTGCATCATGCCTTGACCTTGACCTTGACCTTGGTAACCCATTTGTTGCTGTTGAAGCATATATTGTTGCTGTTGTTCGGTTAATTGTACAAATCCTGACCCCGTATCTTTTAACAATCCAGTAGTTGAATCTATAATATTTCCTCCAAGACCTGCTACATCAGAAGATACACCTTGAATTACACCTGAAGCTCCCTGTCCAAGTCCGGATAAACCTTGTCCTAAACCCGACGCAACCCCACCAACACCTTGGCCTAAACCAGACGCCATATCACCTAGTGTATCACCAACTCCGCCGAGTAAATTTCCAGCTGCGTCGACAGTGGTGTCTAATGCTCCTCCTGCGGTATCAAATGTCTTATCTACCACATTACCTGCGGCATCAAAAGTTTTATCTACCACATTACCTGCGGCATCAAAAGTTTTATCTACCACATTACCTGCGGCATCGACTGTCTTATCTACCACATTACCTGCGGCATCGACTGTCTTATCTACCACATTACCCGCAGTATCAAATGTCTTATCTACAATGTTACCTGCTGCGTCGACTGTCTTATCTACAATGTTACCTGCTGCGTCGACTGTCTTATCTACAATGTTACCTGCTGCGTCGACTGTCTTATCTAAAACATTACCTACGGTATCAACTGTATTATCTACCATATCTCCAGCTACGTCTACTGTTTGTTTCAATACATCTCCTGTTTCGGTAATACCGGTTTTTGTAACGTCTGCGATATCATCCACAACATTTGCTACAGAACTTCCTAAAGAACTTCCTAAAGAACCACCAAATGTACCAGGAGAAGCTCCATAAAACCCTTGGCTCGGTTGATATTTTTTACCATTACAATCAACCATTTCACCATTCTTATCAATAGATAAATTACACGTTGATGCGCGTGAAGTGTATGAAGGGCACATTGGGCATACGGGAGGGACAATCTCTGTTTTTTTAATATAATCCGAATCGTCACATTTTGGTGTTGATTCTACACTACTTACTACACGAGGGCACAAATTAACATTTGTGCCAGGAGCAGAACCAGAAGCACCAGAAGCACCATTAGAACCAGAAGCACCAGAAGCACCAGAAGCACCAGAAGCACCAGAAGCACCATTAGAACCAGAAGCACCATTAGAACCAGAAGCACCAGAAGCACCAGGAGCACCAGCAGCACCATTAGAACCAGCAGCACCAGCAGCACCAGAAGCACCAGGAGCACCAGCAGCACCAGAAGCACTATCATCACCTGTAGTAACGGTTATTGACGCAGAATCATTGGGATTACCATCTGAATAAGAATAAGGTATAATATTTGATGATGCTAATTTATAAATACCACTACCAGCCTCTTTAACAATAATCACATTAAGAAGATTCGATTCATCGACTAAAGCACCAATGATTAAACTTTCATCGGTATTTAGCCGAGTAATGCCACCTTTAAAATGGTCCGATGATTTTAGCGCCTGTTCTATATCGGCCTTACCTACAATTATACCTTCTTTATCAGAATAAAATAAATCCTTGGCTATCTTTGTTGCGTCAATTTTTTTACCATTAAGTTTAAGTTTAATTTTTTCCTTTAGACCTGATGTAGAATACTCATTCGTGTTTACATTATTCAAAATGCCTGTATCTAAATTAACAGGTAATATAGATGTAGAAATACCCTTACTACTTTTAAAAACCTGCAAAATTTGATTACTATCATTATCAATTAAAATAATAAGTGTATTTGCTTTATTCGGAGCATATAATACTGAAATATTTTCATTATTATTATTATCCATAACGTATGTCCAAGGAGCATCTACATTATCTATATTTTTTTTAACAATATTTGAGTCATTATCTACTGTTTCTGGAACACCCATGCTATCGCGAGGAAGAACAGTAAATGAGCCTGATGCTACACCCTTAGCAATAATTACACTACCATTTTGTGGGTCATAAAATACTCCTTGTTTATCGTCGCTAGGAGGAATAATTGTATCTAATTCAGCACCATTATTATATTGGGTGACTGAACCGTGTTGAATAGGTTTCCAACTACTAGATAATCCCGAATTTACCATATTTTCTACAATAGGATTCATATATGAACCAAAAATCATAGCAAATACGAGAACAACCAATAACATTACAAATAGTAAAAAGGGAGTTAATTTTATGCCTTTCATTATAAGTATTTG
>Ga0209664_1001086_pt1 | contig 14805 bp, 11 predicted proteins | sample SaaInlV_150m_DNA_FD_184668 | JGI IMG/M metagenome (GOLD analysis project Ga0209664, IMG submission 184668) | Marine microbial communities from expanding oxygen minimum zones in the Saanich Inlet - Saanich Inlet SI073_LV_135m_DNA (SPAdes) (version 2) | ecosystem: Environmental > Aquatic > Marine... | reverse complement strand
AGTTATTGAGCCGGGTGCACTCCTTGCAAAAAGTTGTCGAGATAGGGGGATCAATGTTATTGAGAAATTTTTAGAAGATGTTAAAAAGAGTGATTTACCTGAGGGTAATAAAGTGTTTGTCAGCTTTGAACTTTTCGAACATTTGCATTCTCCAGAATTATTTTTAAAGCAATTATATGAGTTAATGCTGCCTGGAGATTTATTCATTTTTACAACACTCTCTAGCATGGGTGCTGATATTCAAGGATTATGGGAAAATTCTAAATCCATATCACCCCCACATCATCTGAATTTTTTAAACCCTTACTCGGTAAAAATACTAATCAAGAGAATTGGATTAAAAGTGTTAGAAGTTAGCACTCCTGGGAAGTTAGATATTGATATTTTAAGTAACAATGTAGATCTAATTAAAGATAGGTTTTTAAAAACATTCGTAAAGTATGCTTCAGATTCTGAGAAATTAGTATGGCAGAAAACTATATCAGATTCTGGTTGGAGTTCACATATGATGATTTGTTGTCAAAAATAATCAAAACAGGAGGGATATGAATATATTGGCATTAATTCCGGCCCGTATGGGCAGTAGTAGATTTCCGGGGAAGCCAATGGCAAAGATTCTTGGTAAACCAATGATTGGTCATGTATATGAGAGGGTTTCAGAATGTAATTTGCTTACAAAAACAGTTGTAGCAACTTGTGATCAAGAAATTTTAGAATATATTGAATCTATAGGTGGTCAAGCAGTAATGACAAGTAATCACCATGAGAGAGCATCTGATCGTTGTGCTGAGGCATTAGATTATATAGAAAAGCAAGATAGTATTCAGTATGACATTATTGTTATGGTACAAGGCGATGAACCAATGACGCATCCAAATATGATTACTGAGGCAGTAGCACCTATGTTGAACGACCCAGAAATATTAGTTACTAACCTACTTGGAGATATTGAAAACATTGAGGAGTTTGAGGATAGAAATTGTATTAAAGTTGTATGCGATCAACATAGTAATGCAATTTATTTCTCTAGAGAGCCGATCCCTACACGCAGTAAGTGTGACGATATTCCAATGAAAAAACAAGTATGTATTATTCCATTTACACGTGCATTTTTGTTAGAGTACACAGAACTACCTCCAACTCCATTGGAGATTGCCGAATCTATCGACATGATGCGCGTATTAGAGTACGGTATGAGAGTAAGAATGATTCCAACCAAACATCAGACACATGCCGTTGATACAGTCGAAGATCTAAACAAGGTTGAGAAGCTAATGAAAGATTAAATGACATTATCGTGCAAGACTCATCCAATCCTTTTTAAATTGTGCTTGTTGTGCAATAGCAACTTATGAACCGTTTTTTTAACATTACTAAGAGTCAAGACTCTATACCGAAGAGCATCGCACACTTGCTTGGTGTAAATGGAATGAGTTATTTGATATTGTTCCTAATTTCAATTGTAATCTTCAGAACGGTTGATAAAAGTTATTATGGATTGTACGTAATTATGCTTTCTTTGTTTGCAGTTATTGAGCTGCTAATGGCAGGGTTTAATGACTCTATTGTTCGATTTTTAAAAGATAAGATTCCGCTTGTTGACAAGCAAAGCATTGTGTTGTTTGTACTTTACTACAAATATTTCTTGATTTTTTCATTTATTTCAATTGTATATATAGCTAGGCAATATGGTTTTTTTGAATTTTTGATTGGTAATTATGGCGAAGTTACAGGTGTTGTAGATAGTTTTTTATTGGTGGCAATTTTAAATGGCCTTTTGAGTGTATTTATTGGCGTTAATAATTGCATTTTAAATGCTCAACTTCAGTATAAATTGACAGCTAATATAGATTTTTTTAGGAATTTAGTTTATTTATTGGTTGTTATTGTTTTAAGTTTTTATACGCAAGATTATTTAGATTATTTATATAGTAGTGTTGCAGTGAGTGTCGTGGTGCTAATATTTTTGTCAATTAAGATAAATAAGGACTTTGGTGAGTTTTCTATACTTAGCTTAATTAGGGTTAAATTCAGCGTTGATATTGGTAAAAAATATATTTTCCCTTATGCTACACCTCTAACGGGATCGTCGTTGCTTACTTATGTAAAAAATCATTTACCAACTTTAATTTTAGGTAAAGAATTCGCTTTAGAAGATGTGGCTGTGTTTTCAATTTTAAAAACTTTCTTTAAAGCACTACATTCTGTTTCTGGGTCGTTTATTAATCCTATGATGTCCAAGTTTTTAGAATTAAAGAATGATATTAAAGATTTCTCTACAAAGATGAATGCTATTTTTTATGGCACATTCTTTCTAAGACTGTTTTCATTTGCCGTACTGTCTTCACTAATGCAGTATTTCTTTTTAATCTATAAGATAGAAGATAATGAAATAAATCATTTTATATTTTATGTTTTGGGACTTGAGTATGTCATTGCCGGCATGATTTTAAGTTACGGAATTATTTTGCGACTTGATAAAAAAACGAACAAAGTATTAATCGCTAGTATTGTTAGGTTTGTAGTTGAATTAACACTGATTTATTTAATTTTACTAGATTATGGCATTATGGCAGCTGCACTGATTTTATTAGTGGCAAGGTATGTTGAAACAGTAGTAACTTATTTCTTTATTAGGCGACAAAGAATTTTTAATAAGTCTGGTTTTGTATTATTTGCTATTGCTTTACCTATGCCCTACTTTTTATATAAACTTCCAACAATTCCTTATTAAATTTGGGTATCGATCCAAGAGGTGAGATTTGAATCAAACTTGTATCATCGCATCAAAATCAGAAAAATTGAATTTTGACAATGGTAAAGAAAAAGTATTGTACATTGAAGATTATGTTCAATTTTCTAGCGTCTCCGATGCTAGAAAGTTAACTGATAAGATCTTCTCCTATAACACTGATTTTATTGCAGAATATGATCATAAAGGCTATAAGGTAATATGGTCATGGTACAGTGATGTGTTTCAATTTTGTATTAAATATCTTGAAATTAAAGCGTTAATTGATAAGATTGAGAGGCTAAATATTCATAAAATTATAGTTGGAAAGATTGATCCTCAATATAAAAAAGTCTTAAACGTTTATTTTTTTAATAAGAATGTTACTTCAAGCCCTTTAGAAAGTGAATTATCACAAAACTTAAAGCAGATCTTATTTAATCTTGTAATGTTGTCATTTACAATAGTTTCAATACTGTTTTTTACCTTAAGACCAGGTAGAAATATTGGCACTTATACGGGAGATTTTGTTTATAAAAATACCAAATCAGATTTTAGGCTTAATCATTTATATGAAAGATACCAAGAAAACAATATTCAATATGTCGAATTTATAAGGGTCAGCAAAGTTAAAGATTTCTTCATTAATATTTTTAAACGCAGAAGGTTTGTAATTTACTATACAGCAGTTATATTTTTTGTTGATTTATTTACAAAGAAGACTCAATACAGTAAACAACCAAAAGATTTTTATCAATCTGTATTATATGGTTATCATCGTGCTAATACTGTTCTTAAAAAAAGCATTCTTGTTCTAGAAAAGCTTTTTAAGCTTTTAAAGGTTGACAAGTTTGTTTTGATTTCTTTTTCTTCTCGTAGCGCGCACTTAGCAATTGCTGCAAAATCATTAGGAATAAAAACTATTGGAATTATGCATGGATTGTCACAAAAAGAATATGCAGTTCAAGAATTTATGCAGAGTTATCAAGAGAGTAAAAAGCTTGGTTGTGATGTTTATGGTGCTTGGAGTGGACATTACTTAGAATATTTTAGAAAATATTCTAAGATCTCAACTAAAGATAGTTTCCAATTTAGTGGGTTATTAAGACAAGTAAAAAATATGAATCAAGTTACCCCTTTTAAAAGGGTTTCAGAAGATAAAATTAAAGTCTTACTTATTTCAGAGCCGCTGGTTTCAGTGGTGGAGATTATTCCATATTTAAAATATCTGTTAAAGGATGATAGTATCGAAGTTGGTGTTAAAGTAAGACCAATGGTTGAAGATATATATTATGAAAATATGAAATTAGAGTTTCCAGAAATTCGAGATTTGGAAATATATGATGGGAAAATTGAGGATGTTGCTGATAGTTTTGACGTATTTATTGGTAGCAATAGCTCAGCGATAATTGAGGCCAGTTTATTTGGAAAGATATCAATATTGCTTAATACCGTAAAATTTGGCGATTATTTTGATATGGACGAGTTGATTCCCAGTGGTTTATTATTGGTAAAGGATCCAGAGCTTTTGTGTAAGGAGATTAATTCTAGAGTTGAAAAGGAAAATGAACTGAAAACTATTGAAAAAATAAGATATAGGTTTTTTGGTGACAATAAAGATGGAGCTCAATGGATAATTGATCAATTGTAACTAAACATAATAATGTTAGATATAATTCTTGAAAAGTAATGAAATTAGACAATGAATTAAAAATATTAAAAAATTGGCTGGATAATAATCCTGACTTGCCTTTTTTTTCAGATATCAAATTGAAAAAACTAGGGTTTACATTTGTGGGTAGCAATGTATATAGATATGCCTTAATACTGAATAAATTAAGCAAGTATGTTGATGTAAGTAAAAGTAACAAATATTTGGATTTTGGTAGTTATCCTGGTCAGCTTCAAGCATTAATTTTTGATACTTTTAAAGTTAAATTTGACTTATCTGGCTTGCACTTTAGTAATATTTTTAAGGGGTATTTTTCAGAATATAAAATACTAGATTTTGATTTTGAAGAATCTCCTAGTGATAGTAATCTCGATAAAAGTAAAGAAAAATACAATCTCTCAACATCATTCAACATAATAGAGCACATGGAATACCCTAATAGGTTACTTGATAACATTAATTATTTTACTAAAAATGGTGGAATTCTTATACTGACTACAGACAATATTTCTACGGTAAAGAACATATTACGTATGATCGTAGGTGGAAAAAGTCCGAATGAAGATTTGATAAAATCAAAGATTTTTTATAATGGTGAGTGGAGACCGCATGTAAGAATATTTTCCAAAGATGAATTATTTTTTTTATTAAATTATTCTGGATTTAAGGTTATTGAACATAGTTATTTCAATCTTAGAGCTAGAGAATATAAGCTAAATAATGGGGTGCTTGTTCGTAATAATCGAAGTTTTAAAGCAAGAGTGTTAGAATTAACAGAAAACTTATTTCCATTTTATAGAGATCATAATTTCATAGTGGCAGAAAAAATTGTAGATTATGATGAGTTAGATAGCATACGCATGCTACCCACTAGTTCAACCGACGATTGGATTTCATACAGATACAATATGGGTAAATATGAAATCTTTAATCGAACTAGATAATATTTACTAGAAATGCATATACTAGTACTTTCGGATAACTTTATGCCGCTTTCAAATGCTGAAAGAGTGGCATACCTAATGACAAAAGAGTACCTAAATTCAGGACACAAGGTTAGTGTAATAACAATAAATAGCAAGCTTTCTAATGGTGAAGTAAAAAAAATGGATTATGAAGGTATGACTATTCATCAAATAGGCTCTTCTTATCATAGATATTTAATTGCGTATTTAAGTTTATATAACCCCTGGGTGGTAAACGCAATAAGAAAAATATTGAATGATAATGAGTTTGATTTTGCGCATTTACACAATATTCATACACACATTTCATATGGCGTCATTTCTCTAATTAGAAATAGAAATATTAAGCAGATTATGACTGCCCATGATTATATGAGTATAGATTATGGTAAATTTACTCAAGGCATAGATTCTGATGATTTGTCAGAAAGTCCAAAAATACATGCAAAGTTAAATCCATTTAAAACTTTCTGGAATTATAAAAAAAGCTACAATCCATTTAGAAATATAGTTATTAAATTTTTTCTAAATAAGTTGCACAAAATAATAACAGTCTCTCAGGCTCAAGATTTTTTGTTAAGGGAAAATGGCATTAATAATACATTTACAATTAACAATGGAATCTTAAAATATGACAATATTATAGGTGATAATGAAATCAAATTTTTTAAGGAAAAGTATCATATAAATGAAGGTGAAAAAATTATATTATGGGCAGGTAGACTGTCAGACGCTAAAGGTGCTAAACAGGTTTTGGAAGTTTTAAATAGGTTATCAAATACTGATTACAATGTAAGGTTATTAGTTGTTGGCGGTGACATATTTAAAAATGATAAATTAGAGAAACATATAATTTCACCAGGATGGTTGAGCTCAGAAGACATGAGAATAGCCTATGAAATATCGGATATAACACTTGCTCCATCAATATATCCTGATCCATTTCCAACAGTTGTTTTAGAGTCTATGCAGTCTGGAACCCCTGTAATAGCAACTTGTTTTGGCGGTGCGAAAGAGGCTATTGTTAATGGTAAAACTGGTTTTGTAGTAAATCCATTTAATATTGATTATTTTTACAATAGAATTACAGAAATTTTGGATAACGATGAATTGTCTGGTGATATGGGTAAAGAATCAAAAAAGAGATTTGATAACTTATTTACTATTGACAACTGTATTAAACAATATGCAAAGTTCGTTCATTAGTTTGTGAATATTAAAGCATTAATTGTAAAAACTCTCAAACATCCCTTAAGTGGTGTCATTAATTATCTGTTTAAGCATTTTAATATATTTGTCATCTATCGAATTGGTAATGCAATTGGTGATCAATTATGTATGAGTGCAATTGTGCGTTTAATTGATGAACAGTACCCATATAAAATAGTGGTCATTTCATCTTATCCAGAGATTTTTAAGGGCAATCCTAGGGTTTGGAGAAATATTGGCGTTAAAAGATATTCTTTATATATCTCAAGAATATTAAGATTTTTATCCGGCCCACAATTGGAAAACTTCTTATTTAAAAATGATCGATACTCATTTGAAGAATATATGCGCTCAAGTGGCAAAGAGTTGCATTTAGTTAAAGCACATTCATTGCATTTTAATCATGTAATTAACTATAAAAAAATTCAGAATGAGATTTATCTATCAAAATCAGAGGTAGATAAATACGCTAAAAAATTTAACTTGCCAGAATCTTACAGTATCATCCAGCCTAATTCCAAAATAAGCTATACGCCAAATAAACAATGGGATGTAGGTAATTTCCAAAAAGTGGTTGATAATAGGATGGATATTCACTGGATACAAGCTGGTGATCAGAATGAGTTTTTACTTAATAATGTTGAGGATTTCAGGGGAAAAACAACATTAAGAGAGTTGTTTTATATTATTAGCCAAGCACAGTTTGTCTTTGCAAATGAGGGGCTTATTAACCATATTGCATCGGCCTTCAAGGTTAAGTCGTATGTTATAGCTTCTGGCTTCTCGAGTGTCAGTTTGTCGAAGTATGAGAATTCAGTATTTTTTAATGCTGAAGGTTCGTGTGATAGCTCACCGTGTTGGTTATTAGAAGAATGCGGGGTTATTAGCAAACCTTGTTTATCTAGTATTGATCCAGAAATGGTAATTAATCAATTACCATGAAATTAATTTATATTACCAATACTCGATTACCCTCTGAAAAAGCCAATAGTTATCAATCTATGCAGATGTGCTATAGTTTTTCTAAGGTATTTAATGAGGTGGAATTATGGACGGGAAAGGCTAGAAATACTAAAGAACTTGACAATATTAAAGATGTTTTTGGGTATTATAATGTTAAAAAAACATTCATAATTAGGCGTTTTTTTCAGTTTGATTCATTTATTTTAGGTCATTTAAATGAATTTATTTGGGCTAATTTAAGGGGGTTGGTTTATTCTATTAACACTTGCCTACATCTTATTAAGTATAAAAATTCACCTGAAGTTATTATTTATACAAGAACCTGGCATCTATTATTTATTTATATGCTGTTTAAAAAAATAGGCTTGGTTGATAATAAGATATTTTATGAAAGTCACAAACTCTCTAAGTCTATCGTGAAAATTATATCAAAAATCGATGGACTAGTTGTAATTAACCAATATTTGAATAATTTGTACAAAAAGAGCAATATTAAGCAGGTACTTACAGCGCATGATGGGGTAAATATTGAGGAGTATAAGGACATTAGTACATATAAATTTATGCCTAATAAAAAGCAGTACACAATTCTTTACACAGGGAGTTTATTCTCTTGGAAGGGGGTTGAGACATTGGTAGACTGTATGAAATATTTGCCAAAAAACTTTAATCTAGTTTGTATTGGCGGCAGTGGAAAGTATTTAAGTAATTTTAAATCCTATACCAGTAAGGTCTTAGAGTCTAGCCGGATAAGAGTTGTTGCACATATGCCCAAAGGAGGGCTATTAAAATACATAGAAATTGCAGATGTATTGGTATTGCCAAATTCTGCAAAAGATAAAATGAGTTTGTATACATCCCCTATTAAGTTGTTTGAATATATGGCTTCTCATAGGCCGATTGTCGCTTCAAATTTATCCTCAATTTCCGAGGTACTATCAAATAAAAATTCTTTTTTATTTGAGCCAGATAATGCAAAAGATTTGGCGGAAAAAATTCAAAAATCTACCTCTTTAGATTGTGGAGACATTGTTAATCAGGCATACAAGGATGTTCAAAGCTATACTTGGGACAAGCGAGCTGAAAATATAAAAAAATTTATAGAATGAATTGCAATACCCTCAAAAAACAAACCATTTAAAAGTGGAAAAATTTTATAACAAAGTAACAAAGAATTTTTATGAATGGATCAAGCTTGATAATCCAGTACAGGTAAAATTTAACCAATAACCTATCCTGATACAGAAAAAAGGTAATGGCTCATAATGTATATCTTAGGAGCTTTGAATGGTGGATATAATAGAAAATAACCTTGAATATAGTGAATAAAATACTCTTGGAGTGTAGCTCTTGAGTTCCACCAAGAAAACTGATTGAGATTATTTAAAAACGGAAGATATTGCAATCTATGGTAAAAAATAAATGTGTGGAATAGCGGGTATTATTCATAAAAATAGCTCAAGCTATTATGCAAGTATTGAAAAAATGAATCTTTCTCAAAAACACAGGGGTCCGGACGGTGGTGGCATTGTGAAGCTCAATAGTGCAATATTAGGCCATACGAGGCTTAGTATTGTAGATATTGACTCTGGACATCAGCCTATGTCTTGTAATGACAAAAACGTAACCATAACTTTTAATGGTGAGATATATGGGTATAAAGATTTAAGAAAAGATTCAAGTTATGACTTTATTACACACAGTGATACTGAAGTTATTATCGCTTTGTATAAGCAGTACAATCTTAAAATGTTCTCAAAATTAAAGGGTATGTTTGCTTTTGGCATATGGAATACAGAGAAGAAATCTTTATTATTGGCTAGGGATAGGTTCGGAGAAAAGCCCTTGTATTATGCTTTTGGTGACAATGGAGAGTTTATCTTTTCGTCTGAAATTAAAGCCATTATTGCGTCTAAATTGATAAGTCCAAAAGTTTCTAGAAAGGCTATAGGTAATTACTTGCAGCATTTGTATATTGACCCGTTGGAAACTATATATGAGAATATATATAGTTTACCGCCAGCTTCTTTTCTTGAGTTTATTGATGGAAAAATAAATATACAAAGGTACTACAGTTATCCAACTACGAAGGATATATCAGTAGCTGATGCTACTGATATTTTTAGAATAAAGTTTGAAAAATCAGTTGAAAATCAGTTGATAGCAGATGTGGATGTTGGTGCTTTCTTGAGTGGGGGGCTGGACTCCAGTACAATTGTTGCGATAGCACAAAAATATAAAAGCAACTTAAAAACTTTTTCATTTGGCTTTGAGGGTTCTAAGAGTGAGTTATCTTATGCAAGAGAGATAGCCAACAAGTACAATACTAATCATTATGAATTTTTTGCAAAAGATGTAGACATTTCTGAAATACTACTTAAAATGGCTGATGTTTATGATGAGCCATTTGCAGATTCTTCCAATATTCCCACTTATCTTATTTCAAAATTAGCAAGAGAGCATTCAAAAGTGGTACTAACGGGCGATGGCGCGGATGAATTACTTGGAGGTTATGGATGGTGGTACAACCCACTTCTGGGAATTGGAAAATCAAGTAATTATTTTAAAGAGATGACTTTAAGGATTTTAGCAAAAGGCTTTTTTAAATCATATCAATCGAGAGTAAATAAAATGCAGTGTGGTAGGAAATATACGACAGTAATGAGTGCGCATTTGAATAGATCTGTTAATTTTAAAGATAATGAGATTGATGACTTGCTTAATATAAATTACATTAAAAATAGATCTTATGCGTTTGAAGAGGAAAATACAATTAATGATGCACTGAAAGTAGATTTGCAAGAATATATGGCGGGCGATATTTTGGTCAAAACTGATAGGGCTTCTATGGCTAATTCATTAGAACTAAGATCCCCTTTTCTTGATGTAGATTTTGCTTCTTTTTGTATATCTTTGCCTGCCAGTCTAAAAATAACCAGTCAAAAAGATAAGTATATATTGAGACAAGCTTACCAAAATGCATGGACTGATAGTATAAGAGAGAGGGGTAAGCAAGGGTTTGGCGCTCCAGTTGATAGATGGCTCAAGCAAAAAAGCATGGCAATCTTGAAAGATGAATATTTCAAAAAACATCAGACTATTTTTTCATATGTGTCTTTTAATGCGGCTAAAAAATATTTTTTTAAAGATAATTATCAAACTTGGATTTTATTAGTTTTGTCTATTTGGTTTGAGAAGAATGCGAAATATATTGAATGAAATTTAATATTATTATTGCAACCTATAATCGTAGAGAAAGTTTAAGGATTCTAATTGAGCAAATTTTAGAATGTAGTGATTTACCAGAAAAAATCATCATTGTTGATTCGTCAATAGATGAAAATCAAGAAGCTAAAAGTTTTGATAGGGTTGTCTATATCCGCTCAAGTCATAGTAATCAACCTTATCAGAGATATCTTGGGTGCTTAGCATCTAATCATGATATATTAGTTTATTTTGATGATGATATGCGTATCGTAGATAAGCAGTGTTTTAAAAAAATACTTGCCGTGTATGCCAATAATGATGTGGTTGGAGTGCAACCAAACTTTGTTTATGAGCACAACTTTTTTAATTATAGAGTTCCTAAATCAAAAACTAGACAGCTTGCAAAAAATAATATTACTTTTAAGTTTTTAAAAACAATATCTGGAAATCCTAATATAAAAAATGGAAAATTTTGGTTAGCTGGAATCAGGGGTAAAAATCCAGATAATGGCAAATCATTAGAATGGTTTAATGGTCCAGTGTTTTCAGCTAGAAAGAAATTTTTATATAGGAATTTTAATTTTAATTTATTTGACTTATATCGGGATAAGATGGGTAAGGCTGAAGACGCAATTTTAGGGTTTACACTATCGGATAAAGGCAGCATTGTTTATCTTAAAGACAATTGTTTTTATCATGATGATCAGGATGATAGTACCTATTCAGCAGATTTAATTTCTTTTGGGAAAAGAGTTGCCTATTCAAGGCTGTATTTATCTTTTGAATATGCTCGACTCCTGGGCAAGTCAAAAATACTAGTATTTTTACATTTTAATTTGTATATTTTTGGACGAATTATAAGCATGCTGATTAATCAAATAATTCATTTTAATGCCACCAGAGGTAAAATTATTACGGGGTATTTACAAGGGTATTTAAAGGCTATTTCTGATGTTCGTTATCTATGCTTGCATAATTCTGGAAGTTATTGGCGAAAAGAAGCTGAGAGTGACATAAAATATAAAGCCATACCAAGAATAAAATAAACAATGATGAGTATTATAAATAGTACATTGCCTTTAATTATGATCGCGTATCTTTTCTACTTTAGAAGGGGCCGTAGTTTAAATAACTTGTTATTAATGACTTTATTCTTATCTTATTTTGCTTTTGCAACGAATTATACTAACTACGGCCTGGATTTCGATTTGTATAGGTATTTGCATAAGTTTATAGGGGTATTAGCGGTTGTTGGGTTGGTACATCATGTATTTAAAAATAACATAACCATACTTAATAATGGTGTTTTCTATTTGCTGTTGATGTTTTTATTGGCAATTGGTGTTAGTTATTTTGGCAATGAATTGAATATTCAGCATTATTTACATTATGCAAGAAACTTTCTTTTCATCTCACTACTGGTGTTGTTTATTTATTTCAAATTAGATACCAATAAAAAAGTAGATGAATTGCTTCGATTCATTGTTGGGTTAGTGTTGATTCTGTCAATATTTGCCATTATTCAAGCCGTGTTTACAGATGATCGGGCTAGAGTACAGTTATTTTACTCAAACCCTAATTATCTTTCTGTAGCCTTAATGTTTGGCTTTAGCACCCTGTTATTTATCAAGACTGAATTTAAAGTGATGAAATTAGTCTTGGTTGCTTTTGCAATTTTATCAACTAAGTCTCATGCTGTTTTGGTCAGTAGTGTGATTTTATTATTGTTATATGCCTTTAAAAATAGAGGTGCGGTTAGTCCTAATTCATTTTTTATGGGATTAATTATTTTAATTATTTCTAGTAGTGTGTTTTTTCATCAAAAAATAGCTGAAATTTATCATAATGAAGTTAGGGTTTCCCTGGCTAAAATAGCTTTTAATGCTTATAGTGGCAACCTTGTTAATGGCATAGGTTATGGTCAATTCAGAACGCAGTTCTATAAATATACCAATAATGAAGTATTAAAAAATTCAGAGGTGAATACGGCAGTCTTATCCTACGACTCAAGCTTATCTGATAGATTTATCAAGAATTTAGGAATGACTAGAAATATGGAGAAAATGACACACAATGATTTATTCAAAATAATTTCAGAATTAGGATCTCTGGGTGTGGCCTTTATATTATGCTACTTTTATAAACTGTATTTTAAATTGGGCATATTGTTCAAAAATAGCCAAGAGTATTTCTACATTTCTTTATCATTACTAATAGGTTCATTAATATTTTCATTGTTACACAACAATATTACGTCCTTTGTATTTTGGTTTATTTTGTTCTTTCCATTTGTTGTGAATCGCAACTACTTAAAGCAATGAAGATTTGCTATGTATTGCCTCAGTACTATCAAAATAGCACAGAAAATTTTTATCATATTATCAATTTTCTTTCTGAATTGGGAAAAAAAGTAGAGCTATATGTTGTCATTGAGCATAGCGATCAGACTAAGCCAATCATTAAAAATGCCAAAAATATTTTTATTTTAGAGGATGGGTCAAAAACAATTTCAGCCCTTGGTAGGGTAATTCGGCTAATTAATATTTATTTTAAGTTGCGTAAAAAAGGTGTTGGCATATTCTTTGCCAGGGCGTCTTTAACTGGTGTCTTGCCTTTAATCCTTGCTAATCGATTTTTAAACTTTAATCGTGCCAGTGTTGTGTTTTGGAGTTGTGGACAGGATGTTGTGCCTTTGTCTTTCTCTCCTAGTAAAAAAAATATTAAGCGATTAATTTCAAAACTATTGGCTTGGATTGCTTTTAGAGGTATTAATTATTTAGCAACAGGGCCAGAGTTAATGGTTGATTACTACCATCAATATTATAAAATCCCAAGGCGTAAGATTCTCACTTTGTATAACGATATCTCTTTAGATCGATTCTATCCACTACCAACCCAAGAGAGGAAAATTAAAAAAAAAGAAATATTAAGTACAAACAAGAGTGTAATGTTGTTTGTACATACTTTTAACCAATGCCGTGGCGCTAATTTATTGCCAGTTATTGCCAAAGAAATTAAAAATAGAGGGTTAGGTGTTGTTATTGTAGCTATTGGTAGGCCTGGAGATTACTCTAATGAGTTAGAGAGGTTGATAGATAAAGACAATCTGCAGCATTGCTTGTTAAATTTAGGTGAGGTGGCCAATAAAGACATTGCCAAGTATTATCAACTGGCTGATTTATTTTTAATGCCTTCTAGAGGAGAGGGCTTTCCAAGGGTATTATTGGAAGCAATGGCTTGCGGGTGTCCAACGCTTTCATTTGAAGTTGGTGGTGTTGCTAATATACTCCCAGTTGACTCAATAAAGGAATTGTTAATTCCTTTAGATGATGAGAGTAAATTTATAGAGCAGAGTATTAAATTAATTAATGATCAAAAGTTATTAGAAGAGTTGTCGAAATATTCGCATCAAAAGGCTAAACAATACAGAACAGAGAATATTGTTGATATGTATATTGATCGATTGAGCGATATTTAAGAGATATGATTGTATCTATTCATCAGCCAAATTTTTTTCCATGGATGGGGTATTTTGACAAAATTAACAGAAGCGATCAATTTGTATTTTTAACATCTTCTTTGCGCTCAAAGAGTGACAAATACTTAACCCGAACGAAGGTTTTAAACAATAATGCAAAGCCACAATATTTATCAATACCTTTAGGTGTTAAACAAACACCAATTAATCAATTAATAATGCCAGCTAATCATCAATGGAAGATTAAAATATTGAATCTTATCAAAGAATCGTATCGAGGATCAAATAATTTTGATGAAGTATATATCGATATTGAAAATTTGTTTATGTATGAATACGAGTATTTTTCAGATTACAGTATTAATATTATAAAATTTTTACTTTCTAAGCTTAATATCAATACAGAGCTGCATGTTGATACTGATTTTAATCAAGACTTTGGCGTATCAAACCAGAGAAATATTGCACTTTGTAAGAGGGTGGGCGGAGATACTTATCTTTCTGGTGATGGTGCCAAAGTCTATAATAATAATACTCTGTACGGGGATAGCTCACTTGAGTTAATTTACCAAGATTATGT
>Ga0209664_1001039_pt1 | contig 15286 bp, 15 predicted proteins | sample SaaInlV_150m_DNA_FD_184668 | JGI IMG/M metagenome (GOLD analysis project Ga0209664, IMG submission 184668) | Marine microbial communities from expanding oxygen minimum zones in the Saanich Inlet - Saanich Inlet SI073_LV_135m_DNA (SPAdes) (version 2) | ecosystem: Environmental > Aquatic > Marine... | reverse complement strand
CCTTGCTGCACAAGGTGCGTGGCAAAAGCATGACGAAGCGTGTGTGGTGATAGGGATTTGTCAATTCCAGCTTTGAGTGCGTAGGCTTTAATAATGTAAAAGAAGTTTTGTCGACTCATGCTTGTGCCACGATTGGATAGGAAGTAGCCATCTGTTTGACCATTTTTTAATAAATAAGGTCTAGCGTTTTTTTCATAATTTGCCAAATGATCCATTGCTACCTCGCCCATGGGCAAAACTCGTTCTTTGTTTCCTTTGCCATGAATACGAATGTATTCTTCATTTAGATTGATGTTGTGATAGCTTAGATTAATGAGTTCTGAAACGCGCAGACCACAAGAGTAAAGCAGTTCAAGCATGGCACGATCCCGTTGGCCAAAAATCGTTTTTTGATCCGGCGCACTTAAGAGTTGATCGACTTCGTCAATGTTTAAAAAAATGGGTAATTTTTGTGCTTGTTTAGGATGGTGAAGCTTAGTGGTTGGATCTTGGTTAATGATTTTCGATGTTAATAGGTGAAGATAAAACGCACGCAAACAAGTCAAAATTCTGGCTTGAGTGGCAGTGCTCATTGAGTTTAATTGGCGATGTTCAAAATAATTTTTGATGGTTTGATCGCTGACGTTTGTGAGCGGTTGATCGAACCAATTAGCAAACAGTTTGAGATCTGATCGGTAGGCAGATAAAGTATTTTGACTAGCACCAGACGAGAGCCAGTAATGATCTAAGAATTGATTAATGAGTGTTGAGTTGTCCATTACTTAGATTTTTACATAAAAAATGCCGGTAAAAACCGGCATTTCATAAGAGCTACTAAGCTTATCTTTTAAGCTGTAGTTTTTCTTTAATTCTAGCGGCTTTACCAGTAAGGCCACGAAGATAGTATAGTTTAGCTTGACGAACTTTACCACGACGCTTAACCAGTACTGAATCAATCATTTTTGAATGCGTTTGGAAAACTCTTTCAACGCCTTCGCCATGAGAGATTTTTCTAACGGTAAATGCTGAACCAATACCGCGATTTTTCTTAGCAATGACCACACCTTCAAACGCTTGTAATCTTTCACGCTCTCCTTCACGCACCTTTACTTGTACCACAATGGTATCACCCGGTGAAAACTCAGGGATGTCTGATCTTAGCTGTTCGTTTTCAATTTGATCAATTAAATTCATTAGAGCGTTTCCTTAAATCAATGTCTGTAAAAAAGGGCAATTATACAGTCATTCTGATTACTAAACAAGGTGAATCTATGGCATAATTATGTGCTTTATATTTAGATATTTGAGAGTAATGGGAAAAGTCACTGGCTTTAAAGAATTTGATAGAAAAACGGAAGACTATCGTCCAGTTGAGTTACGTATCAAAGACTATGGCGAGATTTTTACCGGTAAGCATAATATAGCTCATTTGCAAGAACAGGGCGCCAGATGCATGGATTGTGGCGTGCCATTTTGCCAATCAGAAAACGGTTGTCCGGTTGATAATCTGATTCCAGAATGGAACGATTTGGTTTATCACGACAAATGGCAAGAGGCGTTAGCACGTTTGCATAAAACTAATAATTTCCCAGAATTTACCGGTCGAGTTTGTCCGGCTCCGTGTGAAGGATCGTGCGTACTTGGAATGAACAACCCAGCCGTGACGATTAAAAACATTGAGCAGGCGATTGTTGATCGTGGTTTTGATGAAGGCTGGATTCAGCCACACGTAGTTGAGTATCGCACTGGCAAAAAAATTGCCATCATTGGTTCTGGTCCTGCAGGCTTAGCAGCGGCGGATGAGCTTAATAAATTAGGCCATTGTGTTACGGTGTTTGAACGTGATGATCGCATTGGTGGTTTGTTAATGTATGGCATTCCAAACATGAAACTAGGCAAAGACATAGTTGAGCGTCGAGTGAATTTACTCAAAGATTCTGGCGTTGAATTTATCGTGAGTGTTGACGTGGGTAAAGACATTACCACTACCGAGCTCAAAAAAGAGTTTAATGCTTTAATTTTCACCACAGGTGCAACGATGGCACGTGATCTACTAGTGGATAATCGTGATGCACAGGGTGTGCATTTAGCGATGGAATATTTAGCTAAAAATACCAAGCATTTATTAGATACGGGTAAGGCGGATGATTCTGACTTATCGGCCAAAGGCAAAGATGTAATTGTGATTGGTGGTGGTGATACGGGCACGGATTGTATTGGCACGGCATTGCGCCAAGGCGCAAAATCCATTGTGAATTTTGAATTGATGGGCAAGCCACCTACTGATCGTGCTGACAATAACCCATGGCCCCTATGGCCACTGATTTATCGAGTGGATTATGGTCACGCCGAAGCTGCGCAAGTTTTTGGTGATGACCCTAGACAATATCACTTAATGACTAAATCCTTCATCAAAGATGATAACAATCAAGTCGTCGGTCTTAATACCATTAACGTTGATTTTAAAGATGGCCAATTGATTGAAATCAAAGATAGTGAGAAAACTTGGGATACTCAATTGGTGTTGTTGTCCATGGGATTTTTATCCCCCGAGCACTACCTGAGTGACGATGCTAATATTGAGCTAGATGAACGCGGTAATTACAAGGCAGATTATGGCCAATACCTTACCTCACAAGAAGGTGTATTTACAGCCGGAGATTGCCGTCGTGGCCAGTCATTAATCGTGTGGGCGATTAACGAAGGGCGCGGTGTTGCCGAGCAAGTAGACCAATATCTTACCAATAAATAATTCCTATTTTCCCCTCTCTTATATCCCCTAAGGGATAGTCAAAAGTACCACTAATATATCGCCAAAAATCAAGGTATTTTCTTGCATTCGGGTATAATTTGACCCGTTCACATCTTCTTATTTGAGTAACACTAGAAGATTTATATAAATACACTGGAGAGATAAAATGGCAAAAGAGATATACAACACACCCAACCTTGATGAGTTGGAAAAAGGCCCATGGCCTTCGTTTGTAACAGGCCTTAAAAGATTAGCGGCTGATGATCACGCAGGTGCCGATATGGTACGTGATGTGTTAGGTACATTAGAAACATCGTACGTAACTAAAAAAGGTTACTGGAAAGGCGGTACCGTTGGCGTAATTGGTTATGGTGGTGGTATTATTCCACGTTTTAACGAATTAAAAAATGAAGATGGTACTTACAAATTCCCTGCCGCAGGTGAATTTCATACCCTACGCATTCAGCCACCAGCAGGCATGCATTACACATCTACTTTACTTAGAGACATGTGTGATATGTTTGTGGATAGCGGTGGTTCTGGTTTAATCGCGTTTCACGGTCAGTCGGGCGACATTATGTTGCAAGGTTCTACTGAGGAAACCACACAAACTATTTTTAATGCGTATAACGATTATGGTTTTGACTTAGGTGGTGCGGGCCCTGCGGTACGTACTGGTATGTCATGTGTTGGTGCAGCACGTTGTGAGATGTCAAACACAAACGAGCAAGCAGCTTTACGTACATTGGTTAATGCATTCTTAGACGACATGCATCGTCCAGCGCTTCCATACAAAATGAAATTTAAAGTTTCAGGTTGTGCGAACGATTGTATGAATTCAGTTCAACGTGCTGACTTTGCCGTGATTGGTACTTGGAGAGACGACATTAAAATCAACCAAGATTTATGGAAGAAAATGGTTGCCGATAAAGGTACTCAATACGTGGTTGATAACATCACTTCTCGTTGTCCTACTTCAGCGATGACTTTAAATGATGACAGTTCTTTAACCATCGATAATAAGAACTGTGTGAAATGTATGCATTGTTTAAATGCAACTTCACCTCTGACTCATAACTACATTGCTAAAGGTGATATAGAGCCTATCTTAGCAACGGGTGACGACAAAGGCGTTAGCATTATCATGGGTGGTAAGCGTACACTGAAAATTGGTGACTTATTTGGCACAGTGGTTGTTCCATTTATGAAACTAGAGACTGAAGACGATTACGAAGAAATCGAAGAATTAGCCGGTGAAGTGATTGACTTTTTTGCTGAAAACGCACTAGAGCATGAAAGAACAGGTGAAATGATCGAGCGTATTGGCATTGTAAACTTCCTTGATGGCATTGGTCTTAAGGTTGATCCTAACATGGTTAACTCGACTCGTACTATCTCTTATGTTCGTATGGACCAATGGGATGAAGAAGCTGTTAAGTGGTTTGAAAACAAAGCCGAAGCAAGCGCGTAATTTAATTTTAAAGAACAATACACGGAGAAAATATTATGGCTGAAGCACCAAGAATGCCAATCGAATCAGGTTGCCCTGATCCTATTCAATACATGCACCCAACCATGCGTCGTAACTACGGCCAATGGGCTTATCACGATCGTCCACGTCCAGGAGTATTGCACCATACTTCAAAGAACAGTGAAGAGATTTGGACAGTTCGTTGTGGTACTGCACGTCAAATGGATGTTCATACGATTAAAAAATTAGCTGATATTGCTGATGAGTTTGCCGATGGCTACGTTCGTTTTACCATGCGCTCAAACGTTGAGTACATGGTGGCTGATGAAGCTAAGGTTGAACCACTGATTAAAACATTAACAGACGCTGGTTTCCCAGTGGGTGGTACTGGTCCATCAGTGACTATGATTTCACACACTCAAGGCTGGTTACACTGTGATATTCCAGGTACTGATGCATCAGGCGTGGTTAAATCATTAATGGACGATTTGCACGAAGAGTACATTAAAGAAGAAATGCCAAACCGTGTGCACATGACTACCTCTTGTTGTCAAATTAACTGTGGTGGTCAAGGCGATATCGCGCTTAACATTCAACACACTAAGCCACCTAAGATTAATCATGATTTAGTGGCTAACGTTTGTGAGCGTCCAACGGTTGTTGCACGTTGCCCAGTAGCGGCGATTCGTCCTGCGATGGTAAACGGCAAACCTACTTTGGAAGTTGATGAGAAAAAATGTATCTGTTGTGGTGCATGTTTCCCGCCGTGTCCTCCAATGCAAATTAACGATCCTGAGCATTCTAAGATTGCAGTATGGATTGGTGGCAAGAACTCTAACGCAAGAAGCAAGCCTTCTTTCCACAAGTTAGTAGCGTCTAACCTTCCTAATAACCCACCAAGATGGCCGGAAGTTGGTGCCGTTGTTAAGAAAATTTTAGGTGTTTATAAAGAAGATGCTCGTGATTGGGAAAGAATGGGTGAGTGGGTTGACCGTATTGGTTGGCCAGCGTTCTTTGAAAAGACCGGTTTGCCGTTTACTAAATTCCACATCTCTGATTGGAAAGGTACACGTCACCAGTTGAATTCTTCTGCACACATTCGTTTCTAGGCAATTAATAAGATATGAAAATTTCTATTCAAATTAACGAAGGCCCGTATCAGCACCAAGCGTCTGATACGGCGTATCAATTTGCCAAAGCGGCGATTGACAAAGGGCACGAGATTTTCCGTGTATTTTTCTATCATGACGGCGTAAATAATGCATCACGCTTTACCTTGCCACCGCAAGATGATCGTAACGTTGTAAACCAATGGGCCGAATTAGGCATTAAGAATGCCGATGGCGAGCCTGAGCTTGTGGTTTGTATTGCAGCAGCGCTTCGTCGCGGCATGCTTGACGAGTCTGAAGCCAGTAAGAATGGCATTGATGGTAATAATATTCATCCTGCGTTCCGTATTTCTGGCTTGGGTCAGTTGATTGAGGCCGGTATTCAATCGGATCGTTTAGTGGTATTTGGAGATTAAGATGGCAATAAAGAAATTTATGTATTTAAATCGTAAGGCTTCTTACGGCACTGTGTACGCCATTGAATCTTTAGAAGTGGTGTTAATCGCTGCAGCGTTTGAGCAAGATGTATCTTTAGCTTTTGTTGACGATGGTGTTTATCAAATCGTAGAAGGTCAAAATACGGATGGTATTGGCATGAAAAATTTTTCTAAAACCTATCATGCATTAGGTGATTACGACATTAACAAACTTTATGTATCCGCTGAATCTCTAGAAGAAAGAGGCTTGACTGAAGCAGATCTTATGCCTTTGGTGTATGAAGATGAAGACGATGATTGGGCAGAAAAACCTTCGATTAAGGTTGTGTCTAATGCTGATCTTACAAAAATCATGTCTGAGCAAGACGTTTGTTTAAGTTTTTAAAGGATATTTAATATGCTACACACAGTAAATAAATCATCTTTCGAGCGTAATTCATTACAGTCTTGTCTTAATATTATTGATGACACTAGTGTCATCTTATTGATTGAAGACGGTGTAATTTCCGCTGCGAATAATGCTAACTCATCCATGCTAGCTGAACTTGCCACACAAGGTAGAGTTTATGCATTGCAAGGCGATGTGGAAGCAAGAGGAATTTCATCAAAAGTTGCAGATAATATCAAATTAGTTGATTATGCAGGTTTTGTTGATTTAGTTGTTGAACACGGAACTGCGGTTTCTTGGGTTTAACGTAATTTATATATAGGAGTAAAACTATGGCTGATATTTTAGGCGCAGAAGTAGACGAAGAAGGTTTTTTAGTAAACCTTAGTGATTGGACAAAAGAAATTGCCGATAGTATGGCAAAAGACGATGACATTGAATTGTCTGAAGAGCATTGGGATGTTATTAATTTCTTACGTGATTATTTTGAAGAGTATCAAATTGCACCAGCAGTACGTGTACTAACGAAAGCAATTGGTAAAAAATTCGGTAAAGAAAAAGGTAACTCTAAGTACTTGTATTCTTTATTCCCTTATGGTCCTGGTAAGCAAGGTTGTCGTTTCGCCGGTCTTCCAAAGCCAACGGGCTGTATCTAAACGATACAAAGCACTGAAAACACCTGCCTTGGTAGGTGTTTTTATCTTATTTAACACATTGAGTTTGAGAGCAATATGTCTGCAATAAGCATTTTTTTTACGGCTTTATTTTACATTTCATTATTTGTATTCCTTATTGGAATGGCAAGAAAAATCTATCAGTATTGGATTACGCCAGCTCCTTTAAAGATCCCTACTGCACCAACCCCATTAACACAAACAGGTGTGGTTATGCGCATGGCTCGCGAAGTAGTCTTGTTCGAAAGTTTATTTAAATCCAACAAATGGACTTGGCTGTTCGGTTGGTTGTTTCACATTGGTTTATTGTTAGTACTAGTTCGTCATGTCCGATATTTTTGGCCGGGTGATTTACCTGAGATTTTTTTATTAATTCAACCGTTTAAATACGCAGCCTTTGCGATGGTGATTGGCTTGACAGGACTTATGGGTCGCCGTATTTTTGTTGAACGTATTCGTTACATTTCAGCACCATCGGATTATTTAATGCTAATTTTATTGCTGATTATTGGCGTGAGTGGCGTGGTAATGACCTTTACCAGTAATCATACTGATGTGATGATGGTGAAAGAGTTTGCTTCGGGATTGATCGCTTTCCCATGGATTGGTTGGTCAAACTTACCAACAGAAGTGCACTTTTTAACTCATATTTTCTTAGTATTTGTGCTGATGGCAATTTTCCCGATTTCTAAGTTGTTGCATGTACCAGGTGTCTTTTTTAGTCCAACACGTAACCAAGTGGATGATTCACGCAAGAAACGTCACATCTCTCCTTGGGCATTAAAGCAAGAACAAGAGCACGCAGTAAGATTAGAACAAACTTTAGGTAAGGACGAATAACATGGCTGCTAAAGAATTTGATATCCCAAAATTACCGACTTACATAGAAATTCCTGAAATTAATGAAGGCGTTATGAAAGGCGATGGCCCGTTCAAGTCAGTTGAAGAATTTCAAACGCCACTCGGGTTTCCTGGTGAAAAAGTAGATAATTGGCAAGAAGTTGCAATCGCTAAAATGGGAGAGCTTAAATCTAAGTATCGTTCGGTTCAAGTTTTTTTAGATGCTTGTGTTAAATGTGGCGCTTGTACCGATAAGTGTCATTATTTCTTAGGCTCGTCTGATCCAAAAAATATGCCAGTGGCACGTCAAGATTTATTCCGTAGTGTATATCGTCGTCACTTTACTTTTGCTGGCAAGTATTTCCCTAAATTAGTGGGAGCCAAAGAATTAGATGATGACATGCTAGACGATTGGTACAACTATTTTCACCAGTGTTCACAGTGTCGTCGTTGTTCGGTATTTTGTCCGTACGGTATTGATACGGCAGAAATTTCAATGGCTGCCCGTGAAGTGCTAGATGCGGTGGGTGTTGGCCAAAAATATTGTAACCAAATCTTAGGCAAGGCAATTACGATTGGTAATAACCTCGGCCTACCAGAGCCAGCGTTGCGCGATACATTGCTTGATCTTGAAGAAGAAATTGAAGAAGAAACAGGCGTTGCGGTTAAGTATCCATTAGACGTTAAAGGCGCTGAAATTTTACTCATTACCCCATCGGCAGATTTCTTTGCTGAACCGCACATTGATGGCTTGATTGGTTACGGTAAAGTTTTCCATCAAGATGGCGTGAATTGGACCATGAGTTCGTACGCTTCTGAGGGTGCCAACTTTGGCATGTTCATTGGTTCGTATGATGTGATGCGTAAAGCTGCATTGAGAATTCGTAAAGCAGCATTGGATTTAGAAGTTTCTCGCGTAATGGTTGGCGAGTGTGGCCATGCATGGCGTGTGGCGTATAGTTTCTGGAATACCTTAACCGGTGTTGGTGCGGGTGCGACGGACGAGTTTGGTTTGAAGTTACAAAACCAGTTAGACTCTCGTTACCCGCAACCTCAGCACATCATTGAGTATACGCATGACTTGATTCAACGCGGTAAGTTAGAGTTTGACAAGTCTGCAAATGATGATCGTACCGTGACTTTCCATGATTCGTGTAACGTGGCTAGAGCTACCAACATGGGTGGCATTCCAAACGGCCAGTTTATTCTTCCGCGTGAAGTGATCAAAGCCGTTTGTAACAACTATGTGGACATGGAACGTAGCACCATTATGGAATCAACGTTTTGTTGTGGCGGTGGTGGTGGATTGTTGACAGACGATTTAATGGAAATTCGCATTAAAGGTGCCATGCCTAGAATGCAAGCGTTGAAAGAAATAGAAAAAACCGATGGTGTTGATACATTGGTCGCAATCTGTGCGATTTGTAAGTCACAGTTTAGTAAAGTTTTACCAAAATTTGATTTTGATCCATACATGATTGTCAGTGCTCATCAGTTAGTGAGCGAAGCAATTGTTATGGATAAACCACAAACAGAAGATTCAGAGGCCCAAGATACGGCTGAAGAAGTAACAGAACAATAGATAAGGAGATTTGATATGCAAAAAAATCCATACGGACAAACTTACAAAGGTGAGAATCACACGTTTAGAATGTTTAAAGATGAGGGTGATGACTTAGGGTCAGTACCTTGGAATCAAAAGATTTTCCAAAATGATACTTCTCATAAGTGTCCTACTTACGTAACACAAACTCCTCCTTGTCAGGGCTCATGCCCATCAGGACACAACATTCGTGGCTGGTTGGACATCGTTCGTGGCATGGAAAAACCACCTGGAGACATGTCGTGGCAAGAATACGCTTTCCGTCGTACTACGGACGCTAACCCATTTCCATCAATCATGGGACGTGTTTGTCCTGCTCCTTGTGAAGACGGTTGTAATCGTAACGAAGTGGAAGACACGGTTGGTATTAATGCAGTGGAGCAATACATTGGTGATAATGCTAAAGAAGAGGGTTATCAATTTGAGGTAAACGCCAAAGACACGGGCAAAAAAGTGGCCATTATTGGTGGCGGTTGTGGTGGTTTAGCAGCGGCATTGCAATTACGAAAGCAAGGTCATAGCGTTACTGTGTTTGAAAAGTACGACCAACTGGGTGGTATGATGATGTACGGTATTCCTGATTATCGTGTACCGCGCGATGTCTTGAAATATGAGATTGATCGTATTTTAGCAACAGGCATTGAAACAAAAATGAACACTAAAGTGGGCGTTGATGTAACGATTGAAGAGTTAGAAAAAGACTACGATGCAGTGCTGTTTGCAATTGGTGCAATGAGCGGTCGTTCTTTACCGGTTCCAGGTGGCGATGCGGCTAACTGTGTATCAGGTGTAGCTTTTTTAGAAGCTTATAATCAAGGTCGTTTACAGCACATTACCGGCAAAGTGATTTGTATTGGTGGTGGCGATACTTCTATCGACGTTGTATCGGTTGCTCGTCGTTTAGGTAATATTACTAACATCCCAGAAAAAGATAGACCAGAAAATATCATTTTTAATGACACGGCACATGATGTGGTTGATACGTCTAAGCGTTTGGGTGCTGATGTACTTTTAACAACGCGTTCTACGGTTGAAAACATGCCTGCAGCACAAGAGGAAATTGATGATGCAAATCGTGAAGGCGTTGAGATTCAAGGTCAATTACAACCAGTAGAGGTTGTTACAGATGCTGACGGCCGTGCTACTGCACTACGCATGATTCGTTTGGAAGAAGATGGCAATACACCAATTGAAGGTTCTGAATTTGACATCGAATGTGAATTAATCGTTGCAGCGATTGGTCAAGGCGTTGATGCAGAAGGCATTGACGATTCATTCTTCAATGACAAAGGCTTTATCGATGCAGATAGAAATTATCAAATACCTAGCAAAGAAGGTTTCTTTGTATGTGGCGACGTGATTCGTCCTCACTTATTAACCACTGCCATCGGTCAAGCAGGTATTGTGGCTGAAAGTATTGGTGACTACTTATCTGGTACGTCTCAACATGCTCGTCCTAAGGTTGATGTGCATTACTTTGATCTAATGGAAAAACTTCAAGAGTGGGATCTTTCACCTTCTGATGATTACGATTCAACGGGTACACCAGGTGAAGGCACAGACACGGCTGATTATGCTGTTCACAACTATGAAGACCGTTCATTTGCTTCAATTATTCCTCACAGTGAACTGTTCTTAGGTCATTTTGATCATGAAGATCGTAATCAACGTAACCATAAATTAGTAAACGTTGACAACGTGCTAGGAAACTTTGATGAGCGCTTGATTGGTTATTCTGAAGAAGAGGTTCAAAAAGAAGCGGACCGTTGTATGTCTTGCGGATTGTGTTTTGAGTGTGATAACTGTGTGATGTATTGTCCACAAGATGCGGTGTTTAAGGTTAAAAAAGACAAGGCGACGTTAGGTCGTTATGTTGATACTGACTACGACAAGTGTATTGGTTGTCACATCTGTGCCGACGTGTGTCCAACTGGCTACATCCAAATGGGCCTAGGTAGCGATTAATTCGATTTAATTAAAGAGAGAAAAATATGTATCGTTTGTTAGTTCTTTTCTTAAGTATTGCATTGAGTGTTTCGATTGCTCAAGCAAGTAATGATTTGAGTGGTAATTCAAAAGCTGCACAAAGCACTGAGAAGTATCATGACAGTGTGTCAGTGATTCGTAAAATGCACCCTGAGTTTTTAAATCATAAGCGTGATAAAACATTGCGTCAAGGTGTGCGCACTGAAGAAAACTCACTTAAAGGTTGTGTGAATTGTCACGCTAATAAAGATGAAAAAACCAATCAATATCATCCGGTGAATGAGCAGGATCAATTTTGTTCGACTTGCCATCAAAAGGTAAGCGTGAGTGTTGACTGTTTTAGTTGTCATCGCACCACACCAGGTAAAGGAGCTTCGTTATGAGTAAAACATTAAATCGTCGTGACTTTATTAAAACCACCAGTGCAACCACTGTGGGTGTTGCAGCAATTGCTAGTGGTGTTACTTTAACCTCCTTTGCAGCTAATGATAAATCCGTAACTAACGCTAAGCGTTGGGGCATGTTGATTGATACTAACAAACTGACAGAAACTGAAATTGATGGCATGGTTGGTGCTTGTCGAAAAGAGAATGGCTGGGGTAGTGAAGTTCATTCAACAGGTAATCAAAAACCAACTTGGATTAAGAAATTAAAAGTTCAAGACAAAGCCACTGGAAAAATAACAGATTTACCACTCATGTGTCAACATTGTGAAGAGCCACCTTGTGTGGATGTTTGCCCAACTAATGCATCAATGAAACGTGAAGATGGCATTGTTTTAGTGGATCGACACCTTTGTATTGGTTGTCGTTATTGCATGATGGCGTGTCCGTACGATGCACGTTCGTTTGTGCATGAAGACTTAACCGATCAAAAAGAACACATGCCACGCGGTAAAGGCACGGTTGAATCTTGCACATTATGCGTACATAAAGTTGACAACGGTGAGTCACCAGCATGTGTTGCTAGTGTAAACAGTGATGCGGTTATTTTTGGTGATTTATACGATGCCAATAGTAAAATCAACCAAACATTGAAAAAAATTCAAAGTACACAGATCAGAGCAGATTTAAACCTGAACACAGGTGTACGTTATAGCGGTATTTAACAGTAGCAAAAATTTAGGAATTTTATGAACATTCGTTACGAACAAACTCAGGGAAGAAGCTTAGGTTTTTATGCGCTAATAGCAGGTTTAGGTGTGTTAATTTTAGCATCGCTTGGTGCGGTTTATTACATGGAACACCATGGTCATTACGTAACTGGCATGAATAATCGCATTGTATGGGGCATGCCTCATGTTTTTGCTTTGTTCTTAATTGTTGCTGCTTCTGGTGCGCTGAACGTTGCCTCGATTGCATCTGTATTTAACAAGAAGATGTATAAACCATTATCGCGCTTATCGGGCTTGGTGTCGTTGGCTTTATTGGCCGGCGGCTTGATGGTGTTGGTACTTGATTTAGGTCGTCCTGATCGTTTGATTGTGGCAATGACTGAATACAACTTTAAGTCAATTTTTGCTTGGAACATTATTTTGTATAACGGCTTCTTTGTGATTGTTGCTGTGTATTTGTGGATGATGTTTGAACGTCGCATGAATAAGTTTACCTCTAAAGCAGGTTTGGCTGCATTTTCATGGCGGTTGATTCTAACCACTGGTACAGGCTCTATCTTTGGTTTCTTAGTGGCTCGTCAAGCGTACGATGCAGTGATTATGGCACCGATGTTTATCATTATGTCATTTGCTTTTGGTTTGGCATTTTTTATTCTAATTTTAATGGCCAGCTATAAATGGACTGAACGCCCATTGGGTGATGCAGTGGTTAATCGTTTGGGTAATCTTCTTGGTGTGTTTGTAGCAGCAGTCATGTATTTTGTAGCGGTTAAACATTTGGGTAATTTGTACCTAGCTGAGAATGCCGGTGTTGAAAACTTTATTTTATTTGGCGATCATATTTACACAAATTTATTCTGGTATGGGCAAATTATCTTAGGTGGTTTAATTCCAATGGCATTAATTTACCATCCAGCACTTAAGGGTAATCGTCCTGCATTAGGTTTGGCTTCTGTACTTGTGTTAATTGGTGGCGTAATTCAGCTCTACATTATTATTGTTGGTGGCCAGGCCTATCCAATGGAAATGTTCCCAGGCAAAGAGATTTTAGAAGGTTATGGTGGTATTGCTGCTTACACACCATCACTACCTGAAATCACTTTAGGTATTGGTGGCATTGCCGTGGCTTTGATTGCCGTAGCTTTTTTAGTGAAGTTCTTGCCGTTCCTACCTGAGAGTTTGGCTGATGAGGTTGCTGACCCTCACCACAAATCTTAAATTCTGACTTAGGCAAACCCTTATACGCTTTACAAAATCATTCGGCATATGAATAACTATGCCTACATGATTTAGCTTTGCGTATAAAAGTTTGTCGTTGTCATAACTCAAGATTTAAAATCTTTTTGATATAATAGAAGCATGGCTTCATCCATCTATCTTTCCGCTGCACACAAATCTTCAGGCAAGACCGTTGTCAGCCTAGGATTGTGCGCTGCGTTTAAGCAAAAATCTCTAAACGTTCAAGCCTTTAAAAAAGGCCCAGATTACATTGATCCCATTTGGCTCTCTCAAGCCAGCGGTAATCCTTGCTATAACTTAGATTTTTACAACATGCCTGAGAGCGAAATTATTGCGCTGTATCGCCGGTATGCCTCTCAGAGTGACATTGCCATTATCGAAGGCAATAAAGGCCTGTATGACGGCATGAGTGTAACTGGTGGTGATGCTAATGCCGATATGGCCAAATTATTAGACACACCTGTTATTTTGGTTGTCGATGCAACCGGCATTACTCGTGGTGTTGCACCACTTGTTAGTGGTTACCAATCTTTTGATAAAGACTTGACTATTGCTGGAGTTGTCTTGAATAAAGTTGCGGGGGAACGCCATGAGTCAAAATTAGTTCAAGCGATTGAGCATTACACCGATATACCGGTATTAGGGTCTGTTCGTCGCTCTAAGGAGTTGGTGATTGATGAGCGTCATTTAGGCTTAATGCCAGCTAATGAGACGCCTGAGTCACAAAAATTTATTGATACGGCGGCCAAGCACATTACTGATCAAGTTGATTTAGATCGATTGATTGGTTTTAATCAAAAAACAATCAAACCATCAACGCCTGTTATTAACAATAAGACAGTATCAATTACAGTGGCGGTAGCCAAGGACAGCGCCTTTGGTTTTTATTATCAAGATGATTTAGACGCATTTAGTATTTTGGGCGTGGAGCTCATTTACTTTGATGCCTTAAACGATGCCAAGCTACCCAAAGCAGATGCCTTGTTTATTGGTGGTGGTTTCCCCGAGATGCAGTTAGAATCACTAGCTGCTAATCAGTCTTTACTAAAAGACATTAAAGTCAAAATAGAATCCGGTCTGCCAACTTATGCAGAATGTGGTGGACTCATGTATTTGACCAATCAAATCAGTTTTAATGACAAAACTCATACAATGGTGGGCGCTATTAATGCTGACACGGTAATGACCAGTAAGCCAATTGGCAGAGGTTATGTGCAATTATCGCCTAATAGTAATCACCCTTGGTCGAAAGTGGCTGAACGCATTTATGCCCATGAATTTCATTATTCTAAGTTAGAGAATATCGCCCCTAATACACGCTATGCTTATCAGGTTTTACGCGGTGTTGGTGTGGATAATAAGCACGATGGAATTTTAATCCACAACTTACTTGCCACCTATACGCATTTAAGAAGCGTTGGGGGTAATCGTTGGGTTGAGCAATTCGTTAATTTTATTAAAGATATAAAGTAAAAAAATATGATTACCATTACCAAACGCGCCGCTGAAGAAATTAACCTTTCCACGCACGATCCCGATTCTCAAGGTATGCTTATCCGCTTTGCAGTGGATCAAACTGATGAAGGTTTTCAATACTTAATGGGCTTTGATGAACGCCATGATAGCGATATTCATTTAGAGTCAAATGGCGTTGAATACATACTTGCTTATGAACAAAAAGCGTTGCTTGAAGG
>Ga0209664_1001026_pt1 | contig 15478 bp, 16 predicted proteins | sample SaaInlV_150m_DNA_FD_184668 | JGI IMG/M metagenome (GOLD analysis project Ga0209664, IMG submission 184668) | Marine microbial communities from expanding oxygen minimum zones in the Saanich Inlet - Saanich Inlet SI073_LV_135m_DNA (SPAdes) (version 2) | ecosystem: Environmental > Aquatic > Marine... | reverse complement strand
TCAAATAGTTTTTTTTCTACGGATGCCTTCGCGCGCATATTCATTTTTTTTCGCCGGTTCCATTGTTGAGACATTTAGTATAATTATTGAAGTATATTAATTTATATCTATACTTTTTCAATTTTGTATTTATTCCCACGATGAGGAAAATATCACATTATCCTATATAATGAATTTTAAAAATTTAATCAAAACGATTAAGCCCGCTGAAATTCTTGTTTTAGTTGTATTCATGTTATACCTTGTTTTTCCTATTGCTACACCTAGCGCCATGTCGCCTTATATAGAGTCACCTTTAGGATTACTTGTAATTTTCTGTATTACTGTATCACTATTTTTATATTCCCACCCTGCTTTAGGTGTCCTTTATCTTTTGGTCGCATATACTCTATTAAGACGCAGTGCTGTTGTTCAAAATACAACTCGCTATGTTCAGCATACAAAGTCGACCACAGAAAAGCGTGAAAACATTAGAAAGCAGGTAGAGGAGGCAACCCCCGTAGAGGAGCCCCGCAATGTAGAAGTGGGTGCTGACCAACCTCTTACACTAGAAGAGGAAGTTGTGAGAGACAATGCTCCTGTCGGTCGCAGTGAACCTATCCAATATTTACAGACAGGTTATAAACCCGTAGCAACGAGTGTTCCTGGTGCTTCTCGCATGTAAATTTTCATCAAAATATAAAAACTTGAACCGTTTTTTTTATATTTTTATTTTGCTTCATCCTTTTCAATTTCATTAATGGGCCAAAAGTCATCTTTCGTATCATTCGACTTCTTGGAACTAATTATAATATATCCGAGTAGGGTTACGATTGAGATGACTATACCATAAAGTATAAACTGTTGTCCCATCCAGAAAAACATTATTATTAGTGCTAGTAACAAAACTTTCATTACTGCGTCAAACTTGCCCATAAATGCCGTTCTAGCCGAGTATCCATTTGTATCAAATATTACGAAAAGAAACGATAATATATATTGATAGATGGCGGGTATAATTGAATAACTCATTCCAGTGAAAAGTAGAAATAAAATATACATAAACATTGTTTTTAATGAATTATGTGCGGCGGAATCTTGGACAAGACTGCTAGTTACTGGAAGATTGTATGTCTCAACTTCTTCCGAGTCAATGGGAACATAATCACATTCCATCCATTCACCGGGGGTAGATGGTATTAAAATTGAATACTCACTCGGTTGAAGATCGAAAAAATTTGTATTATTTGCTAACCCCATTAATTGTATTGAAATTATACTTATAGGATGGGCGAATGTGACTACTCTTGCCGCATTTCCTAAATTACTTGTATATTCAACATACTTCACTTCAGGTATCTCTTTTGCGAAGATATCGGCATTAAAATCAGCTGATAATGTTTGCGTATGGGACACGCCGGCTTGTATTAAAGCATCAATACTACTATTCGATGGACCAGGATTTGTGACTACTAGTGGAAAACACATAAACAGCACTTCATCATTGCCGGTATCTACATTTTTTATAATGAGCTGTCCATTTGATGCGACACCGCTTATTTGATTTACCTTTGTCTTATCTGCTGTTCCAACAATACAGACACTTCTTGCCTTAAATTCACTTTTAATATTGTTATCTGTAAATGTTACATGAGATGAAGGTGAAGTTTCACATTCAGCGGTAATATTCTTGTCGTCAGTGTTTAACTGAATATTTTTCAACTCAATGTGTGTATAATTAAATGATATCGATTTTGATGTATCAACTGGTTTACTTAAATCAAAACTACTCATATTAGACTATATATAAATCAGTTAGATATAGTTTCGTTCTAAATATTATTTTTTTCGTTTTTTATATGGGAGGCACTGTAATCGTATGTTCGTTTACCACCTCACTTGTTACTTCATCATGCCCATCAACCATTTGGTCTAATATTTGAACCTTCACTTCATTTGATTTTCCTGGAACCTCCTCCCCTGTATCAGTAGCATCACTTTGAGACTCATCAGTATCACTTTCAGACTCATCAGTAGCAGCATCACCAGTAGCAGCATCATCAGTAGTACCATCACTTTCAGACTCATCAGTACCATCAGCACCAGTACCCAGAACTTTATTGAAAATATCATTTAAATGATTTATCATTGCGATGACTTGTTCATCGGTGAGTATTATGGATGTTATTGCTGCTCCAGTTGTTGTTGCTACTCTTGGTGGTGGTATTGTTGCTGCTGCTGTTGGTGTTGTTGCTCTTGGTGTTGTTGCTCTTGGTGTTGTTGCTGCTGCTCTTGGTGTTGTTGCTGCTGCTGTTGGTGTGGTTGCTGCTGCTGTTGGTGTGGTTGCTGCTGCTGTTGGTGTTGTTGCTGCTGCTGTTGGTGTTGTTGCTCTTGGTGGTGGTGTTGTTGCTCTTGGTGGTGTTGTTGCTGCTGTTGGTGGTGGTGGTGGTGGTGGTGGTGCTGGTTCAGATACCAATTCTTTCATTATTTCTATTATCGAAAGAGGTTTGGATGCTACTGGTTTTGATGCTGGTGCTACTGGTTTTGGTGTTACTGGTTGTGTTACTGGTTGTGTTACTGGTTGTGGTGCTACTGGTGGTGGTACTGCTCTTGGTGGTGATGATGATGATGATGATGATGATGATGATGATGATGATGATGATGACGATGGTGGTATTGATATTTTTGATGATGCTGGTGCTACTGATTGTTTTGTAAAACCACTTGTTTGTTTTTCATATTCATTAAAATCAGCACTGTTTATATCCATTAATTTAGAATTATTGTCTTCAATAAATTGTCTATCGACAGTTTTATCTTGAGCGATTCTAGACGCTAAATCGAAATCAGATTGGGTATTTACTTGCATAACAGTTATTTTGGGACAAATAGTATTACCGAATTCATCCTCTTTTTTACCAGCATAAGTAACAAAATATTGTTGTTCTTCACCTTTTTTTTTTATTATATCACGTTGATTTATAGCACTTCCATCTTTATAGTTACAACTCTCTACTTTTGATAATTCACTAGGTTCAACTAATTCTATCAAATACATAGCTCTGGACTTATTATCTTCGCATACAGGATAATCAGTATTATGTATGTTACCAGAAAAACTAGCAAGTATGTCTTTATATTCTAGTTCTATTGGTTCGAACCCATTTATTAAAGGTATGTCAGCATCAACCTTAAACCATTTTGTATTATTTTTAACATAACTAAAAAAATGGCTTGCTCCCGTTTGGTTCAAACTCATACAAGCTGTGCTGGACACAACTGATATTAATTTATCCGTATATTTGGGATAAATACCGGTGTGTTTGGTCGCTTTCAACTTATTATCATTAACATCAATCAACACGAAGTCATTTATAAATGAAATTAATCTATCTAATATATTTTTAGCATCATCAAACCCACCATTGGCTCCTATCTGTATTTCAGTTATGTTAACGTCTCCTAGTTGACGGGTGTTTCTTAAAAATGCTTCATAACTAGCTTGGTTCCAAACAGTTGTATCATCAATAAATTTCCGTAATTCTTCAATAACTTTATTCCGTTTTACATTTAATCTATCAAATACGTCGGCATCATCTCCTTCTGATGTTTTAAAATTCTTAATTTTTTCACGAATATATTCATTTGATAATAATGCGTATAGAGGCGCATTAATCCAACATTTATTTTTGGTATTATTACTTCCGTGTGGAGGTCTCCATGGTTGAATAGGATTAGACATTTATATTATAATTCTATTTTTTTATAGAGGAATGTATTTATAAAGTGCGTTTTCGTAGATAGTGGCGCGGAAGGTATCATTATATCCTTCGACATAGACACTATCCCCATTGAAAATCTCATCACACCCTAAATCCGAGGTGCAACTGCGTCCCTTCACACTGACGGGTAATTTTGTATTAATGTTTCCGGAAGAGTTTGACATGGTATAATATTGATATTTATCACGACCGGTCGAACTTCTACGACCCATTAAAGGTAAAATCATATCATCTTTGCCTTGTTCTCTGGTTAAAATACCCATTTGGTTATAATTCAGTTCAGGGCCCTGTGTGCTAATATTAATGGGTAAAACAAACCCTTCATTTTTCAAAGGAGGTGCGTTGATATCCGTTAATGGATCAACTGTGCGTGTAGGAATAGGTATTAAATGGGTAGTAGCAACCTCTGTATTAATAGGGGGAGCAATAATAATAGGTTGTGAGAAAGAGGTGGTGGAAGTTTTTTCTAAACTAGGTTTAATAAGGTGAGTATAATACATATAGACGACTGTGACCAATAGAACAAATAATAAGAAGACAGTCATATTCTCAATGCAGAATAGACCAGGAATACAAGTTTTTTTAACTCCACGAGGCATTATTATATTTATATAATAATGCTACACAATAATGTTTACGTAATGAAAAAATTAATAACCTAATACTTTAGGATTCCAATCGGGAGGTCGCTTGTGTTTACCATTCATCCAAGCCACCCATTTTGGGCTAGGAATGAGTGTAGTGAAAATACGCATAAATCCAGAAACAATTTGTTCGATAGAACAATTCATTAGGGAAGCCCATTCAGCCCAAGTCTTATAAAGAGTAACTTCTCGACCATTCGCGAATGTATATTTGCCTTTACAACGGTAGCAGCGTTTAATAATTGCGTCGTCCCATTTAATGATATGAAATCCAGATAAAGCATAAAACATTGAATCCAATGGTACAATAAAAAGATTCCAAAAGATATCGATCAATGCCTGTAAATCGATACCTAAAATAGCACGTATTAGAATAAGAGGAAGTTCGATAAAGATTCCGTATAGTAATCCAAACGTCATATCAATAATATAATAACGAGTGCATGACCCATTAAGAAATGTTTCAAACTTACTCCAAGAACATTCTGCTAGAATGCCCATAATATAACCCTGATTTTCCCAACCAGTTTTAAATTCTTTCCCAGCACAATTTAAATGGGAGGATAAACCGTCTAGCCAATTTTTACCACCAAGAACTAACATAGAAATGGTAGAAAAAAAGAATGCGAATAATCCAGCCCATTTCAGAGCACTAAAAATCTGACTAAATGTATTTTGACCGACTTTATAAGCACCCATTATATATTGTCCAACACCCCGGGCTGAATTAATGATGTCGATACCAATATTGCTAATAGATGTGACTAATTCACCTATATTTAATCCGCGTCCGGCTGCGTTCAATGCGCTATTAAGTGATTGGAGAGGAAGTAAAGCGGCCATAATAAAGTATTTATATAATTATCTCATAATAAAATCGGCGTTTAAAGTTTTAAAAGTTGGACTACATCTCTAAATTCATCAACAAGAGGTGAGATGGTAAGTAAATGGTCCAACATTTTTAATTGTATATTAAGTAATTTTTCTACACCGTTGCGTTGTTTTTCGTTAGCAATTTTATCAGTATATTTCAACGCTAAATTGATTTTATCCTTTGCTAAAGCAGCGTTTTTTTCATCAACACCAGTCTCCATTTTTTTCAATAAACCAGCAGGATTTAAATTTTTGATAAATTTGTCTATTTCAGCATCTCTTTTTGTAGGGTCTTCGTTTAATGTAGCATTTTTATCATAGTCGATTTCACCAGGAACAGGTTCGTCGGTTTCGACTTGAGGTGAACCAGAGGGTTTCGCTATATCATCATCATTCGTCATATGATTCATTAAATTGTCCAATTGCGATAAATCTCCTGTAAATCCTTCTTTATTATATTGTTCCATACCAAAACGTACGAGATTGGTAATTGCGATACTGGTAAATATAATAACAATCATATTTTTGTTGAAAAACGTAGAAAGGAAGCCGACGATTACCATGATACCGGCATAAACAGGTTCATCCTCCATTGCGTAACTATATATATTCACAATAGCAATCAACACAAGTAAATATAAAACAAATTTGCTCTCTAGTAATTTGGAAAGTCCAATATTATTTTTTAACCAATTTCCTGTTTTTTTAAAAACCATTATATAATTTAACAATATAATAGTTTTATACATTTGAATAAATCGACTATTACATTTTCTCATTGTTATCGTCGTCATTATCAACGTCATTAATAGCATCTAAATATTCTTGAGGGAGTTTTTCTCTTCCATAAATATCCAAAACCTCTTTCACAACTTCTTCACGTTGAATATCCTGATTTTCAAATTCGAAACTCCCAATACTGTCTGACCGGGTATTTCTAAATTTATCCAAGAAATCTTCTAAACCATTTTTTAGGTCTGGTCTATCGTGTTGGTCTAAATCACCTGTAATGACGAGACGGCTATTTTCACCTAAACGTGTGAGCAACATTTTCATCTGTGCTGTAGTGGAATTCTGCATTTCATCAGCCACAATCCAGCAGTTTTTAAACGTTCTACCTCTCATGTATCCAAGAGGTGATATTTCAATAATTTTTTCTTCTAATAATTCTGTGACTTCTTTTGGTGTTATAAATTGATATAATACGTCATATATAGGTCTAACCCAGGGAGCCATTTTTTCTTCAAGTGTGCCAGGTAAATATCCAAGATCTTCATCAACCGAGACAGAGGGTCTTGTAAAAATCAGTTTCTCGCATTTTCCTAATAAAAAATTGCGGACGCCTGCTTCAGTAGCAAACATCGTTTTACCAGTTCCGGCAGGACCAGTTGCGATAACGATTTTTTTTTTCTTATTACGTAACATTGAAGAATAAATTTCTTGGGCTTTTGTTTTGGGGACGGCAAATTTTTGTTCAAAAAGGTCTTGTTCACGCTGTGATAAATGTTGAATATTCTCATACATTGTTTTTTGTTCCTGAACACTGTTATGAGAAGTTTCGAATTTGTATTCATCCATTAGCTCCTTTTCGGTAACCTTTCTCCCCCTTCTGCCTCGTTTTTTTCCCCCTGACGAATGACGATCTTGTGACGTATTCATATAATATTGATTGGATTTTAAAATCGTCAAAAAAAATATACGTGAGAATTCACAATATCATTTATTTGAATAAATTATAGTATTAATATTTAGTAATCCATGTCTATACCAACACATAATTTAACTATACAGTCTTATTCACTGGATGAGATAATGGGACTATTTGACCTCGATAGTTATGATATTTCGATAGAAAATCTCAAGGTGGCGAAGAAGAAAGTCCTAATGTTACATCCCGATAAATCGAAACTAGATGCGAAATATTTCCTGTTTTACAAAAAGGCATTTGATATAATTGTTCAGTTTTTTGATAATCAAAATCGCCAAAACCGGTCGATTCAGCCAAAAGATGTAGCATATGAACCCAATTATAATGACCAAGATACAAATACGACAAAACAAATCACGAAGAATGTCCAAGAAATGAAATCCGAAAAATTTCAAGAGAATTTCAATAAATTATTTGAAGCAAATCAAATGGGCGTGAGACCAAATACCGAACGGAATGAATGGTTTCAACAAGAAAACTCGGCGTATGATGTCCCACAAGAAAAGATGTCTAAACAAGCGATGAATGATAACTTTCAGCGAATAAAAAAACAAAATAATGGTTTGATACAATACAATGGTGTGCAGTCATTAAATCAGGATTCTGCTACAAGTAATAACTTTTATGATGACGATGACTTTCAAGACAAATATATGACCAGTGATCCATTTAGTAAGTTGAAATTCGATGATTTGCGAAAAGTTCATCGTGACCAAAGTGTATTGGCTGTGAGTGAACAAGACATTAATAATATCAAGACATATGGGTCAGTCGAAGAATTTAACCGAGCACGCAGTGAACATTCATACGAACCTCTTGAAAAACAACACGCGGATCGTCTATTACAAGAACAAGAAAAGGCAATGCAGCAACGTATGATGCGAAAAGAATATCAGTCCAAGTTACAAACGGAGCAATATGCGGAGAAAAATAAAGACGTCATGGCGTCATTTTTATTATTACAAAATAAGAAATAATAATATAGATTTTTTGCTAAATTATTATTTTTCACATTTCCCATAATGAGCACGTGCCCATTTTACCCATTTTTTCGCAGTAAATTTTCGTTTGCGTTTATTCCGTCGATTACATTTACGACTTAAAGCACATACCCGTTTGTCCTTTGTTTCTGAACAAAGATTGTTTAAACAATTGTATATATGGTGTTTACGCATTGTTTTTGTGAATTGTTTTACAGTATGATTATTGGATTTGTTAGCTCCATAACCTTTGTAACAAATATATTTCTTGGAACGTGTGCGTCTCATTACTCTAATATATAAATGGATATAATATCATACCTAAATAAGAAATAATAATCTAGACTTCTGCTAAATTATTATTTCTTATTTAGTTATATATAGATATACGATATGAGTGAGGTAAAGGAATTATTATTAGAAGAGATAGATATGTCAACAGTAGATGAAGCAACTTTCATCGAATTTATGAATAGCTATAACCGGAATTCGAGTAATTTATGTCTAAATCCAAAAAAAGGCAACGAAAAGACCCAATCTATGATCGGCGATCTCGTGGATAGGGATAAGGATAAGGATACGGATACGGATATAGATATTAGAGAAGATTATACGCACTTACAGATGTTATCACGACCTGGAAGGTTGATTAAATTTATATACTTATATTATAAAAATGGCAAGAACTACGAAATTGTCGCATTTGCTAGAATATCTATAAATGAAAAAAGTTCTATCACTACTATAGATGTGCTATGTTCACATAGAGATAAATCTTTGAAAATGGAAAAAAAACCATTGGGTATTTTTCTATTAGACTCTATCTATTCTGAATATGTTGTTAACAAAAATTATATATTAAAACTCCAACCTGCTACGCCTGAACTCAAACATTATTATACAAACTGGAAATCCCCGAGTTTACCCGATAAGTGGTATATCGCCAAAACAGATGGGTATTTAATGTATTTCGCGGATATTGATAATGTAACGGATGAACAACTTGAGGCAATGAATAACGACGTTATACGTTTCAAAAATATATGTAGTAGGATAAAAATAAATCCAAATGTTATTTCAACAATTCCGGGAAACACAAACAGAAAAAAAAGGTTAACGTCCGAAATTAATAAATCCACAATTATTGATGATGTTGCTAAAAAACAACAACATCTTAAGTTATTAGATATTGACTATTTTACTGCTGACGACATCAGGGACGAACTAAAACTAGAAGCGAAGAAATTAGGTGGAAAATTTAAAACACGTAATAAAAAAAAAAAATCCAAAGCAAAAATTAAAACAAATTCTTCCAACAAAACTAAACGAAAGCGTTAATTCTTTTTCTGCGAGGCTTGCGACCCACTTTTTTGGTCTTATTGTGCTTCTTGCGGCAAAAAGAACGTTTTGTTCCCTTGGCGACGTTACATCCCTTGATTTTAATACAACAGTTTGGTTGAGACGTGCGTTTTCCTTGTTTTATTTTTTGTTTTCCTCGTTTTTCTTTTTCCACCAATCAAAATAATATTATCAGGTAATCCAATAGGTGTTCCTGTATTATTACCAAAACTTGCATCATTTATATCATCTATATTAGTAAAATCCGCACCGTCTAAATGCGCCTCTTCGAAATTCGTACCTGTTAATTCCGCACCTCGTAAATGCGCACCTTCTAAATGCGCCTGTCGTAAATCCGCACCGTCTAAACGCGCACCTTCTAAATGCGCACCTCGTAAATTCGCACCTCGTAAATGCGCACCTCGTGAATTCGCACCTTCTAAATGCGCACCTTCTAAATGCGCACCTTCTAAATGCGCATCTCGTAAATCCGCACGTTCTAAATGCGCACGTTCTAAATGCGCACCTCGTAAATTCGCACCTCGTAAATTCGCACCTCGTAAATTCGCACCTTGCAAATTTGTTAAATTACTATTTATAATTCGTTCTACAATTTCATTTCTTTGTTCTATATTAACAGGTTCTTCCATATCCAGTTCCGATACCGCCATTTGCGCTTGTACTCCTACTCCTAACTCTAAACAAGCATCACTAATAGGTGCTCGACAAAAAGGACATCCTGTAACTAAACGCGATCTTGCTCGTGTTCGACACCATCCTAATAAACAAATTCTATGGAATGTATGAAAACACGTCGTAGTTATATTATCAGCATCAATATTCATAGGTTCCATACATATAGGACAATCATCGATGGGTTTGTTTTCGTTTTCTTCCCCTCCTCCTCCTCGTTTTGAACGAGTTTGCTTAATTTTCTTGGATTTCTTGGATTTCTTGGATTTCTTGGATTTTCTATTTATTTTTCGTGTTCCCATTACTATACTATATAATTTTATTATATATTTTTTGATTTGACCTATTGTAACCCATGATATAAACATTATCGCGATTTCCTTGTTTTATTGGTATATTTCTTTTAATTCTTATTTTCTCTCTACGATGTTGTTATAGAGAGATATATAGAATTGATCATACAACATCGTAGAGAGAAAATAAGAATTCGAAATATGTAAATAATATACTTAAATTGCGCCAAATACATTATTCACTTGTTACAAGACATATATCCTACATATTTTGTTAAGAATATCTATCTCTTATTTGTTTTGGATCTCTTATAATTATAGGCCCGTAGTATTACTGATTTCTCGCATTAACTCACTTCGCCGAGGTGTCTTATACGCACTAGTGGGTTGTCTTTCTAAAGAGTCATTCTGAATTAGTCCACTATTATCTTGTTCATATTGTGAGGCAGTGTTAAATGTTCGTTGTCTACCTTGAGTGTCTTCACGTGATGATACATATTTCAAAACGTCATGGTTATCTAGACCAATTTTCATAACATTAACATCTTTCAATAGTTCGATCATAAAATCGTCTTTTTCTAGTTCGTTGGTTTTAATAAAATTTGTGATAAATTCATAGAATATGTCTACGTTTTCTTTTAATCCGATGTCTTCTTCCAGGAGAGGTGGCGGCTCTTCATCATCATCTTCTTTGACGATTTCTTCTTCTAGTTCATTACCCATTTGTGTTAGAACAGGTGGATGTGGTGGTGTCGGAGGGAAACAAGTATTAGCATTTGCCCGATGCAGTCCAACTCCTCCGAACTGAATATCTCTATGTTCATGAGGTCTAGTATATGATTGTTGCCTCATTTCAAACATCATTTTTTGAACACATAGACGTAAGAATTGTTTTGTAATTCTCATATTATCGCCATCTTGAGTAGGAGAACAATGTGACTTTTCCGAATATACAGTATCACCGTCCAACAATTTGCCCGAGATTGTAATTTCAAATATAGTTTCATCATCGATAAGTAGATGGAAGTCTTTATTTGTCTCTTCGGACAATGTTCCTAATTCGATTTCACTACAAAATTCACCTTTGTTATAATCATAAACCTTTCCTCCCGTAACGCGGATTACATTCTCATAATATACGCGATGTAGTTCATTAAATATAATCTCTCCATAAACATTTCCAGTGTGTTCAATATCACTGATAAACCAATTCGATGTGTAGCAATTCTTGTGACCTAATTTATACATAAGGGTCTCATTATGATCATTTCCGAGTGCTATGAAATGATAGGAACATTCGCTTTTTACAATATCCGCCAATTCATCTACATTACAAATACCAGACGTAGGTTCGCCGTCCGTCAATACAATACCAACACGATTGCGTTTTGGTATGTTAAAATATTCCGTATCTACATCCCGGTTTAATTCGTTTAAAACCAAACCAATATCGGTTGAATTCATTGGACGAATTTCTTCGACAGATTTAAGTAGTTCGTTAATATTATCTTTTGATACAAGAACAGGGGCAATATAATTGTGAATACGGTTATCAAAACCCTTTATCTGAACATGAACATTCGTTGTTTTATCTGCGAAATGATGGAGAATATTCACAAGGGTATGTTTAACAATAGACATTTTTGATTGTTGTTTTGATGCTATCTCCATCATAGATGCTGATACATCTACATAAATCTGAAATAATACGGGTTCATCTCTAGTGGTATCTAGTTCCCCAATCGCAAAATTCATATTTCCATAATTCTTGGACCATTCCTCACCGTATTTGATGGTGGGTAGTTCGAGTGCGCGTTGATAGTTAATTTTAAGCATAGTGACTTGTGTATGTTTTATATTATATCATAAAACATACACATAGTATCAATTTTACGAATGACTGGCTAATTCACGTATAGTTATATCTGTTTTATTACTATTATCTATGTTACGTAATTTTGATATGATTTCATTTGTATTTTTATTTATGTGGTCGATTTTCATTTTTTCTTGTTCCACCTTTAATTCATTAATTTGTTTTTGTAAATCCTCTATTTTCCTATTCATTTTTTCAATAATATCATTATTTGTTTCTATTTTCTGTATTTTTCCTTCCTTTCCTTCCTTTCCTTCCTTTTCTTTTGTCTCTTCAAATTGTTTCGCAATATTCTGGACATCATATTCTCGTTCAGCCATTTGGCGTTTCATTAATTCTTCCATATTTTCAATGGGTTTGTCTTCTTCCATTTTCTCTCTAAAATCGATTTCTTCAACCTTTGGTTTATCAAATAGACTACCGTAATCCTGTTGTCTATTCTGAAACTGATTGTTTAATTGTTCTTTCTTTTGTTCTAAAATATACCCGCTTGTTTCGTTTGTATTTGTCTCTAATGATGAGAAATTATTTTGAAATGGTGCTGAACCATTATCAAAAGACACCGGTTGAGGTGGACCTTTTTGTTTTAAACTAGACAACATATAACCAATTGTTTCTTTGTTCAATGTGCGTAGTCCTGTTTTATCGATATTGCTACCCTTATTTTGGTTATAATACATTTGAATTATATCTCTAAACCAATGTTCAGATTCATTTGCGTCTCGTTTGATCATTGCTTGGAAATTAGGAACTTTCAGTAGGGTATTCCATATTAATTTTTGGTTTTCAGGCAATGTATAAAGATTCATTAAATATACACAATAACAATATTTATATTATTATTGTTTGAATTTATTTATATCTTTTATTTCTTTTTATTTTCCTTATCCTTTTTTCGCACATTTTATTGGATCACTAGAATTCGCATTTGTAGGGTCATCTTGGTCATTATATGTAAATACAAACTTCTGATGTTTTCTATTTCTTTTTGGTTCACCTTTTAAAATGGTTGATATATATTCCTCAATTTCGAGTGACGCGTTTGCTATAAGATTATGAAAATATTCTAGTTTTGATTCTGATTTATCATATTTAGCACCTTTTTTAATTCTAAATTTAGAGTGTAAATTGTTATCTAAATGTCCGGATGATACTGTATATTCTATTACTTCAGTCCGTTTTTTACCTCCCCAAGTCTTTGTTTTATTATTCTTTGTTTTATTATTTCGCATTTTTTTATTCCGTGTTTTATTATTTTTCATTTAATAAGTATACTATATCTTTGGATATTTATTTTTTATTAAAATATTTTTCTCTATATTGAACCATCATATCATCTGTTAACCCTTTGTTCATAAATATTTTCAAAACTTCATTGATGTCCTTTTTTTTTCTACTTGAATTACCACAAAGTTGACGGTTCATATCAGGATCTAATTTACGTGTTAGCATTGTGATTAAAAAATACAAACAAAATACACCACATTCTGTATTGGTATTTTGATGTGATACTTTGTTCTGTATATATTCAAAATGGATGGGGTCGTCTAATTGTCGCCCTTGTTTTATAATTTCTCGCTTCAATCTCGATACTTCATGTGGAACACTATTTAGAGCACTATCGAAATAAACAATTTTTTTATCATCCAAATCGACAAACATTGCGACCCAATGTGTTCCCGGTCCATCATGTTTATCTAAATTAAACACGATTCCTAATTTCCGTTTATTTCGACGTATTAAATTTGAGAGGGATAATCGACAAAGGTCGTCCCATACGCAACGGTCCCCAAGTTTAGTATCATAATCAATGGCGGAAGGTCCGAGAAGTTTGAATTCTGGATGCGAACGTTCATATTGTTTTAATACAGCTTCGATATCATAATTAGATAACCAAGACACCGGGTCCTTATCCCATTCTTGTGGTCGATCGGGGGCGAACAAAACATTATCGAGTTGAACACGTGTATCGGGGTCTTTTATCTGGTCTAACCAACAATCCTCTCTTGGACATTCTGTGATTTTGTCGCGCAATTCTTCCCAAACTTCTTCCGTCTCTATTGCTAAAACCTTGTCTTCGTGTGAACTATTATATGCGTGTTTCACGTGTTCCAATGCTTCTGGTGTATAACAACTATTTTGTAGTTTGGTTTTCTCGACTACAGGATTACAATTCATTTTTTCCAAATTACGTTTGGTTTTATTCTTCTTTTTTCTGGCTAGTTTTTTCCGTCTAGTAGCCTTTATTTTATTTTTCGATTTACCCATTATATATTATGAGACCTATTTTTTTCTTAAAAACATATCAATGGAATTCATTTGATCGAACTTAACCTTTGATTTTGGATCTGCTTCATCCATTGAATAAGGAAACATCTCATTCTCATCATCTTCATCCGAATTTTTATAATGGTATTCTTTTTGGATTTCATCTGAACGCTGTTTCACTTCTAAATGACGTATCAATATACGCGCGTAGTTATTAAATGTTTCGTTCACATCTGAACCGAAATCATTTGTTTCGTGGGATAATAACTGTCGAGTCATGGATAAAATCTCGTTTTTTTGTTCAAAACAATCCGTCTTAAATTGTTCTTGTTCTTCTAATTTCATTGTATCTGTCTTGGACAAATATTTCGCATATCCATTTTGGTTTGAGAGAAGTTTCATGGTTAATTCGTCGATAAATTTATTTTCCGAAGGGGATTCAGACGTGGGTGTATTTTCTTGTTCGTCGTCACTCATCGTAATATATATATTACGTTGTTTTATCTTTTTTCGTTTTACGTAATTGTTTTTCTCTCTTTTTTCGCGTCTTTTCTTCTCGTTTATTTTCCTTTTCTACCCGTTTCTTATCTTTTTCCTCACGTTTTCTCTCACGTTCAGCCTCTTTTTCTACATCTTTCTTCTCTTTTTCCTCACGTTTTCTCTCACGTTCAGCCTCTTTTTCTACATCTTTCTTCTCTTTTTCCTCACGTTTTCTCTCACGTTCGGCCTCTTTTTCTTCTCGTTTCCTCTCATGTTCAGCCATTTCTTTTTCTAAATCCGGTTTGGCCAATAAAAAATCGTCCTTTGTTTTCGCATCGTATTTTTTAACAAGGTCTTTAATCATACCTTCCTTAAATTCCTCACGAATACGCCCCTGTTTACGCATTGTTTTATAAAGTTGTTTTTTAGCCCGTTTGCGTTCTTTTTTCTCCGATTTATGGTCTCGAATATCTTCGCGAATTTCTTTTTTTAGTTCGGTTTTCATCTTACCGATTTGTTTGGATAGTTTGGTTCGATATTTGCGTATATCGCGGCCCTCCTTTG
>Ga0209664_1001005_pt1 | contig 15654 bp, 17 predicted proteins | sample SaaInlV_150m_DNA_FD_184668 | JGI IMG/M metagenome (GOLD analysis project Ga0209664, IMG submission 184668) | Marine microbial communities from expanding oxygen minimum zones in the Saanich Inlet - Saanich Inlet SI073_LV_135m_DNA (SPAdes) (version 2) | ecosystem: Environmental > Aquatic > Marine... | reverse complement strand
GCTGCCTCTTCTGCTGCCTCTTCTGCTGCCTCTTCTGCTGCCTCTTCTGCTGCCTCTTCTGCTGCCTCTTCTGCTGCCTCTTCTGCTGCCTCTTCTGCTACTTCCTCAACTGCCTCTTCTGCTACTTCCTCAACTGCCTCTTCTGCTGGAGCCCCATTATCGTTACCATTCCCATTATTCTCATTCCCATTATTCTCATTATCATTACCTCCACCATTATCGTGACCATCTTTGTGATGTGCAAATGCAAAATCAGTACCTGCAAATCCTCCTGTCATGAGTAAAACTGTTAATGAAAATATAATTATTTTAGAACTAAGATTATTTTTTCCAATATTAAATTTCAACGTATGTATCTTATGATTATATTGAATATGACCTTCTGTTTGTAATTGGATTACAAACGTTTTTTCTATGACTGGATTAAATGTTTAAAATTAGTTAGTTTCAGCAATTTCTTTTCGTATGGCAAATTCTTTTTTTGCAGGTAATTGGTAATTATTTGGATGTTTTGGTAATCTAATGGTAAATGTTGTAGGGTTGTTTTTAACTGTAATTTTACCTCCATGTGCCTCGATAATACTTTGACAACTTGCTAATCCTAAACCTGTTCCAATTTGTTTAGTGGTAAATAACGGATCAAATATTTTTCCAATTATGTCTTCTGGAATACCTTTGCCTGAATCTTGCATTTTTATGATTAAATCATCCTCTTCATCTATCACTTTAATTGATATTTCTCCGCCCTGTGGAATTGCATAACATGCATTATTTATCAAATTCCCAAAAACTATCTCAAGTTTGTATGCATCACAAGGAATTATTGAATCCTCTTTTGAAATATCAATTTTAATTTTATCTGGAATTATCATATTTAATACAGTTGAACGAATTACATGTTCTATTGAATGTAATCCGTATTGTAATTTTGTGACATTTACAAAATCAAGTACGTCTTCTGTTTGATGTGAAATTCTTTCCACTGCCCTTTGTATTCTAGATAAATTACTTTGTAGACTTTTATCTACATTATCTTCCATTTTAATTTCAATTATTTCAAAACTGTTTTTAATAATTGATAATGGATTTCGAATATCGTGCGCAAGACGTGTAGCTAGACTCCCAATTGATGATAGACGTTCTTTTTCGATAATTTTTTTGTGGAGTCCTTTGAGATCATTTGACATTATATTGATGTCTTTTCCTAACTCTGCAATCTCATCGTTTCCTTTTTCAGGATATAATATGTAATTCCCTTTTGAAATAGATGTTGTAACGTGTCTCATTTCATTTAACGGATTTGAAATTGATTTTAAAATGAATATTCTTATGGCTAATACAATTATAATAAATACATTAAGTGCAATAACAACACTCCATGTGATTTCATTGATTAGTGATTCAATATGGATTTGTCTTTGTTCAATGTTTGCAGTAGTGGATTCTATGGAATGATCAATTTGTATATTCATATTTTCAAAAGATAAATCAAAATCTTTATTCAAGTTTAGTATTTTTACACCTGCCGTACCTGAAGTTTTTAATTGAATCATTTTATTTGAAATAAATATCATCTCATTCCATTTTTCAGCTAAATTTTCTGTGTTATCTATTTCATCAGAATATTTTTCAGCCATGATGTTGGAATATTCTGAAAATGATTCATTAAACAAAGTTTTTGCCTGCTCAATTCTAAAAAAATTCATCTCTAGTATTTCTTCTAATTCTTGATATTGACTACCTGACAAATTCCTTGTTTCATCTTCGATTAAAATTATTTCCATGGTAACTGCTGAAATTTGTGTTGATGCATATCTCATATTTTTTAATGTGTTTAGTACTGGAAGTGTTTCAGTAGAAATACTAGAAAATGTTTCTTGAACCTGTTTTGTATTAATTATAGAAATTAATGAAATTGTTCCAATTAATAGAAATAAAACAAAGACTTCTAGCAGTAATTTGGTCTTAATCTTCACATGTTTGATTCTAATTTTTGAGTGCTAAAGGGTAGCTTGTTGAAAGTAAGCTATCATTATGACGAGAATGACCCATATTTCCTGAAATTATGTTTTTATGAACAATCAATTGTTTGTAAATATCGCATACACATCAAATGATATACCAAAAATACTCTAAAATTCTATGCAGGTTCAAGATATTGCCCTAGATGATAAGATCGATAACACTGAAGAAGAATTAGATGAAAATACACTTCTTCAAGATTTTGGTTTAGAGGAAGATGAGGCCCAAACATACGTTGGATTAGTTAGATTAGGCTCAGTTAAGGCAAGTAAAATCAGCACTTTTACCAAAATAGATAGAGTAAGAACCTACAAAATTTTAGAAAACCTAAAAAATTTAGGGTTTGTTACATCCACATTATCTTCACCAATCATCTTTTCTGCAAATGATCCTGAAACTACTTTAAAAAAAATAATTTTAAAACAAAAACAAAAAGTAACTGATTTAGAAAAAAATATTACAAAATTTCTTAAAATTTTGTCTCATCTAAAACTTGATGAGTCGCAAATTGAACTTCCAAAATTAACTATTATTTCAAATCGACATAATATTTATGATCAAATGATAAAATTAATTGAAGAAACTGAGGATGAATTGTATCTTGCTGTATCCTCATCAGATGTAATTCGAATGTATTATACTGAAATTCCCGACATGATAAAAAAAGCACTAAAACAAAAAATTAAAATTAAATTAATGACTGATTCTGAACTTTTAACTAAACATGATTATGTAAAAAGACTTGGGGTTAATTCCTTCAAAATTGTAACTCTTCCATCTTCTGGAAGATTACTGTGTAATAAATCTCAAGTATTAATGTCAAACAATACTTCTCCTTATTCAAATAAAAATTTGGATAAAGAATCTGCAATGATTACAAATTCTAAAGATATAGTTAGTAACATGAATAGTTTTTGTGACTTTTTATGGGAAACTAGTAAAGAAATATTGGTTAACAATAAAAATAATAAAAAAGGAAAGAAACTACAAAAACAATCTACTGTACTTGTAGTCGATGATGAAGAAGACGCAGTAAATATTTTTTCAGATTATTTGGAGATAAAGGGAATTACTACTGTTGAAAGATGTACAAATGCAAAAGATGCAATCGATACCTACAAGAAAATTTCTCCTGATGTAGTATTTTTGGATATAATGATGCCTGAATTAGATGGATTTTATGTTTTAGAGCAGATTCGCAAAATTGATTCTAATGCAAAAATAATCTTGGTCACTGCAGACAAATCATCAAACGCTATGAAAAAAATCAAAGAAGTAAAGCCTACTGATGTAATCTACAAACCCTATGATATTGAACAAATAATGAGACACGTAAACACATGATATTCAAGAAAAAATTATTTTTTCCTTTCTTATTGATTTTATTTTTTTCAATAATTACAAATCAAGCATATGCTGAATCTTCAGATAATTCTGTTTCATGGCAAATAATTTTCATTTCAGATAATCCTGACTGTAAAATAACAGAAAAGACCAGAATTAATGAAATTGTTGATTTGACACAACAGTATTTCGATTTATACATACTTGATACTACAATGTTAGAACCTGTTTGTACATTTTCATTACAATATTTTGAAAATTCAATTTCTGATGAATCTGATTTAAAAATTATTGTTTTTGATGAAAACATTGGAAATAATGTTTTTGTAAAATTTGGATATCAGGGATTGTATGCTCATTTTGGATCAGATAGGTCACAAAATCATGTAATTATGGTATCTGAACCAGGTAAGTTTAGTTCAGCATACGAATTTACAGAACCATCTTGGAATTTAACACACCAGATTTCTCATTTCATTCTCTCATACTATGGTCATAATTTAGAATCAATTGAACGACTACTTCATTCACATGAATTAGAATATGATGATTGTTCTAATAAAATTGGAAGTGAGAAATGCTCAGATGTTACATCACTAATTCGTTCAGGAATTTCTGGGAAAACATACTCTGTAGTTACGCCAATTGATGATATCATTAATCAAAACTCTATGACGTTTTATTCTGATGATCTATATGATTCTCTAGTTGTCCGAGAATTACAACGCACAATTACTAATTGGTGGATTAGTGGCTTGATTAGTGATGAATTATACCTAGACTCTATTAAAAAAATAATTGATGTTCCAATAAATGATAATAAAATCATCTCTACTCACCAACTATCAATTCCAAATGGATTTTCAATTATTGATAAAACATTAAAAAATTCTAATTTTGATGATTCACTAATAATCCCCCTTGAAAATAATATCTATGATTCTCTAAATTATATTCCATATGAAACTGATTTGATAATATCTGATTCTTCTGAAACAATAATTCCTGATTGGTTTAAGACGCGTGCAAAAATATGGGCTGATCAAAAACTCGATGATAGAATATTTTTTGATGGATTAAATGCACTAGTTAGTAACGGATACATTCAAGAAAATTAATATTTTTATTTAAAATCTACCTCTAGATACTTTCCCCGTTTATCTTTTCAAACCGATGAGTTAATCAACTAAAATATTCTAATCAAGTTAATTGAAATCAATTTTTATCACTGGAACTGACACTGATATTGGTAAAACATACATCACTGCAGGACTTGCAGTTACTCTAAGAAAAATGGGTGTAGATATTGGTGTAATGAAACCCTTTGCTGCAGGAAATGCACAAAAAAATGGATTCAAATCAGAAGATGTTGAGATTTTATCAAAAGCTGCACAAGTAAATGATTCTGAAAACTTAGTAAACCCACAATTCTTTCCAATCCCTGCATCACCTTACACTGCATGGAAGAAACTCAAAATTAAACCAAAAATCCCTACCATTTTGAAATCTTTTAAAAAATTATCAAATCTCCATGAAATGTTACTAATTGAGGGAATGGGGGGAGTGATGACTCCTATTCTCAAAGATTACTATATTACAAATTTAATCAAAGAGATGAAAATTCCTACAATAATTGTTACTAGAAGTAAAGTTGGAACTGTCAATCATACTATAATGACTGTAAAGTTTTGTGAAAAATTCAAAATTCCAATCAAAGGAATAATAATAAATAATTTTGATAAAGGTTATCCAGTAAAACAACTAAAAAAGGACTTGGAAGGGCTTACTGGAGTCAAGGTTTTAGGCTCAATACCGTTTCTCAAAAACCTTAGTGATACATCATTGTATCGTACTTTTAAAAAAAATATTGACATGAAAACTATTCTGAAATAATTATTCTATATACGTAAAATTTTGAATTTACTAGTACCATGTACATTACTAAATTGTGCAATTTCAAAAATTATTTTTGAAAATGAATCATTTTCTTTAGATAATACAAACGATTTTTGAGTAATTGGAATTTCTTTGGATAATACTAGCCAAATATTTTCTTTAATTGATTGAATTTTTTCTAATTGGGATATTTTTTCTTTGACTATCTCAATATCTGATGACATTGGTATGCAAATTAGTAATGTCTTTTTTGGATCTTTCTCTAGAGTTTTTACATCCGGAATTACGATATCTAACTCTATTCCAGAATGTTCAATTTTTCTTTGACTGTTTAGGAGTGCATTTGTAAGTAAATAATGTAACATTCCTGTTGCTAAAACACCAACTGCAACATCTTTTGTATCCATAGTAATTATTTTATCAAAACAATTCTCAATAATTTTATTAATTATTACATCAAATTTTTTATTTGCAATTAATTCCGGTAAGATTGTTGAATTTTTAATGTACTCAAATAAATAATCCTTGATTGGATTTGAATCTTCTTGCATTTACTCATTAAAACTGTAACGTCTTTCGCCTCTAGACTCTGTCTCAGTTTTTACATCTACTAGTACAAATTCTTTTTTTGAATGAAGCATTGATTTTTCTGGAGATAGTTTATTTTCATGTAACATTTCGTATTCCTCAAGTGTTAGTCTATGTCTGTCTTCTAGTTCTGCTACCAAATTCATATTTTTCACAATCTCCTTATACTCTGGTTGAACTACTCCACTAAACACCATTGCACTACTTCCACTACCATATGAGCCAAATCCTATTCTTTTTCCTTCTAAATCAATTCCTTTTTGAAATTCATATTCTAAACTACTTCTAAATCCCAAGTATAATGATGCAGTATACAAATTCCCAATCATTGATGATGCGATAAGTGAACTAGAAAGTTTTGATTCATAGACTTCTTGATATTCTTGAGTCTTTGTAAATAATTTTGTAAATTCATGATCTTTTGTCATAAACTCTTGATCACCTAACACTGATTCAATTGTTCCACGTGGATCTTTTGGTATTGGCTCATCAACACCTATTTCTGATAGAATCCTTTTCCATCTTGGTAGTTGTCGCCATTCATGTCTGACTAAATATGCTAGTGCCTTTTTACCCATGTTGCTGTATGGTAAGTGCATGTTGATGTAATCCATATGGTCAAGAATTGTCTCACCTGGTTCCATTTTGATTAATCCTGATGAAACTATTTTTTTCTTGTATGATTCAAGTGCTTTTCTTACTTGAATCATGTATAACATGTTAGAATATTGTCCATGAACAATAGGTGTCTCTTTTCCAAATGGTCTGTAAAAATCATATTCGTCTTTAATTGATGTAGCTGTAACTTTAGGATCAAATGCTAATAATCTTGGTTCGTCATTTAGAAGCATAACTACTGCTCCAGCTCCTTGTGTCATTTCTCCACTAGACCCCATGTCGTATTTTGCAATATCTGATACAACAACTAGTGCATACTTTCCTTCAGCTTCTCCTGCTCTAATCCAATTTGTATTATCATATAGTGCATAAGAACCACTTACACAAGCAAACTTGGTCTCAATTCCACCACAGTGCTCAAATGCACCTTGACCATAAACTTGTTCAAGCATTCCAATTACATATGAGTTCATTGCCTTTGATTCATCAAAAGCTGATTCAGTTGAAACGTATAATCTACCAATATCTTCAGGTGAAAGTTTATTTTTTTGCATAATTTTCAAACATGCATTTGCTGCAAGAATTGCTGGGTCTTGATTGGAATCAACCATTGCCATTTGAGATACACCTAATCCTTTTTGTAATTTAACAGGGTCTAGTCCTCTAGCTTTTGCAAAATCTTCTGCATCAATGTATAATCTTGGAATGTAAATTTCAATATCATCTATTCCAGCTGCCATAAGCTTGCCTCCGATATTTCATTAATAAGGTTATTGAGTAAATTCTAACTATCTATGAAGGATATTTTAGTAATTTTTTGTAATTTTTTATACCTAAGTTGATCGCAATGCTATTTTTTTAATTCTTTTTCAAAAATATTTTCAAATGTCTCAAATGGTTGTGCTCCAAACATCCTTGTTGTCTCTCCATCAGGACCAATTACAAAAAATGCTGGAGTTCCAGTTAATTCAAGTGATCTTGCATCTTCATTACTTGCAAGTATTGTTTGTGAATTATTCCCATTAATCATACAATCAGACCATTTGTTAATATCCAAATCAAGTTTTTCTGCAAATTTTAATAAATTTTCTGAAGATGCCCATCCATTGTTTTCTCCAGTCCAATTAGAATACAAAATATCATGGTATTCCCAAAATAGTCCTTGTTCATTTGCACAATGTGCTCCATGTGATGCATTAACTGAATCTGGACCAATAATGTTGTAATCTTTGAAAATAATTTTGACTTTACCTGATTTCACATATTTTTGTACTATTTTATCTTCAGTGGAATGAAAGAAAACATTACAAAAATGACATTGGTAATCTCCAAATTCAACTAGTGTGATTGGAGCATTACTATCTCCCAGTATTGGGGATGCATTGCCCAAAAATGTATTGAGGGTGACTTTTGGAGGACCTGATTGCTCCATTGTTGGAGTTGGGGCTAAAACAAGTTCTGATTCATTTGTAATTCCATTAATCCCAAAAAACACAATTATTATTACAACTGATGCAATTACTGCTCCAATTCCTATAGATGGACCATGAATCAATGAATCCTGGAATTATTAAATACATTTAGTCTTTTGTACTGTGATGATGATTTTCCATCATCTGAAATTTCACCTAAACTAAAAATCTCTAAAATTTTTGATGATTTTGAATTTTCATTTTCTACATTAGTTATAACAGTGAATGTTTGTCGTATAGAATTTTCAGGAATTAAAAATTCAATTTCTAATAATCCTTTATCATTTGAAATACCTGTAGTGGAATAAAATACTTGTTTTTCTTCTTCTAACACTGTTACCACTATGTTCGTATTTGAAATAAAACCATAATTTTGATTAAAATCATTTAGTATGTTTTGTTTTGGTTCAAAAACTTTGATATCAATTAGTGCTAATTTTTCAGCGTAAACTCTTTGAGTGTATTGAACAACTATGGATAGATCATTATTTTTTTTAATTTATAATATTGTGTAAATTCATATCAAAAATTCTCCAAATTTTATTGTGTTAAAATGAACAAACAATAATTTATGTGTTCTTTTATCATTTTTTTGTCATATTATATTGCCATATTATATGAAGAAAGTATCTCATTAAAAATAGTAATAATGTTTGTTTTCTAAATACAAACAACTGATTATAATTATTGTAATCAATTTGATACATGAGCACTATTTTAGTTAAAGAAAAAAAGTCTGATGCAAAATCTATCGAAGAAAAGAAAGAATTTTTCCATGAGGTAGTTGAACAAACCAATTCTATTGGCGGTGAAATTCAAATGGCATTAAAGTCAATTACTCAAGCAAATAATCGAGCACGCATGCTATCAACTACGGCAAAAATTGAATCAAATCGTTTAGGTGATGTTGGTCGAGATTTTCTTATTGTTTCACATTCTATTGATGAATTAAGCACTAAAACTGATAAGGTAATCGAACAGATGAAACTAGAAACTGTTGAGGGAATTGAAAATTTGGCCTCAGTAATTGGAGATAAAGCTACAAGCATTAATGGTAATAGATTGGCAAATATGGCATTGTCTAATATACGACTAGTTGATAGAAATTTGTTTGAAAGGGCAGCTGATATCCGTTGGTGGGCAACTGATGATATCCTTGTACAGAGTTTATCCAAAAATGATTCATTTTCTGAAGCATCCCAAAGATTGGAAATAATGTTAGAGTCTTACCCTGTTTACTATGATTTACTTTTATGTGATATGTCTGGAAATTGTAAGGCATCAGCAAATCCAAAACATAATTTAGAAAACATAAATTTTAGACAAAAACCTTGGTTCCAAGATGCAATGAAATCCAAAGACGGTACAGAATATTCATTTCAAACTGTACATTATTCTCCAACCATTCAAGATTATACTGTAACCTTTTCTTGTAAAATTCATGAAGATGCAGATCATACAAAACCTGCAATTGGCATAATATCTGCAGTATTCAAATGGCGTGAGTTTGTTCAGAGAATAATCAATGAAACAGCATTAAATCAAAACGAGAAAAAAAATACACGTGTATTAATCTGTGATGATAACGGACAAGTTTTAGCTGACTCTAAAGAAAAAATTCTCACTGAAAATATTTCTTTTGTAGGAAAGGCAGAATTATTTAAAAAAGAAACAGGTTTTACAATCCAAAAAATTAAAGACACATTCAATATAATCTCCCATGCATTGTCTCCTGGTTTTGAAGGATACTGTTCTACACAATGGCATTCATTAATTATTCAAGAAACTAATATTGATTCAAAGACAAATAAATCTGATAATTCTAATGGCGGAGATGACTCCCTTGACTCCATTACGGAACTAGTTGTCAACCTTGCTGATGAAACACAAAAAGCAATATCTGAAATAAATAAAATTAATGATCAAACCCAGATTTTATCACTAAATGCTGCAATTGAGGCTGCACGAGTTGGAGAAGCAGGAAGAGGATTTGGGGTTATAGCTGGATTTATGGGTGATATTTCACGAGAAACTGCCAAAGTTACAAATTCAATGTATATCAATACTCAAGATAAAATAAAAAACTTAAACGAATTCCTTTCAACAAATTCCCAAATCATCAAAGGTGAACGACTATCTGATCTCTCTATGACAAATATTGATTTAGTTGATAGAGCATTATATGAGAGAACCGCAGATGTACGATGGTGGGCAACAGACCATAGTGCATTTAACGCATTAATGAACAATACTGAAGAAAACATTGATTTTCTATCAAAGAGACTTCAAACCATTTTACAATATTATACAGTTTATGAGGATTTACTTGTTTATGATAATGAAGGCAATTTAATTTCAAATGCATCTGATACAAAAATTCTAGAAAACAAAGTCTCTGATAATACTTGGTTTTCAAACGTACAGAGTACTGCTAATGGCAAAAGTTATGGTTTTGATGTTATCACGATTAATCAAAATGACAAAGATGAAAAACATCTAGTGTTTTCATGTAAAATTCACAAAGATGGGAATCCTTCCCAAGGACACGTAGGTGTTTTAGCAATCTTATTCAAATGGGAACATTTTGCAAAGATAATATTTGATGAAACACCTCTAAATGAATCAGAAAGAAAACATTCTAGTTTATTCATCACTGATGTTGATGGTGATATTTTGGGAATTGAGGATCACAATGATGGATTTATCACTAAAAGTGAATTATCTCCATTCCTAAATGAGGCAAAAAACTATGATATTGTTACAAAAGAAGATTTTAACTGGCTAGTTGGAAATGCTGCATCTGCTGGATTTGAAGGATTTTCTACAGGATGGCATGCCCTGATTGTAGAAAATGATCTAACTTGAGAATTTTAAAAAATTTCATTTTCAATAATTCAAAAATATTTGGTAGATCTATGCTAGATGACAAACTTTAATGCCTCAATATTGTTCATTTTTTTAAGTGCCAAGGTAGCTCAGCCTGGGAGAGCACTCGGCTGAAGACCGGGCTGTCGCTTGTTCAAATCATGCCCTTGGCACCTTTTTAGTTAAAATTTATTCTCAGCTTTTGATCGTTTGAAATCAAAATTATCTAAAATTAGATCTCAAGGAATATTTGAAATAATTTAATGATACACTAATTCTACATAATCTTTAAAAACAAGGCAAACTGTCTTTTTTCGATATTCATGGCAGAAAAAAAATCTACAAAAGCAAAGACTACAAAAGCAAAGACTACAAAAGCAAAGACTACAAAAGCAAAGACTACAAAAGCAAAGACTACAAAAATAAAAAAGAAAAAAATTAAAGATTTACCACCTGATGATTCGGGACTTGTTATAGTTGAAGATGATATTGTAATTGATCAAGAAAAAGTCAATGAGGAAAGACGAGCATATCTTGAAGAAGCACGCTCCCAAGAAGCATCTGACTAGAAATCTTTATCCGATCCAAAACCCTACTTAATTTATGCGTGCTTTATGTTTGATCACTGTAAAGCCTGGAAAAGTAGATTCTGTAGTTGAAATATTAAAGAAAAAACGTAAGATTGTAAAACAGGTAATGATTGTGGCCGGAAGGGCTGACATTAGTGTATTTTTACGAGGAAATATCGATGAGATAAATCACATGGTAATAGATTTTAAAAAAATTAAAGATATTGTAACAACTGAAACATTAATTGAAGTGGAGGTTAATCTAGGATGGTAAGGGCAATTATTTTAGTTAAATCTCCAAAAAAACTCATTGCTGCAAGACTCAGAAAAATTGACTCTGTATCGGATTCATTTCCTACCAGTGGACAATTTGATGCAGTAGCTGTAATTGATGTAGATGATCTTACTCAAATTAAGGATGTGGCAAATAACATTCAAAAGATTTCAGGTGTAGAACGTACTGAAACTATGGTTGAGGTTCAATAAAAATAGAAGCCCCCCGATTCATGTGTGAAAAGTCCTACTAATCTGCGTTATAATCGATATTTGATTCAAAATCTTTTGGAAAAATCTGAGGGTTTAATGACATGGATACATTTGATTTCAACTCACTGATACTTGTCAATCTGTTTAACCAGAATCGCTTACTGTCAGCGTTCAAACCAACTTCTCTTGTTTCCTCTTTTAAAACACCAATACTGTCAATCTGATTTGAAATTATTGCACTAGCAAGTTTCTTAGTTCTCAATACTAGATACTTGTAGTATAATCTCCCATCTCTCTCAATTGTATCCATCTGTTCAATTTCCTTACTCCCTAATTTCCCCCCTCTTACCTAAGAACATAAAATCTTTTTCATGTTTGTTATTTTTATGTAAACCTAGAGAGAATAGCTTTCATTTACTTTGTTTTTGGTTAGAAACCTTTTGGTAGATGACGGAAATATAGGTAAAATAGATTAGCTGAATACATTTAAAAATTTTGGATAGTTATGGCCTAACTTTTGTAATTAAAACATGTATAGGAAAAAAGGGGGTGACGTATGATAAATTTAGATTGATCAACTCATAATCAACATTATTATCATTAAGAATGGCTGGGAAATAATTAATCATTTTTTGTGAATTATGATATATTTTGGTAGAGATACCAAGTAAGTTATTTTTTAATTCGTCAACGATAGTACATGATATAATAATCATGTATGGTTTTTGTTTTAATATGCTCTCAACTTGCTCATATGATGCATGTAATGCTGAGAATCCTAGGAATACGACCTTATCAGTTAGATTACTCTTATACCCATCACCTTTTACAATTTCAATATTTTCATCATATGTTTTTGCCATTCTAACTTTATTTTCATACTTACTGAACCCAATCATTTTATTTTTCATATTCATAAATCTAAAAAATAGAAATGGTATTCCTATAGTATCCATATCAACATCTACAATTACTTTATCATCAGGTATTTTGTCTTTAATTGAGTTGTAAATTAAATTTATTGCTAAGAAGCCTGCATTTTTACGAGATGTTTGATATAATTTATTATTCTTTTGAAATACTATCTGTTCATCTGCCTTAGATGGTGACTCGTAGAAACCACAGGATTCTAAATTACTCAGTGTGGGTATATTTGTGCTTATTGATTTGCGACACACATCATCCATATACACTTGACCGTCCGCTGGTTTTACATTTTTCTTTTTGATATAACATTTTATCGCATATGCTAGATATTCTAATTTATGAATTTCATGTAACTTGTTCATCAAGAATACCTCCAAAGTAGGATATCTTTCATTAAAAATTAAAAATAATTACCCCATATAATATTTTAATCGGATACACAACGATCTGGTAGATGAGGAGGGATTGCCTTTTTATGGATTATCTGTAAGTTGTTTTTCCTTTGACCATGTGGATGTTTTTTCATCAATAGTGATTTTATCAAAAAACGCATCATTAATTTCCATACCATTCTTAAAATGAAAAATGGTTATTTCAATCTCATTCATAAAGTTTGAATTGAGATAATGGACTTAAAACATTCTATATCCATGGACCCATAATTACTGAACAAGTGATGGGAATACTCAAGTCAAACATCACAATTATTGCTCTAGGTGAATCTTTAACAGACTCTAATTCTTTTTCCATTTCATCTGTTAATAATCTAAAATCAATTTTCTCTCTCAACTAATTTTTCTTAAATTGTAAAGTTACCAATCTTACCATTACACAAATCACTCAAATTCTGAATTACAATCTTTGCTATCGTAATTTCTGCACAGTTTGACAAGCCATTTTCTTTCTTCATACCGTTTCGTCTATTATATTCCCTAGTTTTTCTAAAATCTACCTCAAGCATTTCTAAAAACTTCTTGACTAGAAATGTATCTAACAAAACCATACCAGATTTATCATGTTTTACATACTGATTCTTTTTGATTTGTAATTTCTTGTTTTGGGCATTTCCTAGACGGTAAACTGTTTTTTCCACAACCCATCGAAATGGTTCTATAATATCATAGGTTAGTGATTGAAATGATTCATGATTCTTGTGATAAAATGAATAGTAAGGATCAAGCCCAATTCCCACTATCTGTTTGGTAATTTCACTAGCTAGTACAGAATAGCCATAATTCAGCAAGGCGTTAATCACATCACTAGCATTTTGTTTTGTTGTTGAAATACTGTGTCTAGTGTTGAAGTGGTATTTCTCTGAAAAAAATGAACTGTATAGTTTGAAATATTCTCTACTCCCTTGAGCTTCTAATTGAACTAATTTTCTTGAGGAATAATTTGGAATTAATCTTTGTAATGATTTTAGTTGGGCGATTACCTTTCTGCAATCCTCATCAAGTGATGATAAAAAATTAATTTGACTTTTAAATTTAGAATGTAATAACTGTCTTTGAAGATATGTTGTTTTTGATTCATCTCGAAACGTATCGTATTGATTCATTCTATTTCTTGAACCAATCCCTGAAACCATTGGGGAATTAAATGATGATACTACACTCCCAAAGGAATCCGTCAGAATAACGTTTACGTTATTTTTAGATAATGATTTGATAGCGTCAGTTGATATTATTCCCTTGCCTGATATTACTAATCTCTCATAAGGGAATTTTGTGGGAAAATAAGATTCGATTTCGTGTTGTTTTTCGTAAAAGTGCTTGCCGTTTTTTAGAATTATCTGATTATCTTTAGTAGTGATAGCCATTCCAAAGCCTCTCATCAGTTTAACTCGATGATTTTTCTCAAATGGCATAACGTTTGTTATAATTTTACAATAAAACGAATTTCATACAAAAAATAATATTGATTATAACGCAGATTAGTAGGACTTTTCACACATGAATCGGGGGGCTTCTATTTTTGTTGAGGTTCAATGACAAGTGATTTAAACAACTTCGAGGTAGTCTGTTTGTGAATATCAAAAAAGTTGGAAATGTAATTTTGGCAGTAAAAGACTTGGATAAATCTCTTGTATTTTACAATGAAATTATAGGTCTTCCAATCAAAAACCAAAGACGATCTTGGATAGATTTGGGTACTTCTGGTGCTTTATTGAGTTTACATCCAGCATCACTAACAGCACAACACAGTGGTAGTTCAATTGAAAATGGAATCACTATTGGATTCCTTGTAGGTGATGTAAAATCTGCAGTTGATGAGTTAAAAAGTAAAGGTGTCACAATACATCGTGACATCATAGAAAAAGACACTGGAAAAAATGCAATCATACAGGATCCTGATGATTATTTGATTTCATTATTTGAGCCAATCTTTAATGATAAAGATCAACAAACTGGTGGATATCATGGTTTTACACCAGCTTAGATTGTTTTTTTATTAAAAAATTAATATTACAATTTTTTTCTATATTTTTCATTATGGTAAATGCTAAAACTATTGAATTTGAGATAATCAAAGAACCTTGGAATAAATATCAAATTATAGACAATTCTATATTGAAAACTAGAACTGTTCTTAAAAAAATTGAACGTGTAATGAATGGTGATAAGGTATCTTTTTCTGTAGATGCGCAAACTCTTACTGTAATTTATCCTGATAGTGCTTTAAAAGGAACTCCAAATCCACGACCAATAACTAAAAAAGATATTCTTGACTCTATAGATAAACCTGATATGCACTACGACACACTGTCACAAGAATTTAATGAATATCATCTTGATGATGGAACAAAAATTAAAATTTTTACAAATGTTACAACTGTTTCACGAACTACCTTAAAAGATCCAAAAGGT
>Ga0209664_1001004_pt1 | contig 15659 bp, 15 predicted proteins | sample SaaInlV_150m_DNA_FD_184668 | JGI IMG/M metagenome (GOLD analysis project Ga0209664, IMG submission 184668) | Marine microbial communities from expanding oxygen minimum zones in the Saanich Inlet - Saanich Inlet SI073_LV_135m_DNA (SPAdes) (version 2) | ecosystem: Environmental > Aquatic > Marine... | reverse complement strand
ATAAAATTGTTGGAATAAGACCTGGTGAAAAACTACATGAAGAAATGATTGGGGAAGACGATTCTATTTACACCTATGAATATAATGATTACTACAAGATATTGCCATCTATTATCAATAATGAATATTTTTCTAAAAAAATGATTAAAAATGGCAAAAAAGTTGAAGATGGTTTTTGTTATACAAGTGATAACAATAAAGAGTGGATGAGCATAGAATCTCTACAAGACTGGATTTACAATAATAGAAATAAAATTGGAAAAATCTAAATTTATACCTTACGGGCGACAAGAAGTCACCCAAGAAGATATTGATGCTGTTATTCAGACACTAAAGTCTGATTTTTTAACACAAGGCCCGGCTGTACCTTTATTTGAACAGAAGTTATGCTCTTATACTGGTGCAAGATATTCTGTTGCGGTTAATAGCTGCACTTCAGCTCTTCATATTGCTTGCCTTGCTTTAGGTTTGGGTCCTGGAGATATATTATGGACATCCCCTATTACGTTTGTAGCTTCTGCTAACTGTGCACTCTATTGTGGTGCAACTGTTGATTTTGTTGATGTTGAGCCTGATACTGCGTTGATGAGTGTAGAAAAGTTAAAAGAAAAGTTGGAACAGGCAGATAAAAAAGGCAACCTTCCAAAAATAGTTATACCTGTACATTTTGCAGGCCAGTCTTGTGATATGAAAGAAATTCATGAACTAAGTAAACGATATGGTTTTAAGGTTATTGAAGATGCAGCCCATGCTATAGGTGCAAAGTACCAAAATGAGGCGGTCGGAAATTGTAAATATTCTGATATTACTGTATTTAGTTTTCATCCAGTTAAGATAATAACTACGGGTGAGGGAGGTGCTGTAATGACTAACAATCGTCAATTATCTGAGAAGTTGGAATTATTAAGAAGTCATGGAATAACTAGAGATATAAGCAAAATGATTGGCAAGCCAGATGGTCCATGGTATTACGAACAGATTCAGCTTGGGTTTAATTATAGAATGACAGATATTCAGGCGGCACTTGGTTGTAGCCAGTTGGAACGTCTTGATCAGTATGTTTTGAGAAGGTCTGAGATTGCAAAATGGTATGATATTCAATTTAAGAATATGCCAATTACCGTATTAAAGGAGAAAAAAGATAGAACTTCTTCGCACCATTTGTATGTAATACGTGTGAGCAATATAAGAAAGCAATTATATCAATTTTTAATAGATAATGGAATTGGGGTAAATGTGCATTATATTCCAGTAAGTAAGCATAGTTTTTATAAGAAAAATTATGACAACAAAGTGTTTCATAACTCTGAATCGTATTACAATGAAACTATTACACTCCCTCTGAATTATTTAATTAACAATTCAGAGTTAGAGTTTATTGTTAGCAAAGTAGGTGATTTTTTAAATAATTAACTTTAGGGAGTTTTTATTAAATGAAAGGTATTGTATCGACAAAACAAATATATTTTAGACCCGTTAGCATTGATGATATTGATAATGGATGGTTGGACTGGATTAATGACCCTACTGTTAATAAATTTTTAGTCCATAAGAAGCCAACTAGACATAATGATTTGGTTAAGTATTTAGATGAATCCCAACCTCCATCAGTATATATGTTTGCTGTGTGTTTGGTAGATAATGATCAATATGTCGGCAATGTCCGATTAAGTTCTATTGATTGGGTGAATCGTCATGCTTCATATGGTAGATTAATTGGCAATGGTAATATGAGAGGAAGAGGTATAGGAACAGAGGTGTTAATATTATTACTGTATTATTCCTTTTATGTATTAAATCTAAATCGAGTATTTTCTGGGGTTATTGCTAATAATATTGCATCCATTCGAAGCAATGAGAAGGCTGGACTAGTAAGGGAAGGCGTGCTAAAAGAATCGGCATATATAAATGGAGCTTATGAGGATTCCATAATTTTTGGACTGACTCGAAAAGATTTTGACAACACTGGATGGGAAAAGGTTGTTATAAGTCACAGTATTAATGAATAATAAAGATGTTATTTTAGGTAGTTCTGCGTTTGTACAAAAAATTGCATTAGGGACAGTTCAATTTGGAATGAAATATGGCATATCAAATAAATTAGGTCAGACAAAAAACTCCGAAGTAAAAAAAATATTAGAATGTGCATACAGAAATGGCATTAGTATGCTTGATACTGCACCATCTTATGGTGATTCAGAGACAGTAATTGGTAACTATCTTGATAAAAAATCATGGAATGTTGTTACCAAAACACCAAATTTTAAAGGAAATACTGTTAACAGTAACCATGTCAACAAATTGCTTAATTCCTTCATATTAGCACGTAAGCAATTTAATCAAGAGAGATTATACGGCTTGCTTGTGCATAATTGTGATGAGCTTTTTCTGCCAGGAGGGGAGAAAATTTTCCATGCAATGAGTCAGCTAAAAAAAAACGGCATTGTAGAAAAAATAGGGGTTTCTATTTACAATAGCGAACAAATCAATAGCGTATTAGATAATTATCCAATAGATTTAATACAATTGCCTATTAATATTCTTGATCAGAGGCTTATTAATGACGGGAGTCTGGTTAAATTAAAGCAAAATGGTGTAGAAATTCATGCAAGGAGTGCTTTTCTTCAAGGGTTACTTTTAATGGAAACACATAGTGTTCCATTATGGTTTGATCCTATTAAAAAAAAATTGAAATCATTTCATGATGAGGCAAATAATAGAAATATAAGCGCATTACAACTTGCTCTTGGATTTGTAAATAGCATTAGTGAGATTGATAAAGTTATTGTTGGTGTTAATACATTGAGACATTTACAAGAAATTGTTGATGCAACATCAATATATGTTAACCCGTCTAAATTTGCTAGTTTATCAGTTAATGATTCAATGTTTATTAACCCATCAAATTGGAAGGTATAGATATGCTTAAAGAGTGTAATTCCGACCCAATTGATTTATCTCAATATAGTGTTGTATTCTGCGATAGTTCGCAAGCTTTAGAATGGCTATATAAGAATGGATTGCCTAAGTCGGCAACTATAAAAACTAGTGCTCCAGCAGTATTGTGGAGAAAAAATAATAATATACAGGATATCGAGAAAAGATGGAGTATTGATGATCTAGCAAGATTTACAAAATCAACCAAAGAATTATCTGAAGATGTTTTTGATGCTACCTTAAGTGTTTCTGGCGTAGAAAGAGAACTTGCACTTGTTATTGCACAGACCTCTATTATGTTTCAGCAAATTATTTATAAATCTGCTTGTTTAGAAGAGGATGATTTTACTAGCTCAAGAATATTTGTACATATTAATGGTAAAGGTGGAGTTAATGGCAACAATATGAACTCACCATGGGATAAATTGCTCGCCTCTAACCCACTATTTTCAACAATAGATTATACGCTACATAATGACCATTGGGATGTTCTTAGTGTAAAAGAGATTAGTTATTGGAAGCGCTATAAGTTAGCAGGATTTGAAACTATAATTTACAGATCGGCAATCAGATTTATGAAATATTTTCCAGACTGGTTGTTTAAAGGGAAAGTACTTATTCCAAATGAAAATGAATTAATTATAGAAGCTTCAGCAAATCTTGCTTTACGTGGTGTGAAAATTAAAGAAATTAAACCTGTATATGTATTTGATAAAAAAATAGTAAATATAGATTATGCAGATGTGTGGAAATCTTTATTTCCAATAATGAAAGATAGAATACAACTATGGGTAACACCATCTGCTGTGGATATAACTGTTTCACTATTTAAAGATTATTTTTACGAGCGCCTTAAAAAGTTTGATCAACAGTTGTGTGGATGGAGTCAAGTTATTGCAAATAGTGGGAAGACGAAACAGGTTGTACTAATGAATGCACCTGGAAATATTAATGGACAAGCTCTTTCATACATTTGCAGGAAGAATAGCGTACCATTTATAGCAGCCCAACATGGTGTAACTGCAGAAATTAGTGAATCGGCTAAAATGGAAAGAGTTGGACTTGAAGGTAGCGTTGCTGATGCAGTGCTATTATACAATTACGCTAGTGCACTAGTTGACAGTAGGAGTTATTTTTCCAAAGGAAAGCAGCATGTTGTTGGAATATCTTCTCGCCACACCAGAACTACTGATACAAAAGTTATAGATAAAATACCAATTGCATATATCTCTACTAATCTTTATAGGGGAAATCTAGGTCTTCATATTTCTGAAAAAACTGATTATGCTCGCGCTATAGATGAGTATAAAATTGTCACTAAAGTGTTAAGTAAATTACCGTATGAAGTGCTTTATAAGTCTTATCCAGAAGAGAATCGTAGATATGCTGATATAGATCCTGTGTTGAGCTACGTAAAATTAGCTAAGAATATAAACCTCTATCCATATAAAGTTGATATGCGTTATTTGTTGTCGTCATGTCGTATTTTGATTACTACTAAAGCAACTAGCACATTAAGTTGGCCCGTTATGACAGGGAAACCAGTAGTTTTTATCAACTGGAAACATAACAGTCCATTAACTGATGAAGCATATTCATCTATATCTAAAGGATTGTTTGTATTTAATGAAGGTGATTCTAATTTTCATACTAATTTACGTCAATTTCTGTCACAGCCTCTTGAAGATATTGAAAGATTATGGCAAGAGAAAAAAATATTTCGTGAGAAAATGGAGAGAGAATATTTCTCTGCGTATAAAAATAATGCAGGAAAACGATCAGCAAATGTAATATTTAGAGACTATATTGCATGACATTGCATACATAATTAAGAATTTTATGTATAGGTTTGATAAATTTAATATCATGCATTTTGTTATAAATTGTTATATTATTGGTTTTATTTTATGAAAGTTCAAGCTATCTTACAAGCACGCGTATCTTCTTCTAGGCTTCCAGGAAAAATTTTAAAGATGGTTTCAGGAAAGCCTATGTTATTGCATCAAATAGAACGCATACAGTATTCAGAAATGATAGACAAATTAGTTGTGGCAACTAGTATTGATGAATCAGACGATCAATTAGTTTCTTTAATAATGGATTGGGGAGTTGAATTTTTTCGAGGGTCGCTTGATGATGTTTTGGATCGTTATTACCAAGCTGCAAGTATTAAAAAATATGAGCATATTGTGCGTTTAACTGGAGATTGTCCATTGATTGACCATAGGATTATTGATAATGTAATTCGGTTTCATATAAAAGGCGGGTTTGATTATACTAGTAATGCGGTATTGCCAACATTCCCCGACGGTTTGGATGTGGAAGTATTTCGTTATACAGCTCTTAAGAAGGCATGGAAGAATGCCGTTTTACCATCAGATCGTGAACATGTTAATCCTTGGATATCAAACCGTCCAAGTGAGTTCTTAATTGGTAGTTTTGTTTCAAATCAAGATAATTCTGGTTTACGCTGGACTGTCGATGAACATGAAGACTTGATTTTTATTAAGAATGTGTATAAAAATCTCTATAAATATAATCCATTATTTTCTATGGATAATATTCTAGATTTATTAAGAAAAAAACCAGAATTACTAAGCATTAATAGCTCTATAAAGAGAAATGCGGGTATGGATACAAGTATAAAAAAAGATATGGAGTTTTTGAATGGTAAATAATCGTTATAGAGAATCAGAAATTATGCTAGAAAGAGCATTAAAAACAATACCATTGGGTTCGCAAACATTTAGTAAAAGCTACACTCATTTCCCTTTTGGAGTATCACCATTTTTTGTTACACATGGAGATGGTAGTTATATATGGGATGTGGATAGGAACAAATATGTTGATTTTATTAATGGACTAGCCTCTGTTTCTGTTGGGTATAATTTTCATAAAGTTAATGATGCTGTTATTGAGCAAATTTATAAAGGTGTGACATTTTCATTGCCTACCTCTATTGAGGCAGATGTTGCTGAATTATTGGTAGAGTTAATTCCGTGTGCAGAAAAAGTAAGATTTGCTAAAAATGGTACAGATGTTACTTCCGCAGCAATTAGATTATCACGAGCGTATACAGGAAAAGAACATATATTAGTTTGTGGCTACCATGGTTGGCAAGACTGGTATATTGGTTCAACAACACGCGACTTAGGCGTACCAGAAAGTGTTAAAAATCTTACACATGCATTTGCATATAATGACATAAGTAGCCTTAATCAGTATTTTGAAAAGTACCATAATAAGGTGGCCGCCGTAATAATGGAGCCAATTAGTGGAGTGTGGCCAATTAGTGGTTATTTAGCAGAAGTTAAAAATATTACACATAAGAATAATGCTGTTTTAATATTTGATGAAACAGTAACTGGTTGTCGTGTTTCTAAAGGAGGTGCACAAGAATTGTTTAATGTTACCCCCGATCTTGCAACAGTTGGAAAAGGAATAGCTAATGGCTTCCCGTTATCTGCAATTGTTGGCAAGGCCAAAATTATGGATATGATGGAAGATATATTTTTTTCTGGAACATTTGGTGGTGAAACTGTATCTCTTTCCGCTGCAAAAGTTGTTTTAAATATGGTGAAAAAAGATGGACTGGTTGAGCATTTGAATGCTATAGGAGAAAAGATTATAAGTGGTGTGAGACTTATAATTGATAAAACTAATTTAGGAAATGTTGTGAAAATTGAAGGTCACCCCACATTTTCGTATATTGATTTTTTAGATACAGATGGTTATTCAAGCTCACAAATAAAAACATTTTTTCTTCAAGAGGTATTTCGCCGAGGAATTCTTACATTAGGCGGGCACAATATTAGCTATTCACACAGTGATACTGATGTTATAAAACTTTTGAATGTGTATGATGAAGTGTTACAAATGATTAGTGATTCTATTGAAAATAGAACACTACAAAATCTACTATTGGCGGAACCCCCTAAACCTTTATTTAAAGTTAGGTGATTCAATGTATGTATTATTTAGAGTTGACTCGTCAAATATAATTGGATCAGGTCATGTAGTACGTTGTCTTAATCTTGCAAACGAATTAAAAGCACGAGGAGCATCAATACACTTTGTTTGTCGTGACCATATTGGGAATGTTAATAAATTAATTGTACAGCATAATTACCAATTAACTTTATTACCCAATATAAAATTTTATAATAGTACGAACGCAGACACTATAAATCCATGGATAGGCTTGAATTGGGAAATAGATGCTGATGAGACCATATTGCTAATTAAAAAAAATAAACCAAATTGGTTAATTGTAGATCATTATGGTATTGATACAAATTGGGAGAAAAAGTTAAGACCATATGTAGACAATATTTTTGTTATTGATGATTTAGTAGACAGAGAACATAATTGTGACATTTTGCTAGATCAGAATTTGCACAATAACACTAAAGAGCGTTATAAGATGTTAGTGCCTGATAATGCTAAATTATTTCTAGGACCGCATTATGCAATATTAAAATCTGATTTTTCTAGAAATACTAATACCAGAATAAGAAATGGCATTATAAAAAATATTTTGGTTTACTATGGCTCTATAGATATATGTCAGCATATATTTACTTTATTAGATGCATTAAATAATATAGGAAATAATGAGATTGTTGTCAAAATAATACTTGGCAATATGAATGATAATTGCACAGCATTTGACCAATTATCTCGATATTCGTTTAATATCGAGATAATCAATGTATCGAATAGGATTTCTGAAATGATGAATGATGCAGATATTGCTATTGGTGCCTGTGGTATTTCACAATGGGAAAGGTGTTGTATGGGTTTACCTAGTATTGTTGTTGTTACGGCTGACAATCAAAAAGAAGATGCTGAAATATTATCTAGACTTGGCGCAGTAATAAACATGGGAGATATAGACAATATAACCACTTCTAACTATGAAGATTCTCTTGTAAAACTATTTTTATTGCCAGATGAGGTAAAAAAAATGGGGAATTTGTCATACTCTATAATGGAAAAAAGAGAATTATCAACTAACAAAATAAGTGATGCAATATTTAACAAGCAATAGTCACCTTTTGGAGTTGTTGTGTTTTGAACTAAATCTAAGCAAGTTTGATTATAATGTAATTCCAGTATCAAGAGCATCTCTTGGACTGCAGGTAATTTTACAAATATTACGAAATAATAAACAACAATACCTTGTTGCCCTTCCAGCAATTGTTTGTCAAGATGTGATTATTGCAGTTATTTCATCTGGTTGTAAGCCTTTTTTTTGTGATGTAAATGTTAAAGATGGGTTGGTGCCTGATAGAGAATGGATACGTGCACGTGATGCGGGAGTCAATGTTGCTATTGTTGTGCATATTTATGGCAATATTGCTGATACAGTTGGTATCATGAATATATTCAATTCAAAACAGTGTACGGTGATTGAAGATGCTGCTCAAGCTTTTGGTTCAAGTCTAAATGGTAATTTAGCAGGATATGCAGGTGACATCTCATTACTTTCATTTGGCAAAACTAAACATATTGATGCTGGCGGGTCTGGTGTATTATTAATTAAAAATGATACTCTTTATAAAAAAGCAAGAAACTATATTGAATCTATAGTTGCAGTCAATCGAAGTCAGCGTTTATCTGAGATGGGGCGCTTTAGGTTGGGGTATAAAAATGCTAAGAAGCAGTTAATAAATGAAGGAAAGAAAGATGGATTTATCGGACTTTTAAAGAACTATGAAGTGGTCTTATATTCAAAGCTAAATTGGAATCATATTAGAAAAGCAAACTATTTACTACAAGTATATGGCGATACTAAGAAGGACCGCATAAAAAAATCATTATTATGGGGCAATTTTCTAAATAATATTGGATTTATTCCAGTAGGAATGGGTGCTGAAATTGTACCTTGGCGCTATACATGTAGACTACCAAATATTAGTATAATAGAGCAGTATGAGTTTGGTGAGAAAATAAGAGGTATGGGGGTTAATGTTAGTCACCACTATATACCTGCTAATTTATTTTTTCATGAGACGCAAGATAATTATTTGCCAGGAGCTAAAAAACTCTCAAGAGAGATCTTTCAATTTTGGGTAGATCAAAATACATCAATTGACGATATTAAATACGGAGCAAATGTTGTGAAAGAATTAATACACAAGTATGAAAAATAGTATAAAAAAATGTGCAATAATGCAACCATCTTTTTTCCCTTGGATGGGTGATTTTTATATGATGGATATTGTTGATAAGTATGTATTTTTAGATGATGTTAAATTGTCCCTAAGTGACTGGGATGTGAGAAATCGTATAAAAGGTAGCAATGGGGAAATAATGCTAACAGTTCCTGTAAAAAAGTCCTTATCTAGAACTAGCTTACTTATTAAGGATGTATTTATAAATAATTATGAAAGAGTGAGGAAGAAGCATTTAACTGCTATACAGCAATCTTATTCAAAGTCTAAATATTATGATGAAATTATGCCTGTAATTAATGACATATACAACAATAAAGTAGAACGCCTTAATGACTTTACTCAATCTGCTATAAAAATACTTTCAATTAAAATGGGAATTGATGTTGATTTTATTCAGTCTAGTAAAATAAAAGGTGTAAAAAGTGTTAGCGATAAGCGGTTAATATCAATTTGTAATATATTAGAATGCAATATGTATATATCGCCTACTGGCTCTGCCAAGTATATAAATAAAAATAATATTGGCGGTGCCTTTAATAATAGTGAGGTAGACTTGTTTTATAGGTACTATCAAACAAAAGAATATCCTCAGTTATATGGTGATTTCATAAACAACCTTTCTATTTTAGATTTATTATTTAATGTTGGGTTTAGTGATGCTATTAATGTTATTCGCAATGCTGATATTAAACTACTTACACCTATAGAGTCTGTTTCATTATTATGATTAAAATATTATTTACAGGAGGGGGCGGTTCAGGAAGTGAGGCTATTTATAGGCTTTTACATAAACAGTACGAACTGCATTTTGCTGATGCAGATCCATTGTCAATATCTCCAACAATTCCTATTGAGTGTCAACATAAAATTCCAATGGCAGTTGATCAAAACTTTACTAACGTAATTAATGAGTTGTACAATGAGCTATCTATAGATATCTTAGTTCCCGGCGTTGATGAAGAGTTGTTAAAAATCTCTGATCTTACCAGTGTTGTGTCTTTATTGCCACAACGAAAATATGTAGAAACTATGCTGGATAAATTAAAATGCTCTCGAATATTAGAAGTACAAGGACAACAATATCCGGTGACTGAAATTGCTACTAATATAAATAAGAATAGCAACAATATTGCATACCCTTGCATAGCAAAACCCAGGAGTGGTAGAGGCTCACGAAATGTTAATGTTATTCATTCGTATGAGCAACTACAAGCATATTTAACTCTTACAGGATTGAGTGGCCATGATGTAGTTGTTCAAGAGTTGTTAATTGGTCAAGAGTACACAGTTTTAATGTCAGCCGATAAAAATATGAATTTGCAAGCGATTGTACCTGTAAGGGTGGATATGAAGCGAGGAATTACAATAAGAGCACAGTCACATATAAATGATATTGTTATTAACGAGTGTAGTGCAATTCATAATGCAATTCCAGCAAAGGGTTGTTACAACATCCAGTTAATTCATACTGATGATGGTAGAGTGGTGCCTTTCGAGATTAATCCACGTGTATCTACTACTTTTTGTCTTGGTTTGGCATCTGGTATAAACCCAATAAAAAATTTCCTAGATAGTAGAAATACTAATCAGTTATTGGATTTCAAGAATGCTATAAAATTACAAAGGACATGGATTAACAATTTTTATGATTAATAGTAAACTACTTGAAAAAAATTACATATGAGTCAACATATTATCGAAACAAAAATGCAAATTGGCAATAAATTAATTGGTGAAGTCGAACCGTGCTTTGTAATTGCAGAAATAGGTTCAAATCATAACCATGATTATGATTTAGCGTTGCGTTTGATTGATGCAGCAGCAGAAGCGTGTGTTGATGCGGTAAAATTTCAAACCTTCAAGGCTAGTAGTCACTACTCTAAAAAAACACCTAGATTTAGTCATTTTCAGAATACAGACACTTTTGATTTGATTCATAGTCTTGAAATTAACCGTGATTGGCACCTCCCTTTAAAAGAATACTCTGAGTCAGTAGGGTTGGAGTTTATATCTTCTCCATGTGATAGTGATGCGATAATAGAATTGGATCAGTTAGGTATATCGGCATTTAAACTTGCATCATTTGATTTGCCCGACCTTTCCTTAATAAAGCAAATGGCTAAAACAGGTAGGCCTATAATTCTCTCAACAGGAATGGCAAACTGGATGGATATACAGCTTGCTATAGATACCTCACGTGCAGTAGGTAATGAAAAAATTGCACTTTTGCAATGCACATCACTTTATCCTGCACCTATAAATTTGAGTAATTTAAATTCAATAAGAACTATGAAAGAAACATTTAATGTTATTACTGGATATTCTGACCATACATTAGGAGATCATATGTGTATTGCTGCAGTATCATTAGGAGCTAATATTATTGAGAAACATTTTACTATGGATAGAGATCTTCCTGGTCCGGACCATTCTTTTGCAATTGAGCCACAAGAATTAAAGCAACTTATGCAGAGATTACGAGATGTTGAAAGTGCATTTGGCGATGGGATTAAAAATGGTCCACAAAATGAAGAAAGGGAGATGTATGAAAAAGGTCGTCGTAGTCTCCATGCTGCGACCACAATACGCAAGGGTCAAGTAATTGAAAAGAGTGATCTTGTTGTTAAGAGGCCAGGACTGGGGGTGCCACCATATCTAATAGAGCAAGTTATTGGCCGAATAGCTAAATATGATATTGAAGAAGATAATTGGATAACATGGGATATGATTTAGTATAGTTATGATTTTAGTTACTGGTGCTAGCGGGTATTTAGGTGGAAGAATAGTTGAAGAATGTAAAAAAAGTAACATACTAGTAACAGGTGTTAGTCTAAAAAATAAAAAGAATAATGTAAAGTGCAACTTGCTTAATTATGAAGATGTTAAATGTATGCTTAATGATATTAAGCCAAAATCTATTATTCACTGCGCAGCCTCAGTTCCAAAAATAACAAAAGATAATATAGAGGGAGGCTATCAGGATAAAAAATCTGCAAAAAGAAATTATCTAATGACTCTAAATCTTATAGATAATGCAAAATGCCCAATAATATTTACATCATCAATGACTGTATATGATGTAGGTAGTGATGAATTAGGTCGTGCTGTACAAGAGGAAGATGCTGATATTAAGCCAACTAATAGCGAGTATGCAATTGGTAAGTGGTTGACAGAATCTATGTTGGAAGAAAAATCACAATATGGAGTTGTTGTTTTGAGGCTACCGGGTTTATTTGGCATGCCTCGTTTTGATGGAGTTATGTATAACGCAGCTAAAGCATTTATATTAGGTAAATCATTTACATTAAATGAACCTTTGCCATTATGGTCGACAATGGAAGTAAGAGACGCTGCAAAAGTCTGTATTAGGGCGGCTCAATTAAAACATTTTCCACATTATAAAGTTGTTAATGTTGGGTATGATGGAAAGTTTTCGGTTGATCGTGTGATAGATATGATTGCTGAAATTTATAACATTAGTTGGGAGTGTGATATTGAAGATATTCCAGTTTTTGAAATGGATTTAAGTGCTTATAAAAAACTTTTTAAAACAGACTCTATAGATTTTAAAAAAAAAATTGAATATTTTTTAAAACAAACTAAAGATAAATTATTATAAATGATTAAAGATTTAATAAAGATAGTTGTTAAAACCGGCAAGGCTATAAGTCAAAGAAGGCATATTAATGCACAGGGTGGGGTTTGGAGTAATGGTGAACTAAAGACTGAAGCAGATAAATATGCACACAGTTTATTAGTGGAATATCTAAATAAATTGGAAGACATACCAGTTATTAGTGAGGAAGACATTGCTTCACATACATTGCATCGCCCTGATTGCTATTGGATAATAGATCCAATAGATGGAACCAGAAGTTTAGTTGATGGTTTTCCTGGTTGGGTTACACAAGTGGCTCTTGTTGAGTATGGACAGACTGTATCAGCAGTAATATATGCACCTGATTTAGATTTACTGTATGTCGCTGAATTAGGCAAAGGAGCATATTTGAATGGAATTAAGCTAGAAATTAAACATAATAGCAATAGTGGAACTACATTGATTGATAATTATCCAGATCCTAGAGGTATTGCAGCAGATATAATGAGATTGGTTCCTTGTTCAGACTATGTTGAAAGTGGCAGTCTTTCATTGAAAATTTGTAGAGTTGCAGATGGAGTAGCAGATCTTTTTGTTAAAGATGTGGAGATTCGTGATTGGGATGTAGCCGCACCAATGCTAATATTGTTTGAAGCTGGCGGTGTTATTTCACAGGTAGATGGAGCTCAATTTGATTTGTACGGTGATTTTGAAAAAAATGGCCTTATTGTAGCTAAATCTGAAAAATTGAAGAATAAAGTTATTGGCTTTGGTTTGAGACTATGAATATTGTTTTTTTAGTACGACATCATAATGATTTTGATCATGCTTTACCAATAATGGATTATTTAATCACGAAAAAGAAGCAGAAAATTATAGTTTATGGCGTTGGAGAAGGGTATAAAAATTGTAAACGCCACATTTCATTTTTAAAAAATGTTTTATCCACAAAAATAATACCTTTTGAAGAAAAGTATTACAGTAATTTAAATAGAATTGTTGCTAGTATTATTGATAAGAGAAAGTTGAAAAATAAAAAAACCAGTGATAATTTTCTAGTGAGAGTAGTAGGCGCTAATATTAATAGAATTTTATTTTATTTTTTGTCAGGCTCTGCAAAAAGATTGGTACGTAGTTTGTCTGTAGATTCAGTTATATTGGCAGACTTTGGAACAGAAGGTTTATTTCCTTACAAGAATATAATTAAGAGTGCAAAAAAATATGAAATAAAAGTTATTGCATATTTACATGGATGGTATGTATTTAGAAACAAGAACCCAATTCGCCTTGAAAAAATAAGACTTAATAAGGCCAAGGAGTTTATTAATAAGTTTATATTTGGTAAAGGGCATAATATATTACATTATGATACGTATATGGTGGGTCCTGAGACCAATGACACACATTTTAAAAGTGTACTGTATAAACAATCTCCAAGTCCATCAATAGTTATGGAGCTAGGCGTTCCAAGATTTTCTTATGAATGGATGGAAAGATTTGTTAATAATTGGATGAGAAAAGAACAATTACAAAGCAATGATGACAATATTAAAGTAGTAGTTTTTATATCAAATGAAAAATTTAATGTTAACAAGATCGAACTAATTGATACGCTTAAAGAGTTGTCAAAAAATAAAAGAACCACATTATTAATATCACCTCATACACGATCTGGTCTTAGTGGGTTATCTAAGGATGATTTGTTTATTTCTAGACATATTTCCAAACTTGACTCTACAGAATTAATAAAGTGGGCCGATATAGGGATTGTTTATGGTACTAGTATTGGATTACAAATGATGGTTGAAAATGTTACGGTTGTTGTTCCTACCTATATTGATCATAATATAACAATGTATAAAGATTATGACGCATGTGTGTCTATTAATTCAGTAAGAGGTCTAATTAAATACATAGATAGATACCCGGATAGACGTGACCAACCTAATCCTGACGATATAAAATTATTTATTAATAATATAATTTATGGAGGTCATTTAAACTATGAAGATATGATGAATAAATTTACATTTTTTGTTAAATAATGAGACAAATTAAAAAGAAAATATTAGTTATTGCAGCCCATCCTGATGATGAGATTTTAGGGTGTGGAGGCACAATGGCGCGTCATACTGATAATGGAGATAAGGTCTTCACTCTGTTTTTATCAGATGGAGCGACATCCCGTATTGATAAAAATAATCATATTGTAGATAATATTTCACGTGTTAATGCAGGAATTTCTGCAAGTAAAATCTTATGTGTAAATCCGCCTAAGTTTCTGAATATGCCAGACAATAGAATGGATACACTACCATTTCTTGATATTGTAAAAAAAGTTGAAAGTATAATTAATGAAATTAATCCAGAAGTAATTTATACACATCATTTTGGGGACTTGAATATTGATCATCAAATTACTCATAAAGCAGTGATGACAGCAGCACGCCCACAACCAAACTGCAGTGTTCGTGAGATTTATAGTTTTGAGGTATTGTCAAGTACTGAGTGGTCAACCCCATCACCAGAATTATCATTTGTACCAAATTTTTTTGTAAATATTAGTACAACATTAGATCAAAAATTATTAGCACTTAAGGCCTATTCTGATGAAATGCGAGATTTCCCTCATAGCCGTTCTGTTGAATCAGTAGTGTTTTTGGCTCGTTATCGAGGTGCTACAATGGGTATGAATGCTGCAGAAGCTTTTAAAGTTGAACGAATACTAAATTAAACGTATGTATAAAGCACTAATAACAACAGTTCCATTCGGTGATAAAAATACATACCCTTTGGATTTGCTAGATGATAATAACATTGAATACCTTATAAATCCTCTTAACAAGAAATTAACTGAAGATGAATTGGTTAGCTTAGTTTCTGACTTTGATGTTATTATTGCTGGAACTGAACAAATTTCTGACAAGGTGATGGAGAAGGCTAGC
>Ga0209664_1000994_pt1 | contig 15735 bp, 15 predicted proteins | sample SaaInlV_150m_DNA_FD_184668 | JGI IMG/M metagenome (GOLD analysis project Ga0209664, IMG submission 184668) | Marine microbial communities from expanding oxygen minimum zones in the Saanich Inlet - Saanich Inlet SI073_LV_135m_DNA (SPAdes) (version 2) | ecosystem: Environmental > Aquatic > Marine... | reverse complement strand
GTGGATATGGTTATTTCATCCTCCTTCCGCAGTATTTTTGCTTCAATCATTGTCGTATCATTGATAGCAGGATTCTTCTTTCGCCGGATCGGATGGGGCCTGTTGGCAGTGATTCCATTATCTTCTGCAGTCATCTTAAATTTCGGCTTTATGGGTCTATTTAATATTGACCTGAACCATGTAACGGCGGTGCTTTCATCCGTCATCATTGGAGTGGGGGTGGATTTTGCCATACATTATATTTCTCAATACAGACGATCTGTAAAAACAGTAAAAGATCCGGATACTTTAAGTCGCGAAGTCATTGATGAGGTGGGTTATCCCATTGTGTTGGATGCCCTTTCAAATATGGCCTTTGCGGCACTTCTCTTTTCTCAGTTTTTACCAATTCAGCATATGGGCGGATTAATGGTATTTGCCATGATATCCACCTCGGTTGGGACTTTGACTATTTTGGCCAGTATTATGGAATTACTGAGAAGAAATAAGAAAATGTATAAAAGAATGATTGGATAAAGATGGAAAATCAACTGATTTAATCAATCCACTTAACTAAAGAAAATGAAGATGATAAAACGATTAACATTAATAGTATTAATAGGATCCAGTATTTTTGGTCAGACTGGATTTGATATCGCAAAAATGGTGGATGAAAAACCATCACCAAAAAATATGTCTAATATCACAAAAATGGTTTTGACCAACAATAAGGGTAAGTCTCGAACAAATGTAATGATGTCAAAATCCATTGATGGTAATAAAAAACAGATTATCTGGTTTTTGGAACCAAAAGATGACAAAGGTGTAGCATTCCTTAAAATTGAGCACAATGATAAAGATGATGAAATGCGAATGTGGCTACCGGCTTTTAAGAAGATTCGCCGAATATCTTCAAAGAAAAAAGGGGATTCTTTTATGGGCTCTGATTTGAGTTATGAAGATTTATCCAACCGTGACTTAGGCAAAAATGATTACAAACGCATGGATGACGATACTAGAAATGGTGTGGATTGTTATGTCATAGAAATAAGTCCGAAAAAGGAAGCCAAATCATCTTATTCAAAACATATTTCGTGGATTGATAAATCTTCACTTATGGCGGTGAAAGAAGACTCTTATGATAAGAGTGGTGCATTGAAGAAAAAGAAAGAATTTTCTCACCAAGAGATGAAAGGATATTTTGTTATGAATAAGGTATATGTTGAAGATGTGCAAAAGAAAAGAACAACGGAGGTAACCTTTGAGAATGTTCAGGTGGATATAGGAATCCAAGCCACCCTTTTTCAGGAAAAGAATTTAAAACGATTACCAAGGAATTGATTGATGTAGGAGCTAGGCATATCTAGCTCCTACACACATTAAACATGAATAAAATATTACTACTTTTGTCATTATCATTGGCAAGTGCTCAACTTAACTATACTGGCGAGATCAACCCATCGGTGATGACTCGTACTTCCGACCAATCCCAAATTAATTTACCATTTCGAATCATGTCTCTAGATTTAGGATATACGATTGGTTCTCTGGATATAAAAACTGTGTCAGCTGTGGAATATCGATATGATAGTTCTAAATCCACATATGATCTACGTGAGGCATATCTGGCCTATTATCCAGAGTGGGGCGAAATTAAGTTTGGTAAACAGATTCATGCTTGGGGTGCGGTTGATGGCAATAATCCCACTGATAATTTGAACCCCTATGATTATTATTATTTGTTCAAAGCGGGTGTTGGACAAAAAATCGGTACATTGTCTTTATCGTCAAAATTATATTTTGGAAATTACCAAATGGAAGGCGTTTTTATCCCAAAGCATGCGGCTAATAGAATTCCCTATGGTGAAAAAGATTATCCTTTGGCATTGCCTCTAGAACCAAATATTGAGTACCCGGTTCAGGACGAGATAGAAATCGGTTTTCGGATTCAAACATCCATTGGTGAAGCTGATTTTGGTGTATCGATATTTAAGGGGAATGATCGTACACCGAGTATTTCAACCATTAAGTATATAACCGACGTTAATCCTAATATAGGAAATAAAATCATACCTCAATTAGGGTATAGAACTACAACAGTTTGGGGATTGGACTTTGTAACCTTTTTTGGGGATTTTACTCTAAGAGGAGAAGGCGCGATTTTTAAGACCCAGACGCCATTATTAAAATTGAATTTATTCAAGATTCCCACAACCCTTTATGAACTACACCAAGATATCGTGTATTCTCAATTCGTTCTTCAAGGTGAATATACCACAGTCACCGATATAATTTTAGCCGCACAATTAATTGGCAATAAGGTTGGGAAAGAGAATTATGAATGGTATCATTCTTTATCTAAACAATTAGTAGATTTTCCTAAGCTGGATAAATTCCGTCCGGGAATGGGAACGCCTTTTGCAATGTTCTCTGAGTTGGTTCTAATTCTCAGTTCATCCGGCGTATTAATGGATGATCGATTGGAATTAAAAGGGAATGCTATGATTAATTTGGATAAAAAAGGTGTAATGCTGAGTGCCTCGGTCGGTTACTCTCCTTGGATGAACTGGAAATTCGAATTGGGGTTGGTCCAGTTTAAAGGTGATAAAGATGATTTAGAAAGTTCATTTACAAAAATGGAAAATTTTTCCCACACTAAACTGGGGCTTTTCTACAACTTCTAATCACGTAAATTCTGGCATGATCAGAAAAACACAAATGCTTTTTTTATTTATAAGTTCTCTCTTAATGGCCCAGCCATCTGCCCGATTCATCATGGAAAAAATGGATCAACTGACAAAGCCTATCGATGTACAAACGCAGCTCAAAATGACCCTTATATCTTCTAAAGGGAATAAAGAAAGACGGCGATCTAGGGAACTAATCAGTATTGAAAAAAAGTATGAAGATGGTAAATTTAAATCCAAATCACTGTTGCGTTTTTCTCAACCAAAAGAAATAATGGGAACAGGATTTCTTACATGGGACAGGCTTGGGTCAGAATCGGATGATCAATGGTTGTACCTCCCTGCTCTAAAAAAGGTAAAACGAATCCGTACTAAAGAAAAAGGCCGTAGTTTTATGGGAACAGACTTCAGTTATGAAGACCTCTCGGGAAGAGACTTAGATGCGGATGAATATGAACTGATGGGAGAGGATATTATCCATGGAGCAGATTGCTATAAGGTGAAAGCGAATCCAATAGAAAAAGGTTCCCATTACAGTTCGCGAATCGTGTGGGTGGATAAAAAGTATTCATTGATGAAGCGGGTAGAGTTTTTTAATAAAAAAGGGACGATGTTTAAAATATTGGATATCCCTGATCATGTAAAAAATGGAGATTATTGGACTGCCACTAAAATGATAATGAAAAACTTAAAGAATAATCACCGTACAGAAATGGTCGTCCTGAAGGTGGACTATGACCAAGACTTAAAAAACAATGTTTTTACAGAAAGCTTTTTAAAGCGGAATTAGAATTTAAATTTGAAATTGAGGATGAATTCTCTTTATTCTTATTTTGCAATTTCGCTATTTTTTATACCCAATGGAATCAAATGGATTCACAACCGTTGTTGTTATATTTTTTAAATGTGCACCAATCCGTTTTAGGTATCGAGCGTATAGAACAACAGCGGCAGTTTTACCAGTGGATCCGAATTCCAATTCTCCACGCAAAACACCATTAACTATATTGTCTGATTTTCCGGTCATTTGTTCACGATAGCCTTCCATTTGGGCTCGCGCGATATCTGCATCCTGGGTATGGATGGCTTCTAGAGTTTGGTCAAACCGTTTTTTTACTTCAGATTCGATCAAATGTAAATCACCGCCAATATCTTCAGATACGATTTGTTCAGGGTAGTTAATGGCAAGATCTAAAATATTTTTACAGTAGTCACCGATACGTTCGATATCCACAACCATATTGACCAGAATTAATCCATTGGTCATATCGGTGGTATCTTGCTCGATGGCATAATGGGTGAGCACTTTTCGGCGCACCTCCTTCTGGAATGCATTAATCTCTCGATCACGTTTTTTTAACGCTTTAAGTGTATCAATATTTTCGCCATGGCGAAGGTACTTTATCGCCTGATTGAATATTTCCCTAGAAAGTTCCATCATTTCGTAGGAACGATTCCATGCCTGAGAAAGCAGATCTTCTGCTTTCCATAAGTTGATAATGTTTTGTATGATTGCCATAGTTTTACCTCACGATGAAAATTAATGATAATGGGATTAAGAAGAATACCACAAGTATGTACAGAATGGGGATGATCCGATTTCGGACTGCGAGATCTGCAAACCATTCTGCCATGTGGATGGGAATATTTCGAATTTTATCTATGGGCCAAATGAGAGCAATACCAAAAATATTAAATGCCAAGTGACCAAAAGCCACCGCCAGAGGGGCGTGTGTTCCTGAGACTAAACTGGCTAATAATGCAGTAATAGTTGTGCCGATATTGGCCCCCAGTGTATAGGGGAAAATTTGTCTCAGTTGCAGGATGCCAGCGCCGGCTAAGGGTATTACTAACGATGTGGTGATTGAGCTGCTTTGAACTAGGATGGTAATAAAAACACCAAAAAACATAGCTCTAATTGAAGTTTTAAAAATATGTGAGTCAAAGAATGCTTCCAGTTTTTCCATGACAAGGCTACGAATTAATACAGTCAAATATCGTAGGGAAATGAAGAGAAGTATTAATGCAATAATAATCATCAGCCAATTATAATTGATTACATCCTGCATTTGAAAAACATTTTTAATGGCATCCACTACAGGTTTTGTTATCATTTTAAGGGGACTTTTAAAAGTAAATGTACCGGCCCCCATAAATAAACTTGCCATCCAGTTGGCAGTTTTACTGATAATGCCAAAATATAACTGGAGGGGAAAAAGAATGATTACGGTCATTACGTTAAAAAAATCATGAACCACCGAAGCGGAAAAGGCGCGTCGAAATTCGTTTTTATTAACAATATGTCCCATGGATACAATAGTATTGGTGATGCTGGTACCGATGTTAGCACCCATGATATAAGGTATTGCAGCTGCCACAGCCACGACTGGATCTTCTCCAAACGTTCCGGCGGCTACCATGCCTACAACAATAGAAGTAGTGGTTGAAGAACTTTGAATTAAACTCGTGGCAAGAATTCCAATAAATAGGCCAATGAGAGGAGCCGCCTCACCGGTCATTAAGCCTTCGGCAAATCCGCGACCAAGACCCTTGAATCCCGAACCGATCATACCGATGCTTACGAGGAACATATAAAGAATTGCCACGATTCCGGCAATTTTTAAATAATTCACGATGTTTGAGGTCGTATCTTTTTGAGGCGTCATTTTTCCATCAAATTATAGGCTAAAAGCTAAAAATAAATTTAATGTGTTGAAATAATAAAAAAGGGGTGATGCCTTACTCACCGCGCCTAGAAACTCTCTTAAGGATTCACCAACTTAGTTACGCAACGGTTTGCCTTTTTTAAGCATAAAACGAATTCGATCCTGTGTTAATGCTTCCCCCGCAAGAGAGACAAATACTTCACGTTCAATATCTAGGAGATATTGTTCTTCAACAGATTTAGTTAATCCTGCCTTATCACCACCGGTCAGGACATAAGCCAATTTCTTGGCAATAAATTCATCATGAGCGGATATTTTACCTTGAGCCCTAAATCCTTTCAACGCCATAGCCATTGCTGTTCGGCCGCCGGTTCCGGGTAATTTTAGGTCATCCCTGTATTTGGGCGGTTCGTAGCCATCATTTACCAACTCCAGTGCTTTTTGTTTTGCAGCCCAGATTCGCTGATCATTGTTAAGCACTACTGTATCGGATGTCAATATATATCCCATGAATTTGGCTTCATCAGCGCTGGTGGCAACTTTTGCAAATCCAATGGTTTCAAATGCTTTTTGAGCGACTTGGAACGAATTCATCCGACCTTTACCACTATTTTCCAAAAGATTCAAAATTAATCGAAGGTTACCGCCAGCACCGGGGATTAACCCAACGCCCACTTCTACCGCGCCAATATACAATTCTCCCGCCGCAACACGATGGGCTGCGGGTGCGATTAATTCAAATCCACCTCCCAATGTGAGGTGATGAGGTGCGGCAACAACAGGTGCTTTAGAAAATCGCATCCGCTGTGTTAAATCCTGAAGTTGTTTAATGGTGTCGGTCATTTGATCCCATGCACTGGCTTCAATAGCTTGGATCATATTGGCCAAGTTTGCCCCGGCACAAAAGTTGGGACCTTGATGCCCCAGAACCATTGCTTTATATTTTCCAGCATCAAGCAGATCCATACCATCACTAATCGTTTGACCTATAGAGCCGTCAATTGGGTTTAAAGTCGGTTGAAGGACCGAATGAAATTCTACATTGAGCACACCATCACCTAAATCAATTAAACTGGCGCTCCAGTCTTTTTTAACCACATTCCCACCGGTTTTGTGGAGATTCAGGTTAATGGATTTTTTGCTAGTATCTGCTATTTTGACAGTAGATGATAAAACATCATAGTAGGTGAGTTTTCCATCTTTAGCTTCATAAAATGATTCCCTGCCGGAAGCAAGCATATCAACTACCCATTTGGGGATGGCTTTTCCATCAGCTTCCATTCGGGAAACAGATTCGGCCACACCGATAGCATCCCATACTTCAAATGGGCCAGCATCCCAACCGTAACCCCATTTCATAGCATTATCAATATTGATAATATCGTCACTGATTTCAGGGATGCGATTGGCGGAATAGATTAGCGATTTGGATAATACTTCCCAGAAAAACTTGCCACCCTTGTCCTCGCTATAGGCCATGGCTTTTATCTTTTCGCCAGGTGTTTGGCGATCCTTTGCCAAGCGAAATCCATCAAAACGAACCTTCTTTTGAGGACAGTATTCACCTGTTAATAAATCAAGAGAAAAAATACCCTCATCTGTTTTTTTGTAGAAACCGGCTTTTGTTTTAGCGCCGAGGTTTCCATCATCCACCAGTTTTTGGAGAAAGTCCGGAATTTTAAATTCCTCCCGTTCATCATCATCAGGAAGGTTATTATAAGATGTATTTGATACATTTATCATGGTATCAAGCCCAACAACATCGGCCGTTCTAAATGTAGCGCTTTTGGGCCGTCCCACAACTGTGCCTGTTAGTTTATCTACCTCTTCAACGGTTAACCCATGTTCAATGGCCGTATTCATGGTAACAGCCATACCATAAACACCAATTCTGTTACCGATAAAATTTGGTGTATCCTTGGCGTGAACGATTCCTTTACCCAAAACATCTTCACCAAATTCAGCAATCATATTATAGACCGCCTCATCCGTTTCGGGACCTTTCACCAATTCCAACAGACGCATATAGCGTGGTGGATTAAAAAAGTGGGTTATCATGAATCGCTTTTTAAGGGAATCGGGAAGAACGGTAGTTAAATCACCAAGGGGAATCCCGGAAGTATTGGACGTGAGAATGACCGAATCTTTCAAATGGGGTACAATATTATTATACACCGCATGTTTAATATCGATCCGCTCCGCAACCGCTTCTATCACAAGATCTACTTCGCTGAGCCTTTCTACATGATCATCATAATTGCAGGCGGTCACCAATTCTGCATTTTTAGGTTTATACAATGGAGCCGGTTTCAGTTTTGTAAGGCCATCGACACCTTTTTGTGCCAATTCTTGGTTAATATCAAAGAGAAGGGCAGGGATGCCGGCATTGGTAAAATGTCCCGCAATTTGCGCACCCATAACTCCGGCGCCTAGCACTGCGACTTTTTCAAATTTTTGACTCATAATATCCTCAAAATCCTGTTTAATTAAATTGGGTGATGTAACGATACATGACCCAAAAGTGGCTGGCGCTGCCTGCAAGAACAAACAAATGCCAAATTTCGTGATAACCAAATCCCCGTCTTGGAGATTCTTGTCGATCTAAAGAATAAAAGATAACACCTCCGGAATAAAATAATCCTCCGGCAAGTAGCCAAATCAATGCACCGGTTTGAAGGGTTAAAATTAAGGGCCAAATTGCAATCAAGGAAATCCAACCCATAAAAATATAATAGAAAGTGGAAAACCATTCTGGGAATTTGAACTGGAATAATTTCCATAATATTCCAAACAGAGCCAATCCCCAAATAATACCAAACAAACTCCAACCCCATGGTCCTCGCAATGGAACTAGGCAAATGGGTGTATATGTGGAGGCAATCAAGACATAGATCATCATATGGTCAAACCGTTTTAAGATCGATTCCGCCCGCCCTGAAACGGGAATCCAATGGTATAAGGTACTGGCGGTATAAAGGAGGAAAAGCCCAGACCCGAATATGGAAAAGGTTATAACCTTCCAGGGGTCAAAGGGGTCGACTGCCTCTAGAATTAACAGGGTGAGTCCAATGACAGAGAGGATTGCTCCAACCACATGGGTCAGACCACTCATGGGATCTTTCAATATTTTATTCAATATGGGTTACCGTTTTATGATAGTGGCTATTCCCTGGCCAGTACCGATGCACATTGTGGCTAGACCAATATGTTTGTCATTCTGTTCCATTACATTGATAAGCGTACCGATTATGCGCGCGCCGGAGCACCCCAATGGATGTCCAAGTGCGATTGCACCGCCGTTAAGGTTTATTTTATCTGCGTCCCAACCGCCTTCTTGAATCACATAAAGAGATTGTGCAGCAAATGCTTCATTTAGTTCAATCACCTCAATGTCATTCATGGTGAGGCCGGCTTTTTCTAACGCTTTATTTGTTGCGGGAATCGGGCCCATACCCATCCTTGTCCAATCAACTCCAGCTACAGCGCGGCTAACTATTTCTGCTCGAATTGTTAATCCATTTTCCTTGGCAAAGGATTCGCTGGTGACCAGTAAAGCTGCGGCACCCAATGAAAAAGGACTGCTTGTGGCTGCCGTAACAGAGCCGCCTTCTACAAAGGCAGGATTTAAACTTTTGATTTTTTCGACGTTAGGCTTTCGCGGCCCTTCATCTTTTGCTACAGTTGCTTCGCCGTAGACGTCGATAGGTATAACTTCATTATCATAGTGACCAGCCTCCCATGCAGCTAATGCTTTTTCGTGGGATTGAATAGCAAAATCTTCCTGGGCATCTCTGGAGATATTTCCATCGTTGGCCAGGTTTTCTGCAGTTTCGCCCATACCAATATAATATTCTTGTTCCGCCAATTCGGGATGAAAATCCGGGGCGAAACCGCCACCTGGAATAGAGAACATATCTTCCACCCCCGCAGCAATTCCTACTTCAATATCACCACTTTCAATGGCAGTGCTCACTTGGTGGAGGGCATCCATGGCAGAACCGCAAAAACGATTAACCACTTTTCCCGGAACAGTATTTGGCAATCCCGCCAGTGTAGCCACAGAGCGGCCTATGAGCATGCCTTGGGGGCCTTCTGGAAAGGCACATCCCATAACTAAGTCTTCTACCTGATTTGGTCTTACTTTTTGATTGCGATCCATAAGTCCTTTAACAACCTGTGCCGCCAAATCATCTGGACGAATGCCAACTAACTCGCCATTTTTAACACCAATTGGTGAACGAGTTGCATCAATTATTACTGCTTTATTTCCCATCATAATCTCCTAGTATGGATATCCATTTTTATCATAAATATGCTTTGCGATATTACGTTTAAGTCCAATGACATTCGTTTTTAATCGCATGCGATTTTCAAATTCAGAAATCTTCTGATCAACTAATGGTGACGGATCTCCATCGTGGATGGCCCCGATTGCATTGTGAACATTTCCCATAATTCTGCTTCCCATTTCGGCAGTGAATACTTTGGCAATATCACTTACTGTGGATTCAGGAGAATCACTCGCCATAATTTTACGGGCGCGAACTACAGTACTTTCAGCCGTGAATATATCGGTGAAAATATCAGCGAAAATCTCCGTCAACTGCTGCTCATGTTTTAAATCCTGCCCATATTCACATAAAGCTTCGTTAAAGAGGTAAAGTGCCAATCGTTTTGCTGTTTCAATAGATTGGCATTCTTCAGCTAATGTATTGTCGTCAAACTTCAGTTGTCCATTGGACATATAGTCAGAAATATCTCTAATGGCATCGCGGACGGGTAATTCTTCCATTAATGCTTTTTTCATCATAAACCCAGCAATGATTTGACGATTAATCTCGTTGGTTCCTTCCCAGATTTGATTTATTCGATCATCCCGGTAGGCCCCAGCCAGTGGATATTCTTCCAAAAATCCGTATCCACCGAAGATTTGCAGACCTTCATCAATCACATAATGACTTGTGTCGCTACCATAAACTTTTACCATGGACGTTTCGATAGCAAATTCTTCCATCGCTTCCCCAAGTTGGATATGATAATCAGGACTGGATTTATCCAATTGGTCAATTTCATTTTGGAGTAATCCAATAGTCCGGTAGGTCATACTGTCCGCGGCAAAAGTGCGTACCGTCATGTTGGCAATTTTTTTAATTATAGCATCAAAATTAGAAATTGACTGGCCAAAAGCCCGTCGTTCCTGGGCATATTGAGACGAACCATTAATAACTAGTTTTGCCCCTCCTACACTGGATGCGCCTAATTTGAATCGTCCTATATTTAATACATTAAAGGCAATAGTGGCGCCTTTCCCTACTTTATATAAAAGGTTTTCGACCGGTACTTTGGCGTTTTGAAAAATGAGAGGAGTTGTGGATGATCCTTTCATTCCCAGTTTTTTTTCTTCTGCACCGAACGAAAATCCTTCTGTATCCTTATCAACGAGGAATGCGCTGAATTTATCCCCATCAACTTGAGCGAAAACTGTATAAACATCGGCCCATCCGCCGTTTGTGATAAATATCTTTTCACCGTTTAAAATATAGTGCTTTCCGTCATCGGATAATATAGCATTTGTTTTTGCAGATACTGCATCGGAGCCGTTTGTTGGTTCTGTAAGACCATATGCACATAAAAGATCCCCGGAGACAATACCTGGTAAATATTTTTCCTTTTGTTCTTTTGTTCCAAACCAGATAATTGGAAGAGCGCCGATACCGGTTTGAACCGCCCACGAAACAGAAAAGGAGGGGCATTGAACCAAAGCTTCTGAAACAATTGCAGTAGTTACTTTATCAAGATCCATGCCGCCGTATTCTTCAGGTGCATCAACGCCTAGGAGTCCAAGATCGCCCATTTCTTTTATAAGTGACTTTACTAAGTTAGGATTATATTTTTCAATCTCTTCTTTTTGGGAGAGGATACGATCACGGTCAAATTCCATAACCATATTATAAATTTCGTGGTGTTCTTCAGTGAAGTCTTCTCGTGAATACACTTGTGTTTTTGTGATGGACTCAACCAGAAATTGGCCACCTGTGTTTAGTTGTGTCGTTGATTCGGTCATAACAATTACCTCATTTCTTTTTCAAAAGACCAGACAATATAAATTCACTGATGGTCTGGATGTACTCTCGTGCGCTCACGCCGTGGGGTTCAAAAAGTGTGAACCAGTTTATAGATTCTACATTGAGCATGATGGACATGGCTGTGATTCGGATATCTAATTTTTTAAAATCACCATTATTAACACCTTTTTTTATGATTTTTTCAAAGACTTCAAGAAATTGAGAATAGACTATTTGAAGTTTTTCCCTGAATTCATCATCTTTTTGGGCCATGGACCAAAACTCAGTCAACGCGAAGAAAGGATCAGGGTCGGATTCATATTGATCAATAAAATAATTAAACAAACTCTTCAATTGATCGGGAGCAGACTGATCATTTTCAACTAAATGGTTTATGGTTACGCTATATCTAAAGACCCAAAAATTAACCAAATCCAAATACATATCCTTTTTGGATTTGTAGTACCAATAAATGGCGCCCTTACTTAATTGGGATTGCTGAACCACATCATCCATTCGCGATCTGTCATATCCATTCTTTATTAAGACGGAGAGGGCAGCATCTAAAATTTGATCTTTGCGTAAATCTTGTTTCTCTTGATTCATAAATAAACCGACTGGTCGGTCTATAATACAGGTAACGGAATTTTCTAACAAGGATTTTCTTTTAAATAAAATAAGATAAAAAAATATTTGCAATTATGTGATTGCTACCCGTATATTTGCTAATGAGAATCAGTCTCAATATAGTTAAAACAAATTTAGATTAGGGGGATAAATGTTAAAACAAGTGATAAGGGGAATTGGTCTCTTCGGGATGTTAGCCAATATAAGTATGGCCCAGGATAATTTTTTTGAACCGGGGTATTCTATCGGTGGTTATGGTGAAATGCATTATAATTCATCAAAAATAGGTGATGGTGACGCAGCTAAGAAAATGGATTTTCATCGCTTTATTATATATTATGGGTACAACTGGACAGAAAAATGGTCTTTTAAATCTGAGGTTGAACTGGAGCATAATTATGTAAAAGACGGTAATGGTGAATTGGAATTGGAACAGGCATTTATTAATTATCATTCGGATAAAATAGGGTTTCAAGCGGGTGTGATTTTACCGTCAGTGGGGTTGATGAATGATTTTCATGAACCACCGTTGTTTTTTTCTGTGGAGCGCCCGGAATATTCAAAATATATTATTCCAACCACCTGGTTTGGAAACGGGATAGCACTATATGGACAATCCAATGGCTTCTCATGGAAGGCCGTAATTCACGAAGGCCTGAATGGTGATGGTATTGCATCTAAGTGGAGTCAAGGTATTCGTGGTGGCCGTCAAAAAGGATATAAAGCTAATGTGCAAGAGTTGCTATACAATGGCCGGATTGCCTATACGGGCATGCCCGGATTTCGAGTGGGCGGATCATTTTCCACGACCCAAGCGCTCAAATCAGATGAAGGTGAAAAACCGATTGGTGTTTCATTGATGGAAGCTCATGCAAAGTATGATGCCAATGGTTTCATGGTTGTGGCAGAGTGGGGGAATATCAGTTACAGCGATCACAGTGCAAAATCATCTACCGGGTACTATTTTGACCTCGGATATGATATTAGTAAAATGCTGAATCTGGATGGAAAACTCTACCCATGGATTCGAGTCACAGATATCAATCCCGGCGTGGGACATGAATCCGAAGATAAAAAACATTACAGTAAAATGATGTTGGGATTGACCTATAAACCAATCAACCAAATTGTTTTTAAACTGGATTATGGTACCAAAACATATACGGATAAAGCAGCGGATAAAGTGACACTCTTAAACCTAGGTGTGGGATATAATTTCTAATCAATTTTCGAAGCGTGTTATCCAAAAAATCTCCGGCGGTATTTTATTCAATCGCCGGAGATTCTCTAATTTCCGCAGCATCTTTTTGAGTTGTGGATTTTTGTTTTTACTCGGGTCGCAAGTTCAAGCAGGAATCAAGGGTGATGTGGAAAAAGTCATTCGGAACAAGTTTGGCGATTCCGTATCATTTTCCATGCAAAAACTGGTATTGGAAAAAATAAATAAATTGGCTGTTGAGAAAAAAGTACACCAACGCTTTTTTAATGATTTTATTTATGTGTGGTCAATCCGGAAAGCGGATAGTGTGGTGGCCTATGGTTTATTAGACAATGTAAAAGGGAAGGCCATGCCCATCACTTTTTTAGTGATTTATGATACGAGTGGAAAAATATTAAATTCCCAAGTGATTAAATATAGGGAACCTTACGGTGGAGAGATTGCCAATAAAAAGTGGAATAACCAATTTGTTGGTCGTTCTGAAATTTCTGATTATGTTGTGGGTGATGAAGTTGATGGAATTTCCGGCGCAACCATATCAGTTTACAGCATGACAAAAGGGGTGATGAAACTGAGTTTGCTTTTCCCCCTAATTAAATCTCAATTATGACTGAGCTAAAAACTATTAGATTATTTCCAAGAGAGTTGAAGCTTCTCATTACAGTGTTTATTCTCGTCCTCACCGTTGGTGTATCTATTGGATTAATCTATGTGGGATATAATACGGATTATACTTTATCGGGCACTCAAACTTTTTACGGCGGGGATACGATTACATCCGATTTTGAAATTCCTGAACAATATCCAAAATCTTTTGAAGCGCTACTGTTGACTTCTCATACCCATATTACTGCATTTTCCATCATATTTCTTGTTATGGGTATTTTAATGTTTTTCACAGAAAGTTTACCCCCAAAGTGGAAAATGATTCTTATGATTGAACCATTGGTCTCAACTTTGGTGACATTCGGATCTTTTTTTGCTATACGGTATATTCACCATGGTTTTGTTTATCTCACAATGGTGTCCGGAATATTGATGTATATATCATTTTATATAATGGCATGGATTATCCTTAAAGAATCCCTGAATAAATAATATAAAAATAAAATAGGTCAACAAACCACTTCGTTTTAATTTTCGACCCCTCATTCGAAACGTAAAATACTAAGTTGGTAATATGATATCTGAAAGACAAGCTAAAGAGCGAGAATTCCGAAAAGAACAAATACTTGAAGGTGCCCTAACTGTTTTTAAATCAAAGGGTGTCGAAGGCGCCACCATGGACGAGATAGCCAAAGAAGCGGGTTTTGGCAAAGCGACACTTTATTATTATTTTAGTTCTAAAGAAGAAATATTTATTGAACTATTAGATCGTGGCTGGAAAATGATCTGGGAGTCTATTGAACCTGCGATCGAAGATCATGGCCATCCCAAAGAGTCATTTATAAATGCTTTGAATATAATTGGCGGACTAGTTACTGAAAACCAGGTTTTATTCGAATTCTTATTTACCGCCCCCCAACAGATGCCCGGCACTTTGCTTGAGGGGAAACCGGCCTGGAAAGGATACCAAACTAGAATGTATGGCGTATTTCAAGGACTATTGGAAGAAGGTATGGGTAAAGGCGAATTTCCGCAAATGCAGTCTGACATTATGATGCGGGCTATTGGTGGATTATTCCACGGATTATTCTTTCTTGGTCATGGTAAAAAGCCAATGTCCCGGGAAACGATGGAAGAATTTATTACTATCTTTATTGGGAATTACGGTACATCCTGAAACTGAAAATAGTTTGTTTGTATACCAATTAAGATAATGAAGAAATTCTTTTTAGCCTTTTTGGTTTTGGCCTCTTTTCTGCTCGGAGAAAAGGGTGAATCAATTACAGGGTTTATCCATGATATCAAATCCGGGTTACCTCTGTCAGAAGTTAATATCTTTATTGAAAGTCAGGGAATCGGCACCACGTCAGATAAAAAGGGCAATTTTGAACTCTCGGAATTAAGTATAGGCGAAATAAAATTAACTGTATCTCATATTGGTTACGAGACCCAGATACTTAAAATTAAAATCCCTTCAACATCATTCATAAAGATTGAACTGAAACCAAATTTAATTCAGATGGATGCCATTGTAACTACAGGAACTCGTACTGAACGATACTTGAGTGATGTTCCAGTGACGACACAAGTTATTAAGGGTGATCGTTTACGAGAGACAGGAGCAGCAGACATTTCTCAATTGATTGAAGAAACAACCGGTATTAATGTTGAGGAAAATCAATTCGGGACAGGGGTAAACCTCATGGGCTTCGATACAGAACATATCTTGATTATGGTTGATGGAATGAAAATGATTGGCCGAGTGAATGGTCAACTGGATATTGCACAAATTCCCATTGAGCAAATCGATCGAATAGAAATTGTGAAGGGCGCTACTTCTGCATTGTATGGTAGTGAAGCCATGGGTGGCGTCATTAATATACTTA
>Ga0209664_1000944_pt1 | contig 16301 bp, 19 predicted proteins | sample SaaInlV_150m_DNA_FD_184668 | JGI IMG/M metagenome (GOLD analysis project Ga0209664, IMG submission 184668) | Marine microbial communities from expanding oxygen minimum zones in the Saanich Inlet - Saanich Inlet SI073_LV_135m_DNA (SPAdes) (version 2) | ecosystem: Environmental > Aquatic > Marine... | reverse complement strand
CCCATCCAAGGGTGTTGCTTTAATATCCCTGTTACTTCTTTCCAATTGTCCTTACCTACAACATCATACATCTCATTCATAAAGGTTACCTTCATTGCATAAAACGTATTCATCATATATTTAATATAACTTGCATTTTCAATAGAGGTAAGGAATACTTTATCAGTTTTTACAATAGAGTACTTAGTATATATATCTAATAATTCTTGTGCTTTATCTCCGCCAATAATTAACATTGGAGGATTAATGAAGTCTTCGAGATTGGTTCGTTCCGTTAAGAACTCTGGATTATATAATACATCGTATGGTATTAAGTGATGGGGAAGGATAGTTGATTTAACAACCACTAACCCGTTATAATCAGAGTCACCAATAACATGCAATACATCTTTTAGTATTGAGTAGTTTGAGTTATCATCTGGTGTTGGTACCGCTACAAAGATAGCAGATGGATTTGCATTGCAAACGTCTGCGATAGATGTGCCGTTATAAGCTGGATCGCTTATAATGTGAGTTGTATTAGGGAAGCCGTGTTCAACAGCTTTCCCTACCATTCCGTAACCAATAATTCCTATCATAATATATCTCTTGTTTTAGACATATCAGCACACGTATACTTTTGATAGTTCTGTTTAATATTTAATGGCATTGGTATATAGTTCAATTCAGTTCCTGGGTATTCTTTTTGAATCTCCTTTGCCACATCCAAGAATGATTTAGCAACTCCCGTACCCATATTGAATACCCCTGAAATATTCTTATCTAAAAATTGCATATGCATATCAATTACATCCGAGACAGGAATGAAATCTCTTAAGAATTTACTACTACCTTTAAATAAAGTAATTGTCTTTGACCCCTTAGCCTCCTCAGAGAACTTATGATATGGACTAGCCATATTACCCTTATGATCTTCATGCGGGCCATATACATTAAAGTACCTAAATCCCTGGACAATGATATCGCTTGGATTCTGTTCAATGTATCTTTCCATCAAGTACTTACTCCATGAATACGGAGAACCTGGGTTAGGTGTATTAGCTTCTACAAATGAATCTGTTGTTCCATATACAGAAGCAGATGAAGCCCATTGCAAGTTAACGTTATGCTTAACACATTCATCATATAACTTTAAACTGAATTCATAGTTATTAACCATAACCTCTTCAATGCCACCAGTGGTCGCAGACACCGCACCCAAGTGTATAACCCAATCTAAACCTCTTATATTAGGGAACTCGTCGTCGATCTCGTGAAATGATAAAACGTGCTTACCACTCAATGCCTTAACTATATTCTGTCCAATGAAACCTTTATAACCTGTAATTAATATCTTCATTCGAATATCCACTCCGCTTTATCATCAACCCAAACATCATAGCTCGGCTTAATGTTCATAATCAATTCATCATACTTACAACCCCAATCTTTCAGTTGTTTCTTAGTAATCTCTGTGCAGTCAACTCCACTTCCCATACCTCTGGCCGTCATATAAACAATGGTATTACCTTTATCAAATAGCATATTAACCTTATGGATTCTGTCCATGTATGGTTTAGCTAAATGATACTCAGCACTTGACTTTTGCTGTGTACATATAGTGCCATCAATATCTACAATATATTTCATGCTTGACTGTCTCCTGGCATAACCCTATAGTTATCTTCAATTGAATCTGGTGTAGAAACTTCCATAATAGATCCCTTTCCAATACAAATTAATCTGTGTGGTAACAGCGGCGGATTATGCCACACATCACCTTCAGCTAAGTTTTCAGTATATATCTTTGCATCATTAGTGTCGATCCACTCAACTTCAAATTTGCCCGACATGATATACCACGTCTCTTCTTTTTCTCTATGAAAATGCATAGAGAATCTAGCACCTGTATTAAAGTTTAATAGCTTACCACAATATTTGTCATTAGTAACCCAGATATTTTCTGAACCCCAGCCTTTATCAATTAATCCTTTAAGCTTCATATATCTCCTCCAGCGACGGGGCATACACACCTAATTCTTTAACAGTTATCGAAGACGCCTTTATAGCATGTTCGATGGCTAAACCCATATCATTAGTAATACCATATACAACGGCTAACGTAGATATAAATGTATCACCAGCACCCGTAACATCATTAACTGGAATAGAAGGTACATTATATTCTATATTATTGTATATTACACCCTTCGAAGACCTAGTTATAATGATATTATCGGTCTTTTCCTTCAACGATTCATATTCTAGCTCATTAATCTTAATAAATGCTTTAGAATAGTTAGTAACGTCAGTCTTCTTGGTATCTAAAAACACTGGACATGTTGCAGTGTCTAGAATGCACATAATTGTATCGTTACTAATATACCCCTTCTCATAATCAGAGATGATGATCACGTCATAATCTAAATTATCAATTGATATGATAGGCTCGGCAATAACATCATGATCCATTCTAAGAATCTGCTGGCCAGACGCAGCATCAATCAATCGAGTTTTAATCGATTTTTCTTTAGGAAGGATTGATGTTACGTTGACTCCAAGTCTCTCAAGATTGGTTTTAACGTTAGAAGCCATACCGAATTTCTCAACAGAATCTGTTGGTTTAAATATGGGAACGGGTGCTTCAGGACTTATGCGATTAACATTACCAAATTGGTATATGTCTATGCAGCTATCACCTATCAGTAAAACGTTTAATTGTTCTACTTGTTGACTCGTTATTTGTTCTATCATAATATATAATCTCTTTAGCAAATTGAGAACCTACTATAGGTTTCCCTTTCCAATCGGAACCAACTATCATTATGTCTGGTTGGTATTCCTTAATTATATTTATAAGGTCTAAATCTGAGTCAAATATGGCAACTTGATCGACCGGCTTTAATTCAGACATTAACGATGATCTGTTTATCTCATCGTTGAATGGCCTTAACGGACCTTTCTTTTCAGTGATACGACGATCAGAATCTACAGCAACTAGTAGATGATCACCTAAAGACTTAGCATATCTAAGTAACTCTAAGTGACCAACATGTAGTATATCAAAAGAACCGTTAACGAATACTTTAAGCTCTGTCATTGTGAGGAATGTGAACCATCATCTCTAACTTGGGAAAGTACATGTAGTCAATCCCCGAGTTATATAAGGTTCTCATTGCATCATCAATAGTTTCCACTAAAGGTTCACCGCCAAGGTTAAACGAGGTATTGAATAAAGCAGGTACACCTGTTTGAGATTTAAACTCATTGATTAGGTTATACCAGTGTTCATTCTGTTCCTTAGTCACAGTTTGAATACGACATGTACCATCAACATGAATAACAGCTGGGATCTTTTCAGCAACACCTGGCATACAATTAACTGCATACATCATTGAAGGTGAATCTTCCATGCCTCTTAAATCAAACCATTCATGAACATCTTCTTGTAATACGGAAGCAGCAAAAGGTCTAAAGTACTCACGCTTCTTGATTAGATTAACGAAGTCTTTACCATCTTTCATAGTAGCATCAAACATAAGAGATCTATTACCTAAAGCCCTTGGGCCATTCTCACATCGTTCTTGATATAAAGCAACGATATTCTTATCTCTAATCATATCAATAACATCTTTATATGATACATTCTTAGTGATAGTGCCATCGTACTTATCAAGCAATGAAGTAACAGCGTCTTCGTTGATATCTTGAATAGGGCCTAAGTATAAACCTTCGTCTTTCGGTCTGACTGCTTTACCTGGGTTCTTATCATGGTAATGGCCTAGTGCCGCACCAATCGCTGTACCTGCATCGTTAGAGATTGGCTCCACGTATAAGTTGATCCCACGTTTGTTTAGTTCAGTGAGGTAATAATAATTGGCAACACAGTTTAATCCATATCCACCAGATAATACTACGTTCTTAGAACCTGACATCTCAGAAGCCTTAATGATTAATTGTAATACTGCCTTTTGAGTATCAACCTGAACTCTATATGCTAAATCACGACGATTATCTAACAGCGTTAAATCACTATCTTCATTTTCACCATGCTCATCTAAATACGGGAAGTCTAATGTATTAACTTTAGCACCTGATGGGATAGTTGGTATAATCATTGACCGATCAATAAACCCGTTTTTCACTAGTGATTGTAACCCATCTTTACGTTTACCGTATGGAAATAAGCCCATAGTCTTACCAGCTTCAATAGCCGCCCAACCGCAATATTCAGTCACGGCTTCATACGCTTTAACTAAGCCCGGCTTTTCTGAAATGACAAACTTGCAATCACCATCCACAAACCTTCTTGTTTCTAATGGCCCATTAGTACCAAAGTTCTTATATAGTGGGTTAACGCCTTTAACATAATCACATTTGAAAATAGACTCAAATTCCCATATACCAGCATTAAGCCCTTCAATAAATAATTCAGATCCTGCGCCGTCAACTACTAAAGCTGCGGCCTCATCAAAGCCCGATCTATAGAATGCCGCATTGGCATGTTGCATGTGATGTTGTTCGTCTACCATAGCTACTTGAGATGTATCTTCTATTAGCCCTATCTTTCTGGCAAGTCCTATATACACATCTTCACCGGTATAATCTAGCGTAGCTTTACTGGGTTGCGTGTGTGATATAATCATCATATCAATTTTATCAGTATAATCTAGTACCTTTATTATAGATGCTAGCGGTGCACCGTCATATTTCATCCGAGTTAATCTTTCTTCCTCAATAGCAAACACAATCTCACCGTCTTTCAACAAACATGCACCCGCATTATGCCCTCGCGCAATCCCTAAAATATATCCAGTTTTCTTATGATTCACAAGAACCCCCCGAACAACATGAAGATTCGCTAGCATTTGGTTGGATATATTTAGCCACCGCACCTTTCACTACACCCGTTACTTTATATACAGCATTGACGAATTCCTTTTCTTGCTCCGATGTCATCTGCATCAATCGTTCGTTGTTGCGGTCGATGGCATCATCTTTAGTAATTCTAATAGGAGAATATCTACGCTTATCTTTACCATAATCAAACACTTTAAAATGTTCTGCATTGGGGTAACTAACGTTTATAGGTGATGTTCCGCCAGTCCCTACAACAGCTGGGATATCTAAAGCATACGCGGCATGTTGTCCGAGTGAATCACAACCTATGAAACCATCAGCAGAATTAATAATACCAAACCATTGACGAATTCCCAATTTACCCGGGAATGATACGCCCATTTCATTAGCATATTCAAGTGGTATTTCACCCATATAAAATAGAGCAAAGTCTTCATGTAGATGTTCTAAGATGTTCTGGAGGTTGTTATATTTAAACGATCTGCCTGAATTGTCCCAATAAAATCCACCCTCTTTCTTGGCTGATTGACCGAACGGCTGTAATACTAATACTTTAGTCTTCTTATGACGTTTCTTAATATCTTCAATGACAGTAGCACCCATTGCAGTTTCTTCGTCAGAGAGCCCAATGTTAATTTTAAGAGGGGTTGGTGATATATCACCATTAATTAGAATATCAAATGCATCTATGATGGAGCACTGTTGTGTATAATATTCATTTACGTAATATGGTTCTAAATCGATAATCTCACGATCTACAAGATAGTCTTCAAATAACCTATTATGCATTGGATCAAAAGATCTTTCGAATAATTCAGTGCCGATGAAAATCTCTTCTCGCCTAGCACAAATTATAATAAAATCTTTATCAGTTTTTAAACGTCTCTCTAAAGCAGGCACTGCGCATAGCACTCTACCAGCTCCACCATTGATCATATATGCCTTCTTCAAAGGCTTCTTTACTTCTTTTTTCTTACTCATTTCATTTTCTCCTTTAGTAACTCATAAGTAGTTACTGATTTAACATAATAAAAAAGGTGCCGTTAAGCACCTTTTGGTTTAACTTATAGTATATATACTAATTTTTTGGGGCACCTTCTTTGATAGCAGTAATGTTATCTAAATATCCATCAGCTTCATCACCTAACTCAATACCATTATCGCCGTCTTTAATCGACTTAAGGGCTTTGTAAATGGAATCCAACTGTTCGTTGTGTGCAGGATAGCTTTGTGTTCTAGTATATTCATGGGGGTGAACATAATCCACACCCGCAATTTCACAAGCCACTGGGCTAACCCTTACATAATCATCCACATCCATTTCATACGTCAATGCAGTCAACCACTCCTCTTCGGTCTCTGCTATTTTGTTTTCTCCAGGTACTGGTACTGGTGGGAACTCATCCGCTGGAATATTAGATCCAGGATTTCTAGATTCATACTGTAATCTATAAAACTCATCCTTACTCATAATTGTATTTGCCATTATCTATTCTCCTATTTCTTATATTTTGTGTCAATGCAATATTTGCTATTACACGTATCATGATCAAATAAGTTTTGTTTACGCAAATCTGTAGCAAATACTTCACCAAGTTCTTTATGACCATCAAGATCCATTTGATTATTTTTCTCAAAGTTGCTATTATAACCATAGATTTCTACAACAGATGCTCCATATACATCAATAACATCACTCTGTGTAGAATACCAAACACCCTTAAGACATCTAGGGTCCTGACAACAACAAATCTCACCCCAACCTTCGAAGTTGTAGTGGTTATGCTCACATCCACCCACTCTCTGGTGCTTAAGGGTAAACATATTATTAGAGCAACTATAGCCAAAAGGTCGTGCGATAATCTCAGTGTCCCATGAGAAACCACATGCTGTACATGCAGTCTTATGACTACTATTACAGCCCTGAATCCATGGGATTGTTCCGCCACATTGGAAACAATCTCTATCACATGTAGTTGTCATCCTTCCACAAAATGATACAGTACAACAAGATTGTTCATGTTGCTCACATGAACCTGAGCACTCGGTACCACCCGCAAAATATAAATCCAACCTGCTACAGTAGTTTTCATAACAGTTGGTGGCACCTTTAATTAAGTACCTGTCGTATACACCGCGGCATTCTTCTGGAATATCCAACATTCCAGACCAACCACAAGCGCCTTCACTACAACCATTGGTATTGCAACATCCCGTTGGTTCCTGGCCTTGGCCTGAGAAACTGTCATGTCTGGCAAGAAGCTTCCACATCCCCTTTCCTTTACTATCTTGATTTAAAACATCTTCACTGATGTTTTTACCGTAATTGGGCTTAGTTGTTTTTAAAAGCCCACCTTGATGTGCATTTTTAATTCCCATTATTTATTCTCCTATTATGCTGAGTACTCAACACCTGTAATATACGTAGTATGTGTAACTGGTAATGCTTTTGTCAACCAACCAGTAAATGATGAACGATCTGAGTATTCATAGTAGTATGACCAACCATGATCATTACCCGTGAAATTACCAGTTCTGTTTGGTGTGCGTGGCGTAGTACCATCTACTTCAAACTCATTCAAGTCAAAAGTCATAACTCTATCGTCCTGCTCACCGAAACAAACAATATAACCAGGAGCTACTTCAGCCGCGTTATCACCGTATTCTGTGGATGAACTTGAACCATCTGTCGTACGAACAAACTCACCTGTAATCAAGTTCAATCTTGTCCAAGCATCAGTGCCAATCTCAACCAAGAACGGAGTTCCATTACGTGTTGTTGTGATACATGAGCCATCACTATAAGCACCAACAGATAGGTTATCCATGGTTAAACCCGAACCTACAATATATTCACTACCATTGCTAAATCTCTCACAGTACCAATAGCCATTTGCATCTTTCTGTGCATCATCTAAATGAATAACTGAGAATGTAGATGATCCGCCCTCCACTTTACCAAAAATCTTACCATAACCAGCTGCTTCGTCGTAGTAATATGTCCAGTATGACCCTTGGTTATTGCCTTTACCAAGGTAACTTTCGTTATATACGTGTTGTATAGTACGTTGCAGTGTTTTAGGATTAAATCTCTGGAATGTACTGGTGCTGCCACTATTACAACCCCATAACCAACCATCACCTGCAGTAATACCAAACTGAATCTGTGTTTGTCCGCGTGATTTAATACCTTGACCCGTAGCACTATATGCTGCTAAATACACAGAATCCCAAATTCTATAGTGTCTTATCTTACCATCAACAATAGTACTACATGCATCCTCTGCTACGTGATTACGTGCAGAAATTCTACGAGGACCATAATTACCATCATCCATTTTAGCATCAATGCCATTAGCCGTAACAACCTCTAAACCCGTAGCACTTGGGCCAGATGTGTTACAGAAATGCATACCATCAAAACGTGGCTTATCACCAACGATTGTAGCAGTCATAGTACTGTTAACATCCATGAACAAATCACCCGAGGCAATTAAATCATCTTCATCACTCTCTCCAACCATTACAACAGAATCATTGATTTTAATGATGACGTCTTTACCAATACCTTGCAGATTAATATCATTAACCGTATACTGTGTATTTGCGTCTGTAGTCAATAAAGTAACTACTTCGCCTGGTTGGCTAGTTACTTCGCCTGTTTGTGCTAGAACCTTACGAGTACCACTATTATTGATTACTCTATTTAAGGTATTTGCTGTTAAAATGTCTGACATTTTATTTTATCTCCTAAAATTAATTATTATTTATACAACCTGTAGGATCGCATCACCTAAAGTATCATAAGTTACTGTAGCTACTTGCGCTGTCGTAGAACCATCGGCCGCAGTTAAAGTTTCGGTAAATCCTGAAATTCTATTATCAGAATCATAAGTAATGGTATCAGTAACCTTCGTACCTTCAGTTACTGTGGCTAATAGCCCAGTAGTCCCATCAAATGTTGTGTCTGTAGCCAAGGCTTCAGCTGTAAACATTAAATTATTATTTAATGAAGCTAAGTCGCCATCGACTACAGTTTGAAGATCACTAATACTAGTAGCTACTGAGGCTGTATCAGCAAACCCCATAATATTTAAGTGATCAGATAATTTGTTATTTGCCATTATTTATTTCTCCTAATTTCTTATAGTTATTTATACTAAAATAAAGTTGTTGGTTGCAGCAATATAAACTATTTTAAAGTGTGCTCCACTAACATCACATTCAAGTAATTCCGTTGATCCAAGAATACTATTCACATGTGGTTCAACAAATAATGGGTTAGTACCCCAAGTATTAGCATAGTCAACTAATTCAATGAAATCCCCATCTTGTAGATTTTCATGAGTTACGTCAGGTACAGTAAATGTCCATGAACCAGCACTTGTATCACATAAGAATCTTTGATTCTGCTCAATTAATGTATGACCAGGACGTTCGTTAGTTTCGCTTGGAACTACAATCCAATTAGTATATAGGTGATGAGATGAGTAGTAATATACAATATCACCTTGAACGTATGTTTGTTCGTTCCAATCATCTTTAAACTTAGCTTCAAGACCCGAATCAATAAATGCAACTACATCAGATGCTTGGTTAGTAGTTGTTGTTGCCCAAACCGCACTATCAGTCAATGCTTCGTTATTAGTACTTTCTGCAATAGAGAAGTACCATGCACCACCCTCACCATCTTGAACAAATATGCCTGCAGGATAAACTGTTGTATTATTCCATAAGCCTTTATTAGAAGCTTTAAAAGGAATAACTTCCCAATCACCTGAAGTAATTGGATCAGAATCCGTAGAAGCTGCTGTTGACATGTAGTACTGATCGTTTGTAGCTTTAACAATTGGGTTTTGGGTACGATCAACAACATACGTATACGCTTTAGTTGAATCATAATCACCAGCAAATGTCCAATCAGAATAGCCTGCCCAAACTTCAGTATTACCATTAAGGTAGTTATAACCTCTTAATGTATATTGTGGGTGATCGTTACTTAATAAGCCAGATAGATCGTTATGGCCTGATGTAGCTACTGCAACAGATGTAATAACAACTGATCTAGAATCTACATAGTTAAAACCTTCCGGAGTAGAAACCGCAATTGCTTTAATATTATTTGTGAATGTATCTTGTGTTTGGTAAACTACCGTACCCAAAATCTTAGTTTCAGGTAGGAATGCCATATCTACTAAAGCTTTAACTTCAACAGTTGCATGCTCAGCAGCAGCTGAAGATGTCATATACTCTTGGCGTCCCATAATAACCTTAACTTGTGAGTTAATACCGGTTGTAGCGAATACGTGTGCTAATACAAAGTTACCATTAGCAGCTTCCGTTAACTGGAATGTGCCATCAGGTAATTCTTCGTTAAATGCTAATCTAGTATCAGGTGTATTATCAAATGTTCTTACGGTTTGACCTGCATTGAATGTCTCGTGCCATCCATCTGCATCTTTATGCCAAATTGGTAAACCAGCGGTTGAAGCAACAGCAGGAATATCAATGACAATATCTTCATCATATACACGACCACCTTGAACACCAAATTGACCATGAGTAGAAGAACTACCATCTTCGTCAACAGCTAGATTTTCAACGGCTAAGCCAGTAGAATATGTTAAGCCTGCAGTTGTGTGTAGGTACAAATGCATTGAAGGGGAAATATCTCTACCATGACGCTCATTACCTAAGTAAATACACTCTTGATTAACAGAATCCCAATATAGAATCGAGATAATAGCTGTGTGCATGATAAGAAATTCAATAGCAGCGAAATCTGATGCATTGCTCATTGCAATATTGCCATCACCATCGTAATAAATCTTCCAACCACCAGAAGTATCTGGAATCTGGATTGTATCACCTGTAGAAATGTACTTAGCACCTTCTACGTAATACGTAAAGTCTGCTCCAACCGGCTGAATACTAAATGTTCTAGTTGAATCGTCAAACGTTATAGTAGATGTTTCAAGACCAGTAGATGCATCCACACCAGCAGTATCATAAAAACCATTTTGCAAATCAATGCTTTCCCATTGAGTAGCCGCACCATTTGACATTAGGAATTTACCAGCCTGATCAGCATCATTCAATGCAATATCACCACCAGCTGCATATAGTAACCATTCAGTACCAACCGCAAATGAACCACCTGATGTATGATCTAAAATACATACATAAGTAGAACCTGCATCAGTAACTAGTTGATCTACAACATAGTCAGTAGAAGCTGCAAAGTTACCAGTGTATTCAACACCAGAAGCTGTCTTGTCCCAATTTGCAGAAGTAACAACATTCTCTCCAGTAGAGTTTGTAGTACAGATATAAACTGAACCACCAAACGATACCATTTCTCCTGGGTTATATGAAGTAGCTGCATCGTATGCACCTTTCCATTCTACACCAGATGTGTATACTTCCCAATTAGCAGCATCAGTCACGAAATCAGATGATGTATTATCAGCAGTACAAATATATGCACCACCACCGTTTTTAACAATATCGTCGATTACATAAGCAGTTGAAGTTGCCCATTCACCCTTAAATACTGTTTTGATTCTTCCTAAATTAACTCTCGCCATTTTTATTTCCTTTGTTTAATATTTAAAAGTAAATGTGATATAAGTATTTATAACAATTACTGTTTCTATTTTTATTTATTTATACATCAACGTATAAGTTACCAGTCGCATGATCAATAGAGTAAACTCCACCATCTGTAACGTCCATTTCTAAGATTCCTTCTGCATTAATATTTATGTAGTCTGAAATATTATCTGTGCCAACACCAGAGAATACCGCAACAGCATACGAATTGGTTATGTCTCTTTCCATGTTAATTAAAGAGAATAGAGAAGCATAAACTAAATCTTCATTAGTACCTTGAGAAGTAATAACACTGCCTTTAATACCCGGTGTTAACTCTTGAGTAGCAGTAGCACCTTTATAGATGATTGTACCTTGATCAGATGATGCATATAAATCAACACCAATCGCATCAGTTGTAACAATCGTATCCCAATAAGCTGCATCATTACTCAATGTATCAGCTGTATGATCTGTATTAGATCGGTAAGCTGAAGAACCGGATGAAACAATATCATCTACTTTATAAAATGTTCCTGCTGTCCATGTACCTTTCCAGTCAATACCGCTTGAGAATCTAACTAACTTACCCGCAGATAGGTCTGCCGCAAACGTTGCACCTGCTGTATGATCAACAGCTACTGTATAACTGTTAGCACCATAAGATACTAAATCGTCTTGAACATAATCGGTACCAGTAACCCAAGCTCCAGTGTTACTAATACCTTTAGTCATTAAGTTCCAATTAGCAGTATCAGTTGGATTGTTACCGGTTGTGCCTTGTTTAGCTACATAAGTATAGTTACCGTAATTAACAATATCACCTTCAGCATAAACCGCAGTGTTATCGTAATCGCCTTCAAACTGAGTACCACTTGATAGTGTTGCCCAATCTGCTATTACAGAAGCTGGATTAGAACCAGTTGAATCTTGTTTCGCAATATAAGCGCCATTACCGTAAGATACGATATCGTCTTTCTTATAAGCTGTTGATCCGTCCCAATCATTTCTATATTCTACACCTGAAGTAAGTTTAGTCCAAGTGCCTGGATTAGCATTTGGATTAGTACCTGCAACCGCTGCTGATAATGCAATAAATATTGAACCACCATACGATATCATATCGTCTGTTTTATATGCAACCGCTACGTCCCATTCACCGACATAATTAATACCTGATGAGAATGTTTCCCAATTAGCAGCATCGTCTGGTGTATTGCCAACAGTATTTTGTTTAGCAATAAATGTATTACCACCATAAGATACTATATCATCTTTGTTATAAGATGAAGTATTATCATACGTGCTTGACCATTTGACACCATGAGAGAATGAATTCCAATATGTTACGTCTGTAGGGTTATTACCACCTGATGTATTCTGAATACAAACAAACGTGTTAGCACCATAATAAACTACATCATGTACATCGTAACCGGCTGTATCATCATATTCACCTTCGAATTGGATACCAGTTGCTAGAATTTCCCAATAAGTAGCATCAGGCGGAGATTGATTAGAAGTAGTATCTGCAATACATACATAACTATTATTAGCGTGGTGTACTACTTCATGCAGTTTATAATCGGCTGATGCGTTCCATGTACCTTGCCATGAAATACCCTCATTGATTTTACCCCAATAAGCTACATCAGTTGTATCATTGCCATTTGAAGTTGAAGCAAAGATATAAACAAATGCATCACCACCGTGGGTTACTACATCGTTATATTCGTATACTGTAGTTGTATCCCATTGGCCAACCCAGTTAAATCTAAGTTTGCCTAAATCTATAATTGTACTCATTTATATTTTGCCTCCATGTGGCCATTGGGGATAATAGTAAATTCAATATTATCCTGTGTCCAAAAGTGTTGTTTGTATTTATTTATATCAATTGACATAGTGGTATCGTCAATAAAGTCTAAAGTTAATTGTCCGGTCTGATCGTTCATTCTAAGACCAAAGAATCCTTTTTGATTTAATGTAGGTGTATCATCTAATTGCGTTCCCAAATAAGGCATATTACATCTCCATTATACTTAAGAATGAATTAAGCAAATCATTATCTGATCCAACGATTCTTAAGCTATCGTTAATTTCTAAGTTAATAGGCTTATCAAATACCAATGATGAGCCTGGTTTAACTGGTGCGTTATTGATTAATACATATTCTTTATCTGAATCTGATGAATCAACAAACTTTACTGTAACATAAGCTATAGTACCATTGCTAGAATTTGAAATGTATAACGAGTGAACAATAGTTAACACGCCAGCTGCGAGTAATTCTTCTTCAGTATCTGTTACAGCAAATCCTTTATTTTTAAACGTAGCCATCTACTTATCCTCCAAATACCAAAGCGTATGCAATGGCATCATCGTGTGAGAGCGTGCCCGTTGCAGATGCATTCACATGAAATACATTACCACCAATATCTTTAGAGTATAACTTCTTATCAGCAACATTCATTGCCAATTCACCTATCTCTAAGTCTGCCGGATCTGGTATTTGACCACCGATCGAGTTCTGTTTAAGTTTTACTATAGTCCCATCAGACATTAGAAGTAGCCACCATCAATAACGTTAGATGCTACAGGAACTCCAGCAGCATTGAATTGAATAATATCATATAAAGAACCAGTGATAAAGTTTAAATCAGTACCTGCGGTGTTTGAAATAAATACACCATCGCCAGTGAATGAACTCATACCAGTACCACCAGAAGTTACAGGAACATCGTTATCAAATGTAACATTGCCATGTACTACTAAATCTTGATCTACTTCAATGCTGTTGTCCATGTATAAGTCATGGAATTGTGCATCACCCCAAGGAGCAACATAATCCTGGTCTGTAGTATCAACAATAGGCTTAAACGTGAATCGTTTAGTTGCCATGTCCATACCAAAGAATCCAGTCTTATTGATATTTGGATCAGCAGGATCTGCACCTTCAACACCATAGTCTAATGAAACACCACGGTCGATTAAGTCAACAACAACCGGTAATGAATTACCGTCTTTGTCAAGCGCATCATAATTACCAACGTTAATAACTGGATCATTTAATGTTGTTACAGTTGAGTTAACTGAAGTTGTTGTGCCATGAACTGTTAGGTTACCATCGATAACTGTATGGCCTTCAACATATAAGTCATCAGATAAATATACATCTGAATAGATTCTACCAATTTCAGCAACAGGTACTTTCAAGTAGTCTGTAATTTGTAAACCACCGATTGCAGGTGTACCGCCGATAGCAGGAACATACTTAGCAATTGTTGCTTCGGTTGTATTTTCTGCAACAAATGTAATTACATCGTCATCAGATTGTCCAGTTTCAGCAATAATATATGTATCTTGATCGATATCAACTACACCACCAAGGCCTGTCCAAACACCACCTACAGTACCTTCAAATCGGTTATCTGATTCGTTATATCTAATCGCTGCATTACCAACTGAAGCCGCTGAAGGTCTTGAAGCTTCAAGACCAGATGCAACTACAAATGCATGAGTTGTATCAATGGTTACTGCACCAGTACCTTGTGGTTTAAGTGTAATAGCACCGTTTGTATTCGTCGCTGAAATGATGTTGTTATCAATCAATAAATTATCAATTGCAACTGAATCATCAACGATTAATGTCTCTGACATTGTGGTATGGCCAACAATGTTTGTATTAGCATGAATATCTAATTCACCAGTTCCGTTAGGACTAATAATTAGATCGCCATTAGCGTCGGTAGATGAAATAGTTCTACCATCAATATTAACATCATCAATGTTAATTAAATCAATCTTATTACTTGAATCTGTAATAATTGCATGGTTAGCAATGGTCTTACCAAAGTCTGTCGATACATGTTTTAATTGATCAGTATAAAATGCTCCACCAATTGGAGTGGCTACAGTTGTAACACCGTCTGGCTTGCCAATCCATAATTTATTGGATGCGTATGAATAGGCTTGTTCAGCCTTACTTAGGGCATCGGTTATCGGTTGTTGTACCGAGTCCGAATATTTGGTGATTATTACTGTTCCTGCCGCCATATTATTTACTCCTGTTGTTCTTTAAAACGTACCGCCAACGATACTTACTAGTGGATTTTTAACTTCGCCTTGTACTTTCCATGTATTACTAGCGGAATCCCATAATATAATTGAACCGTCTTCTCTATTAGATACATCAACATCTGCCATATCTGACAAGCTTGCTGTCGGTATATGTGTGACAGACTTCGCTTGTATAGTTCTTCCTTGACCTACTGAACCTTTAAGTTTAATCACGTGTAACTCCCGCCGTTATTTGCACTTGGCCTTCAATAACTCTGCCTATCTCACCGGTTGATGTCTGTTTAATTTCAATATCATAAACATATCTTCCAGCTTTCATAGCATTGGTTACTGAATTTGGTAATTTGATTTCTATAATACCCGATGTTGGATGGGTGATTGTACAAATAAAATCCCAATAAGTAGAAGAACTATGTGTTCTTCTAATCTGGCCTGCAGCGGTGTATCCTGTAAGATCAGCGTCACCGCCCGTGGCATCTTCAACAGTAATGTTGGTAAGATAATCTGTACCTTGATCGATTGTTAAATTAGTATATATTGCCATACTATTATTTATAATTTTCCGACTACCACTTCGATAATGTTATCGCCATCTGAATCGGCTAAGGCCTTACCAATGACAGATCCCATGAGAGGAGTATCGACAACCCGTGCTCTGCCGTTGCCAGCAGAAACCAGCATATCACCTTTTCTAATATCACCTTGAACTTTACATGGGACTCTCCCCATTAAAGCTACCGGAGTAACAAACTCTCCTTGTTGATCAGCATTCATAAGATATGCTGGCTCTG
>Ga0209664_1000943_pt1 | contig 16302 bp, 15 predicted proteins | sample SaaInlV_150m_DNA_FD_184668 | JGI IMG/M metagenome (GOLD analysis project Ga0209664, IMG submission 184668) | Marine microbial communities from expanding oxygen minimum zones in the Saanich Inlet - Saanich Inlet SI073_LV_135m_DNA (SPAdes) (version 2) | ecosystem: Environmental > Aquatic > Marine... | reverse complement strand
ATGATAGATAGAATATCTTGAAACAATCGCTAACAAAACAACACCTGTTAAAACGAGATATGTATCATCTTTAATGAATTCTAGATATTTAAGTGAAAATATATGAAATCCGGTAACGAAGGCGGCGATGAGTGAATATAGAATGACGAGCATATATAATACTACTTGGTATTATATTTGCGTAAGACCAATGTTTAGAAAATAGGGGATTAGATTAAATGGAATCTTGGACAAAAGATTTTATAGATAAGATGCAGTCAGAAATAAATGCTACACTATCTTCTACTTTAGGTGTAGAAACGAGAGAATGTAGTGGACAAGATAAAATAGATTGTTCGAAATTGCATTCGACATTTAAGTTGCCTATCGAATATGTAAATCCGGAAGAACTACATCCTTTATCTGACGTAGTAATCCAAGACCTAGAATTAGTGAAACAAGAGGGTGAATTGTCTGTATATGAGAGGTTATTTCAACCTACCAATATTCTTGGACACAATATGATTGATGATTGGAAAAAACAATTTACATCAAACAAACAGTATCTATTGGATACCCAACGTGTGATATCTGAAACAATACCCCCAGCATCCTTTTTTGATAATTCAGGAACGAGTGACCAAGAATTTGTTAAAAACTGGGAAGAATTAAAGATAAATCACGATACATTCTTGGAAAAATACGGATTTATTGAGTTTAGTATGTTGGAGTCGTTCAACCGTTCGCCATTGTTTTTACAGTTACTATCTGTTGCTAATATGATGTCTCCTGTAGTAAGTCTCATGTTACCTTTTATATTTTTAATTTTCCCTTTCATAATATTAAAGGTGCGTGGAATACCGATTTCATTAAACACATACATAACAGTGTTGATGGACATTGCGAAACACCATTTTATAGGAAAGATGTTAAATAATGTGAAAAACATATCCCCCACAAATTTAATCTATATGTTATTTGGAACAGGTATGTTTTTCTATCAAATCTATCAAAATATAATATCTTGTAAGAGGTTTTATAGAAATGTGCAGAGATTAAGTAGTCATTTGATGATTTTCAAGGACTATCTTGGACACTCTATAGAAAGTATAGACCAATTTGTTTTAAAACACAAAGACAAGACATCTTACTTGGAGTTTTGTCGAGAGTCATATAGACATAAGATGGTATTGATAGATATAAAACGCATATTAGATGTGCATGAAACCAGTGATTTTTCGGTATTTGATATAGGAAAGATTGGTTCTTTATTAAAGAATTACTATGAATTACATAGTAATCAAGAATATGAGCGGAGTTTACGATATTCAATGGGCTTCGAAGGGTTCTTGGACAATTTGCGAGGATTAAAACTACATATGTCCAAGAAAGAAGTATACAATGTAGGAATAAACGATGAAACTGCGTGTAATTTCAAAGGACAGTATTATCCATTACAAATCGAAGATGATAAGTGTGTTAAAAATAATTGTGATTTAAGTAAGAAGATTATTATAACGGGTCCAAATGCGTCTGGAAAAACGACTTTATTAAAGACGACTACTATTAACATTATATGTTCGCAGCAGATAGGTATGGGATTTTTCGAAGAAGGTTCTACTATAAACCCATATACGCATATACACTCCTATTTAAATATACCAGACACATCTCAACGCGACAGTTTATTCCAGGCTGAATCGAGAAGGTGTAAGGACATTCTTGATATTATACAATCTGCGTCCAAGACGAGTAGACATTTCGGTATATTTGACGAATTATATTCGGGAACAAATCCAGACGAGGCAACAAAATCTGGATACGCTTTCTTAAAGTATTTATCTAAATATAGCAATGTAGATTTTATATTGACTACACACTACAATAAGATTTGTATAAAACTGAATAAAAATGAAAACATTCAAAACTACAAAATGAATGTTATCGAAGGAGAGGATGGAAACTTGGACTATACGTATAAAATGAGAAGAGGTATTTCAAAAGTCCAAGGAGCAATAAAGATATTAGAGGACATGAAATATCCACAAGAAATAATTGATGAGGTTAAGAAATTCAACAAGAAACCTAAGGGTTCTTCAAATGAAACTGTTGTCGAGAAGAAAATTCAAAAAGACGATTAAAAACACTGTTCGTATTTGTTTGTTTACGTAATGGATCATTACTCATAGAAATTTTATTGGGTGAATTTTTTTTATAAGGAATAGGAGTTAAACGTGTTTGAAATGGTTCTGTACCAGAAGCATTAGACGTATCGCCAGTAGATTCCATCATAGGTGAAGAACCAGTAGATTCCATCATAGGTGAAGAACCAGTAGATTCCATCATAGGTGAAGAACCAGTAGATTCCATCATAGGTGAAGAACCAGTAGATTCCATCATAGGAGAATAACTAATAGATTCCATCATAGGCGAAGGACCAGGAGATTCCGTTGTAGGAGAGACAGTATCATCACTGTTATATTGAAAGTTATCAATCTTTGATTCAATAAATTTAACTAATTCAGGATGTTCATCAAGAAGTGTTTTAAAATCACTTAATGCGATGGAATCATTCTCAAATACCTCTAACTTTGTTTTAACAGTTTCTTTTAATGTATCATCTAATTCAGATAGATAGTCATTAATATTCGAAACTGACGCGAAATCATCACCATCATTATTCTTTAATTGATTAAAAACGTCATCAATCGTAACATTCGAAGCCATACCTTCTATAAAATGGTTCATAAAATTACTAAACATGAGTGACGTTAAAATTATAAATAAGAGAAATATAATTGATAAATTTTTTCTCGTGTTAAACATTATTATAAAATAACACGATATATAATTTAATTACACAAACGATTTAAATAGCTTCACCTATATATCGTATACTTGAATAGTAATAATGTCTAGTCAAAGTGAAGTACAGCGTCTTACCGGAATGGTAAAATGGTTTAACAACAAATCTGGTTTTGGATTCATTACGGTGTGTAGCGATGGTGACTTTAATGGTAAGGATATTTTCTCTCATTACTCTTCCATTCGTGTAACCAATTCCCAATATAAGTATCTTGTTCAAGGTGAGTATGTTGATTTCGACCTAGTGAAATCCAAGAATGATAAGCACGAATATCATGCAATGGACATTACTGGTGTTTTGAATGGTCCTATCCTATGTGAGACTCGTAGAGTTGCCGCCGCTGCTCAAGTTGATGATAAGAAGGCTGGTCGTCACAAGACTCATTCACCATCAGATGAGCCATCAGATGAGCCATCAGATGAGCCATATGCTCTTGAAGAGTCAGCATAAATAAATATTAAAACCCGAATCTTACATAGAATTTTTCCTATGTAAGATTTAAATAATTACTTGTAATGTTTCGAGATTGTACTTTTGATAGTGATCATAAACTGATCCAAAAATTCATTAGTGTTTGGGTTAAAAACATAAGCATTATTTTCTTTTGTAAAATAATCATTAGTATTATAAATCGCTAGACTAACTTCATCTCGAGCAGCATGAAGTGCTTGTAAGAATATGATTTTTTTGCTACTGTTATCAATACCACTTGGAATAATAGTTTTACCTATACCATTTATAATCGATTTTAATATATATTTACCATTTTTTCTTGTGTATATACGAACAGCATTTAGAAGTCGTTCCATAATATCGTGTTTATCGCTCTCTATATTTTTAGCCATTTCAGAGACTAATTTATCTTTATACCCATCAATTAAATTATTAAGCGTTGGATCGTCTGGACAGTTATCACAGTTTTGTGATATAACCATAGAAGTGTTGGATTGATTGGGTGGGATAACACCTCCTCTTTGTTTTTTACGTAACGAACGTGTTCTTCTTTTTTTAGATTTATTTCTACGAGCACGCGTTTTATTACCCCCGGTTTTTTTAATATTATATAAGTCAGATGGAGGGTCTCGTAGGATTTTAAATAACCTCTTTAAAAATGAACCCACGTTTTTAATATTATTACTATTATTACTATTATCATAAGCACGTTCAAATAAACCCTTAATAAATATGCTTATTTCCTTATTATTATTCTTAAGTAGACTATATAATAGAATAGGATTTCTACGAGATGAATTTAAAGCCAATCGAATGGTTTCAAATACAGTTGTTTGTAATTTTCGTTTTCCTTCGTCACTTTGGATAATTTGCGTTACTTTATTGGCTAAAGTACTGCTTAATGCGGTTGAAAGAGGATCCTTACCTTGCGAATCGTTTGATATATCGCTACAAATACGGTCGACCATTTTATCAGACATTTGCTCGCTTATACCATTAAATTGTCTAGAAGTAATATTGTTACAATCTTCTTTTTCTTCTTTATCACTCATATTATAATATATATAGAAAACAATATGAAAAAAACGAATTATTTGTAATATATAAAATTGAATACATATAAACCCAAATTGATATATTAAGCAAGATGTCTATAAAAAATACGCAAGATAAAAAGAGTAAAACTCAAAAAAAAAAATCATTTGTATCTTCTAAAGAGAAACAACGATTATGGGATATATATGATATAGATAATGATACCGAATGTGTATATGATAAAAAAATAGATACGCCAGTTATACAATTTGATACAGAAGTACAAGGAAAATGTTATCATTGTGATTCGGAAATGATAATAATGGACACAGGGTTACCGACATGTACAAATGATAAATGTGGTTTAATGTATCGCGATACATTGGATTATTCACCAGAATGGAGATTTTATGGTGCTGACGACAAAAATTCGACAGACCCGACACGATGTGGTAATCCAATTAATCCACTATTACAAGAATCATCGTTTGGATGTAAGATATTATGTGCGCAAAATGCGTCATATGAGATGAAACGTATAAGAAAATGGACCCAATGGCAGGCGATGCCTCATCGTGAGAAATCATTATATGAAGAATTTCAGTTCATCACAATTATGGCTAAAAATGCGGGAATACCCAGAATATTTATAGATGACGCCATGGCGATTCATAAAGAAATTTCCGAACAAAAGATGTTTCGTGGAATGAATAGAGATGGTATCAAATCGGCATCTATATACATATCGTGTCGTTTAAACGACTGTCCAAGGACATCACATGAGATAGCTGAAATATTTAAACTAGATAAAACGAGTGCTACGAACGGTTGTTCAATGGCGGTGAATATATTGTCTAATTTAGAAAGAAACGGCACATCATTAAATGCGAGCACACAAGATTTATGTTCAACAACACCAAGTTCATTTATTGAGAGATATTGTAGTAAACTAAATATAAATAATGAATTAACCCTTTTAGCAAAATTCATAGCAAAGAAAATAGAGAAAACGGGTTCAATAAACGATAATACACCTCATTCAATAGCGGCAGGAATCGTGTATTTTATATCTCAAGTATGTAATTTATCGATAACAAAAACAAATGTGAAAAATATTTGCGGTGTAAGTGAAGTGACTATTAATAAATGTTATAAAAAGATGGAAATATTAAAATATTCTTTAATACCATCGACAATAATAAGTAAATATTCCGATTATTAAAATTCATTATGTAAACAAGAAAGGTAGTAACAAATAGTTTATATTTTTATAAAAATATAAGTTATTAAATTATTATGGAAAATATTAAGTTAGAATTAGATGAAAATTTTAGAGAAGAGATGTTTTTTATAAATATTCCAGAAAATATTCAAAATGACGAGAAACAAGAAACACAAGATGAAGATATACCTAAAATAATATTTATAGTTCCTTATAGAGATAGAGAACAGCATTTATCGTTTTTTAATCGTCATATGGAATATATTTTAGAAGATTATCAAGAAACAGATAAAAAGATTATGATTATACATCAAAATGATAAACGTTCTTTTAATTGTGGAGCTATGAAAAATATAGGTTTTCGAATCGTAAAGGAACTTTATCCAAATAATTATAAAGACATTACACTTGTTTTTAACGATGTAGATACACTACCATTTACTAAAAATTTTATCGACTATAATACCAAACCCAATATTATAAAACATTTTTACGGATTTAAACATACACTAGGAGGAATTGTATCAGTTAATGGAGGCGATTTTGAAAAAATAAATGGATATCCTAATTTTTGGGCGTGGGGATATGAAGACAATATGTTTTATGAAAGAGCGATTCGTTCAAAAATTGAAATCAATAGAGAACAATTTTATCCATATGCTGATAAAAACATACTTCATTTCTACGATGGATATGTAAAACAGGTGAATAAAAAAGAATTTGATAGATACGCGAATGCTACACAAGAAGGCATATATTCCATATATAATTTGGAATATACATATGAGGAAGATACAAATATGTATCATGTAAATAAATTTGATACCCAGCAAAAAGAAGATGTAACTGCTATTAAAGAACACGACTTACATAAAGGTACAAAACCGTTCCATCATAATAAAGGTCGTGGAGCAGTAATGTCTATGCTAATATAATTCCATAATCTTATACGTCATACCAATTTTTGAATCGGTTTCCCAAATACCTGATATTTTTATTACATAACTGGTAGTCTTCATAGACTTACTACTATTGTTGTCGTGATAAACTCTTATTTGATTTGTAGACAATTGTTTGTCTAATATATATTCAATCTGTTTAGAACGTTTAGTATATTCTTGATAATGATTTAACACTGCCTTCTCAAGTAGTTTCAAATCTCTAACCACATTTATATTGGTTGTAGTATTTGTAATATAACGTATAAAAACCTCATTATTCGCAGTTATTTTTTTCTCAACCGAAATGGGCAAATGTAGATATAAACCGTTCATGGTAACAGTGTTTTTAGATAAAAGTAATTTTGTAAATTCACCATTCATTACTGTATTTTGTTTTGGATAAAGATATCGTATATTGTCCCTCAAATCAATTGTATTATTCGAATTATTTTTGATATCACTGAAATTCAAATAAATGTTCATTTATAATAATATACTACTATTGTTATAAGTCCTTTATTGGTATTTATTTATAACACCAATAATCTTATCATCGCGTATTTTAAATGATGTTCCTGTATTTTTCTGAAATACCATATTGCTTCGTAATTCAATTACGCGATTTTCTATAGATTTGACTAACTCGTTCCATTTGTCTATTTCTACTTGTTCTACACCAGTGGACTGTTCTATAACATCGGTATTCTTTTTTAATTCATCTATGATAGATTCTGTTGTATTTGTAGATTCCTTTGTTTTTTTACGAATTAAACTAGATATTTTATCATACATATCGTTTGTATAACTAACCACAATATCCTGTAATTTTTCCTGTTTTGAATTAGCACTTGATTGAGTATCAGGAGCAGTAGCAGGAGCACTATTACCTTCGACCAAATAGTTTACCTTTCGAAAAACAATAAAACAAAGTATTATAGCAATTATTAATAATAGTATATATTTCGGATATCTTGTGAATTTCATTATATTATATTATATATATATAAATGTTTCAGACTACCTTACTAAATAATAATAGATCCGCATTTGTTCCGTGGAAAGGAAAAACATTTGGACAAATTACAAGTTCAATACAAAAGAATGATACAATTGTAACCGATAAAAACACAGAATTGTTTTTTAAGTCTCCTCCGTTAAAGATATATCGTCGTGAAACAAATACTGCTACACAAAAATCGAATTCCACAAAACAATCTACATCCATTGACGTAATCAATCGTCCAGGAAGTTCTTTAGTCGTTTTCGACGAAACAGATTGCGATTGCGTAGGCACAAAGCAAACTTTAGATACTAATTTAGTAAATAATAGAGGAGAACAAGGATTATGTTGCGATGAAGACGTGTTTAACCCATCTAGAATCGCACGTACTAGAGCACGTGGTGCGAGTCTTTTAAAGAAAACTCCTTATTTTGGTGCTAGTGCGAATAGTGCTCCCTATGCGACAACATCAAAAGAACATCTTACTAACCGAGGCAAAACATTTAAGCAAAACCAATACCATTATTTCCAATCTGGAAATGGGGTAGTGAAACCCGGAGCACCTGGTAGTGAGAATAATAAATACGCTGTTAATAGCAATGGTAATGTATATTGTCCAGATAATCCTGACTATTATCAAGAGACACAGTTTAAACCTAATAATTATAAGTTCGCACAACAAGGCGGTGTTTCATCTGGTTCTAGAACAGCGAGACTAAATTATGATACTATCACTACAAACGGTGATTTATATACAAAAGCATATGGTTCGGAAGTTGGTAATGCGCTCTCATATGGGGCGTCAAGTGAGGCGTATACAGTAAAGAAAAAAATAGGCGTTCCTGCCCCTTGTGATACAAAATGCGTTACAAAGTAATTAAAAGAATTTTTTCATAATATAATATTATGAAAAAATTTATCATTGAAACTTTAAAAGAAGGTGGTCAAAAAATATTATATGGATTTGGATTCGGATTTGGTATGAATATAGCATTCAAAATAACAAAAGACAAGGGTGGACCTTATTCGAAAAATAATTAAACACTTGAATTTTCTAAAAATACATTTGTATTAACACTGAATGAATTATATAAAACACCATATTTATTACACCAATCTACACATTTTTTAACATTGTTTTTCAATAAGGATGCGTATTTCTCCTTATTATTATTATTATGTATCAAAATTAATGTATATTGAATATTCTCAATCTGTTGTTGTCCAAAGATAGCGTTATATTCCTCAATCTTTGTTGTAAATAATAGAGTTAATGGAATATTAATGATTCGAAATAATGGTGCTTCTGTTACTAACAATTTGTTATATATAGGAGCAAATACTTTATAAATCTCATTACAATCGGGACCAATATAACCTTTACATACAATATATTTTTCAGAATTCGCATAACGACTGGTTTGTGGTTTTGTTATATAAACCTTTTCATATAGTGATGATAACAGAGCCAACATATCGATTGTATGTTGCATGAAACAATCAAATAATTTTAATACAAAATGTCCTCCTTGCTTTTGCATAACGAGAGCATATACAATTTGACCAAATAATAATTTAGAAATTTGATGTTCTTGATTACTGAAATCCACAGAAAAATCAAAACCACCATCTCCTGTTATTAAATACATTTTATTCCCATATTCATTTTTACAATATTCGAAATTAGAAGACGATAAAATATCACCTGTACCATCTATTCCATGTTCAATTAACACATTCTGATTTTCGTGTAGAAATGTCCTACTTTTTTTCCATCCTGGAATATTTGGGTCATTTTTATCGTCTAATATAGACATACCTATGTATCTATCATTTTTATTATTTCGAATTTTAACCATTGCTTCAATAAATCCACCCGGACCTTCCGCCAAATGATACGTTTGAATATTATTATCCTCAATATTCTCAATCAATTTAAAAAAGAATACAATCTCTATCATTTTAAAATATGACCTCGATAATGGTTTATGTTTTGCTATACTTTTCTTTTTTCCAGGAACAATTGTATGAATATATTCATAAGGATTTGTATAACGCTTTGATATATCCCAATCACTTTCTTGTGAATCAATACGTTTTTTTATATCATTTAAATAACCCGCTAATGAATTTGATACAACATGAGCAGGAATACTTCCATCTGTGAAGACACATTCTATATATTTATATAAAAAAGGAGAATTACGTGGTAATTGGTAATGAATCATTATTATATTTATTCTTATAAAGTATACATATAATTGTTTAAATATATTCACCGAATTAATCTTTTTTCTTTGGTCGTTTTATGATTACTTGTTTAGGTTTCAAAACAACTTCTTGTTGAGATGTATCCTGTCTCTGACCAATCGTTAATTTTATTTTCTTACCTGGAATCTTTCGAATAATTACCGAAGATTTTGTATCTACCCCGCGGACATCATCTTCGCTCTTATTGACGCGAGTAATAATATCATCTACATCACCGTCCATATCACCCATTTGCTTACTGACCATCATTTTGTACACCTTTTCCGCATTCACATTATGTGTCTTACGAAATACAAAATATCGGTTCATAAATGATATTTTTTTCTCCTGAATAGACATCTTATTCGCATTATCATATTCCTTCTTATTACGATAATTCTCATCTATTTCTCGGTTCATCATCGTATATAGTTCATCAAACATACCACTTCCATCAGGTAAGTCGACCGCATTCGCCTCTTCTTTTGTTAATAATGTGAAACCATAATTATCCATCATATGCTGTAAATATTTAAAATTCACCAGATATTCACGGAAAACCTTGTTAATACTTTCTTGATAAACATCAATCGCGTAATTCAATGAATATTCGTCTTCGGGAAATCCTGTATGACTATATTGTTTTGTAATTTCATACATCTTTTCGTCGTCGTTATATATACTCATCGATTCACCCTTATTTTTCGACTTCAATAGCTGAAATACTGTTTCTCCATCATAACAAGTTCCTATAAAATATCCGCCCACCTTTGTGCATTCAGATACATTTCGCAAGAACGAATGTAATGTCTTATCATCTTCAAAGAAGTAATGAATAGCGAACTGACACGAACTTACATTAAAACCGTCCTTACCAATTCCAAAATTGCGATATACACCGTCACCTAATTCATCCTTGTCTTTCGAACCATTACCAAACACCGCATTCGAAATTTGTTTATCACGTTCACTTACCAATGCCCTACCGCTTCGTATATTTAAACTACTATTTCCATGTGCGAATAACGCTCTAGGCATCTTTGTATATTTCGCTCGATAGTTCAAATACCTAGCACAAGCACCGTTTAACTGATGCTCAATATTATCTTTTGATACATCAATTCCGAATACAAAATCCAATTTCGAAGCAATCCATTTCGGAAAATCACCTCCCTTTCCCACCGCATAATCGATTAGTGTATCGCCACGATTTCCTACACCCAAAATTAACTTACGTTTTACATACAAATTATGGAAATTGCGCAATGCCTTTGTGGTTGTTTCCTTTCCGCGTCGATTATAATATACATCTTCATCACTTAATAACTCTGGAATATCATTACCAGTCATTATCATATCTTCAGTGACTGGATTGTGAATACTATGCCAGTTACTATTCGCCACATGATACGCATTACCGAAATTATTACCACCTGAACGAAGGTCATTTGTTTTATCATAACGGACACGTAATGGTGTCCATCTCCAAAACCCCTCTTTTGTTTGGTCATAACTAAACTCAATAATCATATCCTCTTCGAAATATTCATTCTCTTCGGTCATCATTACTAATCCACTTCCACTCTCTTTTAGTTCTATATTACAAAATTGTGCGTCTACGTCATATGGATTTGTCGGTTGAAATGGAACAGGTTGATATTTATATGAACTATCATTTTCATCAGTTGATGGAAGCACGTCATTTATAACATCCATCATTGGATTCGCGTAACCATGATCGTTACGACTGAAACCGCATCTCAAAATAAGCGTTTTATATTGAACAACATTTTTACTCGATTGTAAGTCGGTTCCTTCCTGGAAAACATTATGAACCTCATCCTTCCCATTCTTGTCCTTTTTCACAGAAACCAGGAAATCAATCGTATTAAATGCGGGTGGTTTCCATTTAAATGATTGTTCCCAGGTAATCTTTTTCAATGGTCCTGACTTTCCAGGTGCGTTTCCTCCTACACCAGTTGATGCGGGTGTGAATATCAGACCATCTGTATTATATTCATATGAACCATCCCTAACTCTTGATAATATTCCTTCGCAACTTTTAAATATATCTCCTTGGTAGGAAGTTGAAAATTTCTTACACTTCACATTCAACCAACACGAATGTTTCGATGTATCATCTACCTTACCTTTTGTTTTCACGGGATTACTATTCCCACTGTCTTTATCTAAAATAGACACCGCCTTTAAATTACGAACAAAGTTGTTTAATAGATAAAGACGGAACTTTTCGGGAACATCTTCTTCATCTAATGCTACAAAATTTAGTTCTCGGACACTCTTATTCTTTATAAAATAAATATCGAAAGCAGCATAAATATTTACAAACTTACGATGCTTATCATATTTGATATGTTCTCCATCCAATACACTATTAAATAATGTATCATCTCGTGTAACAATTCCTGTAAATATAATATTCATATTCGTATCAATCATATAGATATATCCATTTTCGGCAATATATAACATTTTGCGATCACCGTCTGCTTTATCAGTCACTGTATAATTATCACGAATATTCGGAACGGTCGTTTCGCTCTCCTTCCCTTCTTCTGGTAATGAGACAACATTCTCTACTTGTAGCGTATATGATGAAGGTCCAATAAAATGCTTATTTAAATTACGTTTTGCCCTATTTGCTATACCATAATTATCGCTCGTATAAGACGCCATAAATTCTTTCGTATATTCTTCGCCGAAAACAGTCGTCATATAAGACGCCAATACACTCTCTTTTTCACTATTTGAAATAGGATAACTTGTTCCCTGTAATCCACTTAATACAATGCGTATACATTTACGAATAGCGTCCAAAATCGACTTGGATGTATTGTATTTTGTTCCCATTCCAATTCTGCTATTATCCACCTCTAATTCCACTTCATATGTTTCTTCATTATTAAATACATTCGCATCTTGTACTGTATATTGGGGTATAGGCACCTTTCGATTTGCTTTCGAAGAACCCTTCACTATACTAACGTCCAAGAATATAGGCAATTCGTCATGAACGAGACGAACACGATTTATATATCGAAATACCTTCTTTGTATCCAACCATGAAGACAAAATACCCTTCGCCATTTCTGTGTGGGGATAATAATCTCTCTCATACTGATAAGAAGAACGGAAATTAAAATCGGCGAAATCCACTGCTCGCATAGGCTTACTTGTTTCGCGCGTATCACCAATATAAGGAGGGGTTTTTTGTGTGAATTTCACCTTATCCGAAACCGCGGATATAGTCGAAGGTAAATCTAACAATTTCTGTAAATTATTTGTTCGGCAATATTCTTGAATCAAATCAATGCCCATTACTTCAGCACGCACATTGGAAATACGCATCTGACCCGTATTTTTATTCAAATTTTCGCCCTGAATTCTTAAAATACTGAGACCTTCTACATTGTCTGTAGTGAAACCAGCAGAATAAAACTGTTGAACAACATTGTCGTAATCTATTTTTGATAATGGCTTGCCACTTTTAGGATTTGTACCAAAACGTATCTCTAATTCACCATTCCTTTTATTACTAGAACCAGATGTATTATCTGCTAAATAAAATTCAACCATTGACTCGAAATCTTTTTTTGGGTTTGATTTATTTAGTGAATGAGATTTTGGAGGAGTGCATTCTGGTGTTTTTGGTGGAGAACCTTCTGGTGTTTTTGGTGGAGAACCTTCTGGTGTATGTGATTTCATTTCCTCTTTGTCCATAATATATAAATAAGTATATCTTATTCATATATTATTTTACATTAACATATTCAATTTTGTAGGTCTTTGGAAACCATATATTTTATAAGGGTTTCATACAAATCCTGCTTCTTTGGCTTTTCAACCCCGCAATGTAATTGTAAAATAGTCATCATATCTTGTAACTCACTCGTCTTATACGAAGATACACCTTTTAATATCTTTTCTATAAAAGGATCTATTTTTAATCGTTCGTTTTTAATTTTAAAAATCGACTCGCTATTCATTTTCAAAAAATCTACTGTAATTTGTAAGTCATCATTGCGTTCAAAAAGATATGTATCATAAACAGAATCTACCACAAATTCCATATATACCTTTCCTTGAAAAATAATAGCATTTATTTTATAATACAAACATAATACCCAAAATGTATACCACGTTGTTTTGCTATCCGTCATTAATTCGGAACTGATATTTTGTAATTTCACATTTGTAATCTTTACACCATTACTCTGTGCGGTCGTCTTAATATGTGTCCTGTTTTTATTTATAAAATTCACAATATTTTGTTTCTCTTGTAGTTCTACATTCTTATATCGACTTCCTAACATATGATATTCCCCTATTCCTACATTCACTATATATATACAACAAAATAAGCGGTCCTTTACTCTCGGCATAAATAATTCGTGTCTCTCTTTTATTTTGGGAATAGATTCAACTTGTTCCTCATCCTCTACTTTAATTTCATTACAAATTATATCAGAAATTGGTTTTAATGTTTTAATATAATCTTTCGACAACATATATTGTTCAAATAATATAGGTTCTACATCAAATTTATTAATATCATAAAAAATTTGATTTAATATAGTATTTATCATCATGTCTTAAATATATAACACCTATTACCTTTAAATATATTATATTGTATTTACTATTTCATTCGTATCTTGTGTGTCTTGTTCAAAAAATGTTTTCGCATAATTGTCCTTTTTTGTTTCTGTTAATGAAAGCATATTTTCTTGTTCTTGAACATAATCCAAATATGTTATCATTTTTTTATAAACTTTTTCTGGAAGAAATGATAAATTCACATAAACCCCGCTTTTATTCTCATTTAATTTAACATCTGGAGAGGTATGTAATATCTTTAAAATCTCGATTTGATTTCCCTTTGAAAGTTTCTCGATACGTGTCTTTATTTTCTCTAATTGTACTGTATTGTCCATTTTATATAAAACATATTTTTTATTTATATTGTTATTGAACAAATCTATATTATACTTAATCCTCTTCGTCATCGGCTTCTCCGTCGACTATTTGTAATCGTCTAAATGTCTGCATTACATCATACATACAATACTTAACTTGGCTCAATAATATGTTTGGATCATTTAATTGTTCGGCTGCGTTTATTAAAGAATTAAATTTATATGTTAAATGAAGGTCCATCTTTTGTTTGATTACAAAACTCCCTTCATATGAAGACATTAACCGATAACGCTGTTTTTTCGATATAGTCGCACGACACATTGGACAGGTATCTTTCCTCTCAATATGTGTTGATAAACAAGTGAAACAAAAACTATGACCACACGGAGTTGTTACTACATTGGGGTTCGGTTTTAATTCTTTATCTTCTTCATCATATTTTAAAAATTGGAGTTTTTCATAACATATTGGACACGCACCCAAATCTAATGTATCTATTTCTTCTAGGGAAATTTTATCATCGTCGTTTATTGATTTGAGTTGCTCTAGAAATTCTTTATTATTAATATTTGTGTTATCTTCATCGTCTTTTTTTTCTTCATTCATTTCCTTTTTTTCCTCGTCCATTATACATGTTTTGAATGATTTTATTAATTACAAAAAATATCATTCTGTTATTTTAAATTAAAATGTTACTGCTGTTCCTTCAAACGTCATACAACTCCAATCTCCAGCAGAAGCACCCGTAGAAATACATAATGTTTTTCTATTTGCTACTATTGTAGCCGGTGTTCCTGAACCCTTATCTAATGTAAACCCAATCAATGAATATATTGTTATAATTTCATTTGCTGCACTTGGTGTAGGTAATGTATGTGTACGAGAACTACCTGTATTAATATATGTTTTACCGGATACTAAATTAGTATTTGTTGATATTGGTAACATATTTAATCCCGATGCTGTTCCTGCGTTTCCTGAACAAGTACCAGCAGTAAGACCAGAAGCAGTTCCTGTGCAATTTGTTAATACACCTGAAGTGGGTGTTCCTAATAGTGGCGTTACCAGTGTTGGTGAAGTAGCGAATACTAAGCTTCCATTTCCTGTTTCATCACTAATTACACTAGCCAATTCAGAAGATGTTGTTGCTGCTAATGCAGATATCTTATTATTAGTATAAACACCATTGGTTACTGTTGCTGCATTTCCAGTGCATGTTCCTGAACTTCCATTTACACTACCTAAAATAGTAGATGAAAATGTTTTTACTCCTGCGATTTCTTCATCACCAGTATTCATTACCGCACCTGCTGCCGCTACAGTTGTAGCATCTGTTACATCTGCTGAAGTTTCAATTCCATCCAATTTAGTTTTATCACCATCAACAAAAGCACCTTCTGTTAGATTTACTTGTAATGTTGAAATTGTTACACCTTTAATACCTGCTAAATCGGTAACTTCTGAATCCATCAAAGCACCTGCTGCTTCTACATTATCAGTATCTGTTACATCTGCTGAAGTTTCAATTCCATCCAATTTAGTTTTATCACCATCAACAAAAGCACCTTCTGTTAGATTTACTTGTAATGTTGAAATTGTTACTCCTTTAATACCTTCT
>Ga0209664_1000931_pt1 | contig 16432 bp, 19 predicted proteins | sample SaaInlV_150m_DNA_FD_184668 | JGI IMG/M metagenome (GOLD analysis project Ga0209664, IMG submission 184668) | Marine microbial communities from expanding oxygen minimum zones in the Saanich Inlet - Saanich Inlet SI073_LV_135m_DNA (SPAdes) (version 2) | ecosystem: Environmental > Aquatic > Marine... | reverse complement strand
TTTCTATCATGGTTATCTCTGTTTTCGCTTTTCGTTTAACACCCATAGTATATAATATGTTTTTATCTTTGAAAACATGTTCCAATTCTCCCGCTACTTTTGTATAATCTTTCTTCTTCACATTTCCAAATAGTTTTGTTATTTTTATAATTGTTTCTTTCGGTGTGTTATTTATTCCAAGCAAAATATTCTTCAATACTTGTATATAATCATTAAAAGAATTTTTTGGATTAGTTTTTGTATTATTTTTTGATATTTGAATTAAACCTGATAATTCTAATTCTGATAAAATCAATACAGATAGTGCGTAATTATCCCACGTATATTTGGTAGCTATTATTAAATTCCATATTTGCGTCCAATTTTGTCCTTCAAACCCATTTATCATGTCTTGTAATCTTGATAGATATTCTTGTTTTTCGGCGTCGGTGAATATAGACATTTGTAGTATTGTATTTTTCTTTATGAATTTTTCCAATGTTTCACTTTTTAATTTGGCTATTTCATCTGATGTTATTACACGTTTTTCTTTTTCCGCATCTATTATTAACGACTTACCATCTTTTTTTCCTATTAAATATCTGGATATATGTGTTAATAATATTATTTCGAAACACCACGGCGTATAATAATCTATTATTATACCAAAGGGTTCTGTCGTCTTTTTATATTCCTCTATTTGTAATTTACTAGCATCATATGATATTCCGAAATCTATTATTATTGGCCTTTTTGTTGTGTCGTCTATCATGATATTATTACTCTTTATATCCAAATGTAATACGTTCTCTCTATTTAATACTTCTAATGATTCGAGTAAAAATAAATGTTTATTTATAACTTGTTTTAAATATTTTGTTGAATTATCTTTTGAGTTCATACTAATAATATTTTGAAAAAAAATATCCAGTGTTTCTTTTCCTACATAACGGACCTTGCTTATACTCATTGCGTCGTTTGTTTTATCTAGTTTATCACATTTGTTTAATATATCTCGTTGGATTTTACCTGATGTTAATGGACAAGAGTCTGTTATAGGTGCGAATCTATCTGTATATCGTGCTAGTTTTTCTCCTATTGCTATCTCATTCTCCGTCGTTTTATTATTGGGTTGTATCTTTGATAAAAAACCCTTGCTTACTTCTTCTTGACTTCCACATTTTATGTGTGGCTTCACTGCACAACCATATGTTCCTTGTCCTAATACTTTTATTACATTTTGATTATTTTTACTCATTTTATACTATCTATATAGAATATTGTTATCGTTATTCTTTATTAAAAAAAGATGGATATTCATCTATATTGTAATATGCGTCGTCACTAAACCGTTATACTACAGTGTTTCGTTTTTTATAAAATCTATTTTTGTATGTTTTTTTTAACTTTTCTTTGATATCTTCTGGTATTTCACCCATTTCTGTTTTTATAACACGCAATTCGTCTATTATTTCTTCCGACATTGTCTCGCAAAATTCATTAAATAATTCTATTTGCGGTTTCTCATCTTGTATATGTTTTGAAATATTAGTGTCTATCATTTGTAAGAAGTTTAAACTAAACCTATTTGTATGTTTTTTTCCTTTTTGTTTTGCTTGATGCTTTGAGGCTATATCGCTCGGTTGTTTTTTATAATAATATCGGGCGCTTTTGTACATTTTATCCCACGCATCTCCTTTGAATCCTTGATTTAACAACAGTTCACATTCTGTTGTTAAAATTCGTTTTACGTCTCCCCTATTTATCCATTCATTCCAGTTTGCTCTAAAATTCTTTGCTGTCTCATCACGATGCTCTTTTGTGAAACTATACATCAACCCAGCCACATCCTTTGTGAAATCAAATCTATATTTTTTATATTCATTCATTCTTCTTTATACACGTAACTTCGTATGTAAAAAGCCTTTCAATTTTACAGTTGTGTCTTTTTTGATTATAAACATGTAACACGTATATAATCTTTCCGGGAGGCTGGAATCGAACCAGCGACATTTCGATTTTTGCTTTTGAAACCATTACAGTCGAATGCTCTACCCCTGAGCTACGCCCGGTATCTCTCTCGACAGGTTTCGATCCTGTGGCCTTGCGATTAACAGTCGCACGCTCTAACCAGCTGAGCTACGAGAGAATAAACATTCTAATATTATCAAAACTTAATATTCTTTTTCATATATTCGAATTATCGGGGTAATATACGGTTCCGCCTGTAAGAATCTAACTTACTTCCTTCAACATATATTTTGATGACGCTCTACCATTGAGCCAAGGCGGAATAGCTCCTACCCGGATTCGAACCGGGGTTTCAAGATTCAAAGTCTTGAGTGATAACCTCTACACTATAAGAGCTCTCCTCTCTATAATTAGATATTCTCTTTAATACATTATAAAATGAAAATATATATGAAACGTATGAATATGACCTTTCAAAATAATTCATCCCAGGATACTACACCATCCTCCACTATTGAAGATAATCCCTTTGATTCCAATCTATCTTTTGTATTGTATTTAGAACCCATTTATAATTCCATTTTACAAGTTTATCAAAATGTTATTACACTTAATTGTGATCCGGCCGGTTCACTCAGTGATATGGTCACTCATATTAATATTTCAAAACTTTCACGTTTCCAACAATCCACACCTAACTTTGATGGTTCTAATTGTATTTTTGTTCTTTTAAGACATCCTGTGTCCAAGATTGGGAATCCATTTAAAAATAATAGGGCTTTTATGGGCTCTGATGATATCCCTTCCGTGTTTTCTTATTTGAAAACGCACGGATATACGATTGATACTTCTACTACCTCTATGTTACAAGATGGACGTGTTGTTGTTGGTGGTGTATCGGATAAACGGTTCTCTGGGAATCGACGCATGATTGCGATGGTTACATATGGATAAAATATGATGTCTCTCTCATAAAATATATATTTATCCCATCCTTCTAATTATATTGTCCAAGATTCTGAACGTACTGGTGATATACGTGCGGTTAAATTAACCAATTATGATGTTGAACGTAGCAAAGTTGTGTCTAATATATTAAAACTATATTCACACACTCCATATGGGAACAATGCAGAGGAAGATCATGGACGATTTTCTGTCTTTTCATTGAATAAAAAATAATAATTATTCCTTTTTTTGTGTATTATTATTTTTTTGTCTGTTGTATATAACAATACGTTATCCCATGAACCAATATCTCTAATAGATAAATAAATAATAAACCCATTATCAAGTTCATTAGTGGGGACTTGGAATGTAATATGTGTTTGATTAATAAGTTATATATGAAAAATGTGAACACGGTGTACAATGTACCATTTAATAATCCCGCAATTCTTGAATATTTTTCTCCATAATGTGACGCATTTGCTACTATACCTGTTATCGCTAGGGTATCTATACTTGTCTTTAATAACATCTCGCCTGATGTAGTGGGGAATTGGGGATAGAGTTCGATTCCAAACCGGGGCTTTAAATATGTTACTGTTAATAAGTTGGTCGCACTATTTATAAAAGGCATTGCCGCAGCATATGCTCCATACCAACCATCTATTCTATTTATTCCTAATAATAAAACATCCTCTGTAAAATTCATCTCTACTATATACTATTGGCTTATACTAAATAATAATAGTGTCGCTCTCTATCAAAATATATTATTACCCTTTCTTTTCTATAAGTGTCCAAGATTTATACTAGATGTATCTATTTTACTCTTTATTTGGGGTATAAAAAACAATATAATTGTTTTATACGCTTCAAATCATGCATTTCAATATATTATACTCCATAGATCCTTCAATATTTGTTTAGGGTTTTCATAATATTGTATCACTATACTCTTCTCGCAATCTATTTCTAATGGTAACATCTTTTTTTTAACTACTATTTAAGGCTATGTTTCTATTTCAATTTTGTCCAAGATAGGCACATCATTTTTCTTTTTTTTGGGATGTATCTTTCGTTTATTTATTTTTCTTTTTCTTCGTATACAGTCCGTGATGTTACTAATTATATTTACTGTGCCTCCTAATATCAACAATACTGGACACATTATAATTCCCGTCCACATGCATATGGGTGAACTCATTACCCTTGCTAGCTTATCACTGCGCTCCTTTTTCTCATATTCATTTGCGAGGTTCATTAATCTCTACCTTTTATTATATTTATTTACATTTTCCATTTTTTATACCAGTCTTGCTTCAATTTTGTCCAAGATTAGGATTTATACACTAATTGTAACTGTTTTGATGTATTTTTTAATATACATATTATGAAAGTTATTTAAATATAATTTGATATATATCACATATGAATCAATCAATTACAGACGATGTCGCAGTCGATTGGGATAACATCGATTGGGATGAAAATGAAGATTGGGACGAAAATAACTGTGATATGAGTACGTTGGATCCCAAACTAGCAAGTAGCAACATCGTTGATAAGTCAGTTGACGCCAAGAAGTTGCGGGATAAACAACAGCTGGAAGAGACAGTGAAATTAATGAGTGATAATAATGGAATAGAAAGTTGTAATAAGAAGGATTCAAATGATGATGAACCCCTTCCTTTGAAAACAATCAAACAGTTTGATATGTTTGGTATGACTATATCGAAAAAGTTTAATGATTCCTCATCAATGTGTATAGTTGCTTTCATGAAGTCATTGTGTGATAAATTACCTGATAACTTGAGTATAGAGAACTATGATGCGATTATATCAGTTCTAAATAAGAGACTCGAATCGAAGAAGGAGAAAGGAGGTCAAGTAGCAAAGGTTGTTGTTAAGAAGTCTTCCAAAGAGTTGAAAATGGAACGGGAAAGACGCGGTGAAATCTTTGGATACATTGAACAAGATTTCAGTGACCCACTATCAGACAAATATGAATTTTTTGAGGATAAATATAGATAACTAGGTTACCTACTAGTTTCTCGTACAGCATAACCCGACATACCAGGTACCCGACCCCCCCAACGGAACTATCCAACGGACTCCTTCCCCAAGCTCCGACCCAAGCCTCTAACCCAAGAAACTAGCACATTACTTATCCAGAAATGAGTGGGATATTGATTTACCGGTAATTTATCGATTTTTGAGTTTATATGTATAAAATTGATAATAAATATATGGATAAGGGTATATTATAATTAAATAATGACTAAATGTTCTATTTGTAAGGTTGAAGGACATCGTTCTACTGATTGTAACGGTGTGTTTATTACTGAATGGACGGAAAAATTAAAACGTTATTGGATGTTTGGATATCACAATTCTGTTGAAAATGATGAAGAGGTTAAATTATGGGCACAGAATTATCGTTTTACTATGCCTATTATTAATCGTTTGTTTGAGAAATTGCGTAATTGTGCGAGTGTAAATGGATGGTTTCGTATTTATACAACATATCGGGACCAATATGCCGAGATGAAGTTCATAATGAATATTCCTGGTACTATTTTAAATTGTAGGGCTCAGATTGGGGGATATGTTCGACCTACTGAACGGCAAATTGATATTAATGCTATTATCGCCGCACAAGACCGTGAACGTGCTGAAATATACAGGGTTAGAAGAGAAGTTCAAGAACGCGAGGAAATACTTGATAGACAACGGATTGCTGCTGACCCTAATATCTTGGTACGTCGGAATCTTCAAAATGAGTTTAATCGGGCTAATGATGCTTTACTACACGCTCAAACAAATGCTATTCGGCATTTATCTTCTCATAATAAACGTTCTATACAATACCAGATGGATACTACTGAACAAGCCTATTTTGTTAATGACGATTGTCCTATTTGTATAGAACCACTGACTCCTGGTGATACTATTGCTATCGATTGTCGCCACACCTTTTGTGTTAAATGTTTAAAACGGGTTATTCCCGGTGTATACAATACAATTCATAATTGTCCTTGTTGTCGGTGTCCTATTACCAAAATTCGATTTAAACCTACTATTACCCCCGACAATTTTAATACTATCTCTACTTATTTACATAATCTATAATCTTATTTACTATTTTATACTTGTTTTGAACCTCTTTTTTCATTACTTATCCAGAAATGAGTCGGATATCCATTTTTCGGTTTTATCTTCATTTTTATATATCTTAATACATATAAATATGTCTTTTTTTGTTTATCTTTTAGTCTCTACTGATGGTTCTACCTATATTGGGGCTACTGTTGATTTGGATCATCGTCTTCGTCAACATAATAAAGAAATTAAAGGTGGGGCTGTTGCTACTAGTCGCAAAGTCTCTCTTGGGCAATCTTGGACTAGAGTCTGTCACGTTCGTAATTTTCCTGATTGGAAATCTGCTTTACAATTTGAATGGGCTTGGAAATTTTATAGTCGCAAGTTATCTCGTTCTTTAGTTCCTATGGAACGTCGCAAACAAGCTTTGGATACACTTTTATCTCTCGATAAACCTACCAGCAAATCTATATGTTATACTGAATGGGATGTTCCTCCTGAAATTATTTGGGAGTAAGGGGGCTATGCTTCGACCTTTGGTCTTTTTGTATTAGACATTACTTTATCCTTCGTTTTTTTATTATCAAATATGTTTCCAGCATGATATGTTTGATACATTAAATTCTCTTCTACTTGACCTGTGGATTTGTGATATTCATCTTTTGCTTTCTCATAATCATCATCTTCTTCATAATCTTCTTCCTTTGGTTTTGATACTAGCTGTTTTTTATATTCTTCCATACATTCATTTCTTGATGGTTGTAATACTTTGCTTATTTCATGTCCTATTCTATCCCCTGTCTTTTCAAAACCATCCTTATATTTCACGAATTTTGAATCTCCAAACGTTAATTCTTTTTCTACTTTATTTGGTTCTTTCACAAAATACACTCCATTCTTTGTATCTGTCGTTTGAATGAATTTATTCTCTTGGGGTTTATCTTCCAAACATTCAAAGAACATTTCTTGGACATTTTTAGCCAAATCTTCTTGATAGTTCGCTATCTTTTGGAAATTTCCAGTGAAAAATGTCTCTATTCGTTCGCAAAAACGGGATGTAAATTCTGTTAATGATTCCGCATCTTTACAAGTGTTTGTTAAATAGAAATTTAATGTGTTCTGACTATTTGTTATATTATTATGGTCACCTGCTGTATTTGTGGTAGTATTTGTTGGAGCTACATGTGGTATTACATCTTTTATGAGATTAGTTGTTTGTTCTATTTGATTAGATTGATTCTCTTGCATACTTTTTACCATTAATATAATTAATTCCTTCATTTCTTTCCTGTCCTCTAACATTTCTTTCTTTTCATTGAATAATATATTAATTAATTTATCCCGTTCGTCCTCTTTTGGAGTATTTTCTTCTTTTGGCGTATTTTCTTGTTGGAAATTACATTTCTTTTTGTGTCTATACATACTTTGTTTATGATTATATATGTTACCACATACGCAGGTAAATATTTTTGGCGTTGTTTCGGGTTTTTTTTGTTCTAAAAGGTCAGCATCGGTAAGCCTATTAGTAAGCATTCTATGTTTTCGAGTGGATAAATGTCTATTATAATCACTTTGTTTAGAGCATTTAAAGTCACACTCTTCGCATATAAGTTTTTCGGCGTTTTTCGGCGTTTTTTTAGTAAGCATCTTTTGTATATAATAGTTACCTACAAAAAACGCCTAAACCCTTATCCGCATAAAATATAAATATATGAAGAAAAAAGGATGCAGTCATTCCAATTTTTTAAATTACAAAACTAAAGCATTATGCTGTATCCCTAGTTTTTACCAACTTTATCAAATGGAAATATCTGGCCCATGTCTATTTTGGAACTTTTTAAAAAGTTCCATTTTCAATATTTCTCAACTAATTTATAAAATGGATATTTATTATTCTTTATTTTTCATGATTGTTTTTGGGTTTTTTTATTACCATTTTATTATCATCGAGCGAATAAATATCGATAATAATATTTTTATTACAGCATTTAAAGTTACAAGTTTCACAAATAAATTGTTTGGAGTTTTTTGGAGTATTTTGAGTTATCATTGTTATCTATAAAATGATAACATATAAAGTTCCAGCAAATTTTTAGGTTAATGATATACGGATTTTCTTCTATATAATTCAGTTAATCTCTGTTCAAAACCCTTATCGATTTCTACTTTAACACCGTCATATATTTTTCCTTGATTTTCAGCCTTTTTTTTGTCTTCAAGGTATTGTTCAGTAAGAATAAATTGATACTTCATAATGACTTTAATGTCTCTAATTTCTTGTGCGATTTGCTCCATGTCTGTAATTAATGTCTCTTATAAAACACACATTTCACTATCAATTTTGTAGGCTTTTACGTGTGATATGAGAATAAGCCAATGAATATGATGAATTTTACGTAAAATTGAAAGGCCTTTTTGGTAATGAATGAGTGATATAATAATAATACATTAGAATCGTTCAAAATGTCTTCCCCTCAAGTTCAAAACACTGTTGTTGCCGCTGTCGCTCCTGTTAAGGAGAAGAAGCCCAGAAATCCCACTCTCGCTGCGAAGTATTCAAAGGTAGTTATCGCCAACTACAGCATCATCCAGATGCTTCATAGCAAGGGTCTATTGTCCGACGAAGGAGTCGAGACAGCATATTCCGAAATCAAGCTCTTCGACTCGGTCGATGACCAATCCGCATTTTATGAATCATTCAACAGTTCGTTGAAGGATACCGGAAAGACGATGAAGAAGTTTGTTACCCAGCGTCTGAAGCCCCCAAAGGCACCTCGTGCGAAGAAGGAAACGAAGCCTCGCACCAAGAAGACGGACAAGGTAGCGGATGATACCAAAGTGGATGTAGTTGCTCAATTGGTAGAAGCAGCGAATGCTCCGATGACCCCTCCTAGAGAGACACAAGTTGAAGTCAAGGCACCTGATGCTCCCAAAAAGGCAAAGAAGCCTCGTGCGAAGAAGGTAGCCGAAGTAGTAGCACCTCAAACCCCAGAAAAGAATGAAGTTGTAGCCGAAGTTAAGGCACCAGATGCTCCTGTAAAGGAGAAGAAGGCAAGAAAGCCTCGTGCGAAGAAGGAAGTTGCTCCTCCTCCCCCTCTTCAGCTCGAGGTGAAAGAGGAAGTGGAAGAGGAAGATGAAGAGATCCATACACAAGAGATTATCATAGGTGATACGACGTATCTCATCGATGGAGACAACAACATCTACTCGGTTGAAACGCACGACCATATTGGGACATTTGACCCCGAAAAAAATGAGATAGTCGAAGTCTTCGCTTAATTTGAAAAAAAATAAAAATAAACATTAACGTATACATAAACATAAAAATTAGAATTTACATTAACTTGTTTTTTAATGAATCTATTTAAACCTTATTTTTTATTATATATTAAAATATGTCTTATGAATGCACATATTGTAATTTTAATGCTCCTACAAATACTAGATTAAACCGCCATCTTACAACACAAAAACATACACGAAATGTATTATTATCAAAACAGATACATGATGAGAGTCAAAATATTCTGAATGAGATAATAGAAGATAATGTCCAAGAAAAAGAAAAAGAAGAAGAAGTTGTCGAATTATGCGAAAATATGGATTGTGAAAGATATCCTCCCGACTGGGATTTTGAATCCGACACACCTGAAACATATGAAGAAGGACAATGGGTAAAATGTGCTATATGTCCAGGGTATTTTAATGATGATGGATTAGGAGATATATTGTTTATAGAAGAAGCACCGAATAATAGAGGAGGAGGATGTGATTTATGTGGAAAAACCGATAATATAGTTCAAATGAAAGGAACTGGACAATATTTGTGTGGTGATGCGTGTGATGAAGAAGAGGAAGAAGAGGAAGAGGAAGTGTCTCTATCAGATATTTTACCAAACAATAGTATTCAAGTAGAAAGTGTCCAAGAAGAAGAAAAGGAAACAGTAAAATTCAATGAAAAGAATGGTAATAATATTATGTTTGATAAAGAAGAGGAAAGAGAAGTGTCTCAATCAGATATTTTACCAAACAATAATATTCAAGTAGAAAGTGTCCAAGAAGAAGAAAAAGAAACAGTAAAATTCAATGAAAATATAGAATATATAGAACATACCCTAGAATCGGAGTTTTTATTCATAGAGGAACCAATCTTGGACATTCAAACAATAGAGATGTTAAAAGACTTCAATGAATTAGTAACGACACATGGTTTTTTATTAAACATCCTATCATTTATAATGAGTATAGTTCGATTTTTCGCACCCAACAATAGTGATTAAGGGTACAACCCACACTATATCCATAGTTCCGTTTAGATAGTTCCGTTAGAATAGTTCCGTTGAATAACTATAAACAGAGTTATCCAGAAATGAGTGGGATATTGATTTACCGGTTAATGGAACCCCCTTGTTCCCTTACCTCATTTCCAAGGTCTTATGTTTTATTTATAAGGGAACATTGGTTCCATTACCCTCATTTCCAAGGTCTTATGTTTTATTTATAAGGAGGGTTCATAAGGGAACCAAGGTTCCCTTACCTCATTTCCAAGGTCTTATGTTTTATTTATAATGGGGGGTTCATAAGGGGGCTTCGCCCCCTTACTAATAAAATTGATTTTAAATCTATAATATATTATATTGTATTCTAATATTATATTATATAATGGTTAAAAATACACAAGGTGGTTGTAAACACAAAGGTCAGGCTAGAAAATTGGTTAACGCACCTATCTCTACTAAACCTAGACTCTCTGAATCTGATGACGAATGTTATGCTTTCGTTACCAAAATGCTCGGGAATGGTATGTGTCACGTTAACCTTTCGCATAAGGGCTCTCTCTTTCAAAATGTTGTCGGTCACATTCGCGGCAAATTTAGAGGACGCAATAAAAAAAATAATATTGTTTCCACCGGCAATTTTGTTCTTGTTGGACTTCGCACATGGGAAAATACTATCAAAAATTGCGACATCATTTTCACATTCATCGATTCTCATATTCAATATATTCCTTTTGACCTTCAATCTCTCAATTTAAACTCTAACCTTATCATTTCACACGACAACATCTCTTTCTCTAATTCTAATTCCAATACACCTCTCTCTATTCATGATGCTCACGCTGATACTACTAATGATGATGATGTCGATGTTGTCGTTGTTGTCGATGTCGACATCATTTAATTTTTGGGTATTTGGTAGGGGGATATCCCCCTATAACCCCCTTTATATTGACGAATATTACGTATATTTATAATCTTAATATTAATGTATATAGATATATATGAAAAAGCTCCCCATCCATCTTGAGAACCCTGTCGACAATAGTATATATTATATAATAGAAAAAATAGAAAAACAAGTATATTTAGTTGGACTTACACCAAATATGTTAACAACTATTGGAAATATATTCACAATAATATTTATTTATTTATTCTTAAATAAAAAATACATTCTAGCATCATTTGCGTTTTTTATGTCTTATTTTTTCGATTGTTTAGATGGATATATAGCGCGTTCATACAATATGGTGTCCATATTTGGAGATTTTTATGACCATATAAGCGATTTCACAAAATTATTAGTTACATCATATTTATTAATTAGTCGTGTAAAAATGAACAAGAATTCACTTATACTATCATTAATAACAGTAATAATATCGTTTTTTACATTATTATTTTTCTGTAATCAAGAAATATACTATGGAATTCCAGAGTCTTCACCAACATTATCATTATTAATGTGTTTCGAAAGGAGTAATAAAACAAAATCGGAAGCAATAGAGTCGTTAAAATATTATCGTTACTTTGGATGTGGAACAATTACATTATACGGCACAATTATAATAGGTGCGTTTAAATATCTCTCCAAGTAAAATTGAAAGGCCTTCTTATATAAATAATAGTGTTCATATAAAATAACATCGAAGAAAATGGAGATTATAGAGTGTGCGATTTGCTACGAAGAGATTGGAGAGACAAACAAATGTGTGACCCCGTGTGGGCATGACTTCTGCTTTAAATGTATGGTAAAATCGTTTCAGATGAACGAAACGTGTCCAATGTGTAGAACGTCATATTTGGAAAAAGACGAGTGCTTACATTCAGATTCAGAAGATGAAGAAAGTGATGATGATTCAGATGACGAAACCCTCTACGACGACGATGAGTATGTGTCTCCTGATCAATACTTACAAGAACTAGACAACGTTACCCAGTATGCTACCATCGCTAAACCCAAAACAGTTGCCGACCAACTCGAGAAAAAGGGTTATACTATGGAAGATGTGCTCTCTCTATATATGGGAAGAATTGACCGAACAGACAGTAAGTATACCCAGTCATATGTGAGACATTTAAAGAAGAACCTAGACACTATAGTTACAGAGTCTGACCAAGAACAAGAAAGAGCGCTAATGGAAAATTATATGATGAGAGATGAAGACATTCGAAGTGACCAGTTAATCGATGCTGATGTATTCGATATGAATCCTGGGTTGGAATTACATTCACTGTTTAATTAAAAGATAAAAATAAAAATAAGATAAGAAAAAGAATTCAAGTAATTTACGTGTTTTTTTTGTTAAAAATAAATTAACTTAATATAATATAACCTAATATGAAATCATTAAAATTTATACATATTACAAAATGTGCAGGGACATTTATAGAAGAGCTAGGGCGTTCATATGATATAAAATGGGGTAGACATCATAAGGAATATGGATTCTGGCATGATATTTTTATTAATAAATCCCCCGAACTAAAACAAAAATATGACTGGTTTACAATAGTTCGTAATCCATATACGCGAATATTATCGGAATATTACTGTCAATGGGGGGGTATAAATCACGAGTCTGAAAAAAATATTATAATTAAAGATAAGAAAGATTTCAATAACTATTTAATAAAAAAGATACATAATAGATGTAAAACAGGTCACCATTATACTGAACAATATAAATATATAGATCCTAAAAGTGTTATTAATATTATAAAATTAGAGTATATGGATATATATTTACCAGAATTATTTAACAAATATGATTTAGATATAGACATTAAAATGGTTAAAAAACTGAACACGAAAGAGAGCAAAATGGATATATTAGACTATACAGTTGACGACTTTAATGATGAATTAATAAATTTAATAAACACTGTATATAAAACCGATTTCGAACTATTTAATTACGACATGATAAAGACAAATTAATCATTGTATTAAAATGTAGATATATTTATATAAATTGTATATAAATGTATGATTTTCCGATAAAGACAAAGTCATTCCCTCACGTTCTACCAGCATACATTGAGATATCAAAAGGTAACAATATAAAGTATGAATGGTGTGAAGAATCTAAAATCTTGATGTTAGACCGCGTTCTCCATTCATCTGTGATATATCCAGAGAATTATGGTTTCATTCCTCAAACATTATGTGAAGATGGCGACCCACTTGATGTATTGATTTTATCAAACCATAAGTTTCAACCTGGTACAATTGTTCATGTGCGACCCATATGTTATATGAATATGACGGATGAAAAAGGTAGAGACGAGAAGTTATTAGCCGTTCCATTAAAAGAGCCTTATTTTAAAGACGTCAAAACAATGGGAGATTTAAGCGAACATAAATTAACTGAAATTAGGGAATTTTTCAAGACATATAAAAATTTAGAAAAAGACAAATGGACAATGATTGAAGAATGGAACGACACTGAAATGAGCATAAAACTGATAGAAAGAACACATAGTGCTTATATGAATAAAATATAAAATTGAAAGAGTTATACTTGACTAAATAAATTCAAACAATTATAAATCAAAATGGAAAGGTTAAGTGAACAATTATTGAACGATGAATGGACGTTTGTTATACCAAATATTGAGACTAAATATAGGATTATAGATTTTAACGGCGTAAATGAGAAGTATGAGATGTATGATAACAGTTGGATAATATTTGGTGTGTGGAAAGGAAAGGCCGCTATATTTAACTATATGAACCCAGATATTATATTGAAATCGATTAGTACATGGAAATTGGTAAATTAAAAGGGTTTTATTATTGAATTATTTGAATATATTCATAACCATAGGATAATTCTCATATAAACGTCGTATGAGGTAGGGTATTGTATCTTTAAAATCACCATATGGTACATATTTATATACTGTGTATTTTTCTTGTGCTAATTTTTGTGATTGTTTGTCGCTCATTCCCATAAGTTGGGCGAATTCTATCACATTATCTAGTTTTTTATCCTTAATATATTGAACTGCTAAATCGATACTATCTGTATTATGAGTAGCACATAACAGTTTGTCTCCGGGTTTAAAATGCGATGAAAACAATGAAATACCAGCATTATAGTTGTCGTGTGTATCATTAATCGTATCAAACAAAATATTATATTTATTATCTTGATTGTAATACGCACCTCTCACGAGTTTAAATCCTATTTTATAGTCACGTGATTTTAGTATATCGTGTTTCATAATGTCCAAGTAATCGTTACGGTAGAGTTGATATGTTTTATAGATACGTAATTTATCGCGATTATATTGTTCCATAAATTTGTCGGTAATGGTATTTATTTTATCTTGAATTTTATAGTCTTCGGCATCTATCAAAACAATATTATTATTTTTCACAGATAAATTCATGATTTGGTCGAGATAATTTTCCACATCGTGTTGATTATCAACATTCAATGAACTTAATTTAACCGCAATAGTTTCATTTTTAAACTTATGAAATAGTGTTGATATTTCATAGAAATTCGATTTATGGTCTTGGTTATTTTCATTGGTATAGTCCATAATTGCTCGCATATTACGATTATTTATATATTTTTTAATGGTTGTTAACTGCGATTTGCTGCAAGTGAAACGGTTTACAATCGGAATATACATTAATATTATACGTCATTATATTAATTACAAATATAATGGTGAAAATTTATAAAAACGGATTACACCAACGCTAAACGTATCTTACGGTGGCCGCTGTTTTCCCTATCAAAAAGAAATAATTTAAATTTTCGTATCTCGTGTTCTTCTATTTCATCATTCGATCTAAAAAACGATATTTTATTCAACGATTTCAAAAACACACTATATGTGAATTGATTATTCTCATATTTTTTATTAAACACATACCCATCATATTGGGTTTCCAAAACTGTATCATCATTTTTACAAGCATATAAAAGGTCACATTCGGATTGAACTTTTCGGATTGCTTTCACATCATCATTTAATTGAGGAATTCTCATTTCAAATCTCTCAACAAACTTCGAACAATCCTCGGTTAATGAAAACAAAAAAATGCGACGAAAGAAATATATTTGATTTACAATATCAACCACACGTCGAATAGGGCTTGTTACATGAACATATGAACTAACATTCAAAACATCGTGTCGTGTATTTAGGTCGTCACTGTATAATTCATATGAACCAGACATATTGGTCCATAATCCAACATTTTTTTTAATATTACTATCTCCGGTTTCATGCCCAGCATTTGCCTCTTCCTTTTTCGACACTACACGGAATACACCTGTTTTATAAGACGCCAACTTATCAGCAGAAACCGAGTTCATATAAATCATCCAATGTGCTATCACGTCGTGACTATCTTGTATTTCAGGTTTAATATGTTTCGTAACGTTCAATAATAACTGATAATCACTATTTTGTAACAAGTCGTCTTCTTCGTATACAAAATTGCGTTTAATATTCACCATCGCATTATAAAAGCATATAGAATGATTGTCTATCTTATTATCATCCATATTGTAATTAAATTCCATAGCAAAAGTAATACAGTCTTTATTTTGTAAAAGACTACAATAATTATCGGATAATAGGTCTGGTAAAAGTGTGCGTCTATCTTCTGGTAAATAAATGGTAGAAACGCGGTCAGTTAGATGCTGCCACATATTAAGATAATCTATCATAACAAATACATTCGCAATATAAATTGTGATTTTAAATTTAGAATTGTCTAATTTGGCTATACTAAACCCATCATCTAAATCTTTACTTCCACATGGGTCGATTGTATAGACGTTAATATCTCGTTTGTCTTCGATTTTGTATTTATCATCATTCATAATATTCTCCATAATAGTAGAAAATTCGGTATTTTTCGAAACTATTTTAACTTCTCTATTCAGTTTGGCGATAGAGTGAACTAGTCGATTACACCATAATTGATAAGAGCAAAATGACGCGTAATTATCAACATTACCGAATGTTTCGGTCAATTTACCGACAGGATGTTTTTCATCCCAATTATCAAAACAAAAAGATACATATTTATTCGTATAATCTTTAATAAACCCAATACGCAATTCGTAAGGAATTAAGAAAACTGGTATACTTTTATCATTGGGTATACATTTATAATAAAGTTT
>Ga0209664_1000923_pt1 | contig 16484 bp, 15 predicted proteins | sample SaaInlV_150m_DNA_FD_184668 | JGI IMG/M metagenome (GOLD analysis project Ga0209664, IMG submission 184668) | Marine microbial communities from expanding oxygen minimum zones in the Saanich Inlet - Saanich Inlet SI073_LV_135m_DNA (SPAdes) (version 2) | ecosystem: Environmental > Aquatic > Marine... | reverse complement strand
GCACTAATGTCAATTGTAGGTTTTATTTCGTATAACCACTTTGCAACATCTAAATGACCACGACGACAACTGAATCTAAATGAAAATTCATCATCAGCATGAATGTCAATCGTAGGTTTTATTTCAAGTAACCACTTAGCAACATCTAAATGTCCGTTTTGACAACTAAATAGAAATATATCGTCAATATCAATGTTAATATTGTGTTTGATTTTGTATAACCACTTAGCAACATCTAAATGACCGCATTTACAGCATTCTCTAAATGCATATTCATTTTGAGCGCTAATGTTAATCGTAGGTTTGATTTCGTATAACCATTTTGCTACATCTAAATGACCTTCTTGACAACTAATTCTAAACGCAAATTCATCCTCAGCACTAATGTCAATCGTAGGTTTGATTTCGTATAACCATTTTGCAATATCTAAATGACCTTTATAACAACTCAATCCAAATGCTTCTTCATTGTCAGCACTAATATCAATCGTTGGTTTGATATCATACAAATTTTTAGCGTCATCTACATAGCCATTTTTACACATAAACTCGAATAATTTTTGGTAATTAATATCAATATTCATTAAATTATATAATAATACAATATAAGTTTTAAATCAATTTTATATATTCCACCATTAATAATTATGGATCATTTTTAGTCTATAGTTTATATTATTTTAGATTCATTTGGATCTATATAACATCCTCACATTGTTAGTTATTCAACATTGGACTTAAACACATGCAATGGTGATATAATTGATCTTATACACATTCCTGGTTCAATCATTGTACTTGTAGACAATAATTTACCATCTTCTGTATATATCAATATAAAATTATAACTATACCAGTTGTCGAATAGATGTGCTTTAGTAATATTTGGCCCATATATATTTAATATATCAGAGCATTTATCAAATGACTCAAATCCACACGATCTTATACTATCTGGAATAAATATCGATTTTAATTTAGTACATTCATAAAATGTATTACATGCAATAGATGTAACATGTGTTCCTATAATAATTTCACTTATATTATTAAAATCAAATGATCTATTGTTTATAACTCCTATTATATCTAATTCATTTTTTGTTCCGTCTATTGCAATAAACGTTGTATGTACCTGCGATGGATACTGAATATTATCAGTATTAATTTTAATTTTCATATTATTCGTAATTGACATATAATCATATTTACATACTTATATATAAATATATTTCAAATTTTTCATCTTAAAACATCATATGGTTATAAAGATACCATTATATTTATAATATATATATATGACATCATTTAATGTAATTGAAATAAATAAAAAAAAATATTTGAAATTGCTCGATTGGATACCAATTAATAAACTTGACTGGAGATTATTGTCTTCAAATCCAAATTCTATTCATATCTTGGAACAAAACCTTGATAAAATGACTACATCGTGTTGGAAAGAATTGTCTGGGAATCCAAATGCTATACATATTTTGGAAAAAAACTTGGATAAAGTTGATTGGGAAGGTTTGTCTGGGAATCCAAATGCGATTCATCTATTGGAAAAAAATTTGGATAAATTAAATGAAGATGGCGTTATGTTTTGGGAGTTGTTACTAAATCCAAATGCTATTCATATAATAGAAAAAAACTTGGATAAATTAAATGATGATGATTGGGGGTGTTTGTGTAAAAATCCAAACGCGGTTCCTCTATTGGAAAAAAACTTGGATAAAATTTGTTGGGAAAGGTTGTGTCAAAATCCAAATGCTATTCATATTATTGAACAAAACTTGGGTCAGTTGGAAAAAGAGGCTTGGTATTGGTTGGCTGCGAATCCAAATGCGATTTATATTTTAGAAGAAAATTTGGATAAAATGACCACGGATATGTTATGTTATAATGGTGGTTGGTATCCATTGTCTCAAAATCCAAATGCTATTCATATTCTGGAAAAAAACTTGGATAAAGTGAGTTGGAATGGTTTGTGTAAAAATCCAAATGCTGTTCATATTATTGAAAAAAATATGAATAAAGTGGATTGGGAAGGATTGTGTGATAATCCAAATGCGATTCATTTATTGGAAAAAAACGTGGATAAAGTGAAATGGTATTTTCTGTCTTCCAATCCAAATGCGATGCCTATATTGGAGAAAAACTTGGATAAAGTGGATTGGAATATACTGACTGAAAATCCAAATATATTTACAACATATTCTTGATGACGATGTGTAAAATATCATAGTATAAAAAGATTTAAATATAACATAAGAATTGAATGTGAAGTATTAAAAATTGATTTAAAAATTATAAACATAAATATAATAAACATGTCGAATGTTATTTGCTATCATTGTAATCAAAATATATCCAATATAGTATATCAACGACGTAAAAACAAACTAAGAGCTAGTTCTGGTCAATGTACAAGATTTTTATATTATTATATATGTGATAAATGTAACAAAGGACATGATTATAAAAATAATAACAAATAAGTCGGTGTAATAAATATTGAAGAATTAAATACAAGGCTATGATTTTTAAATATAATGGGATTCAATAAGGAATTTAAGAAAGTTAAAAGAAAGAGCAACAAAATAGTTAAAAAAATAGGAAAAAGTGCGGAGAAATCATTAAAACAAGCCATTGTTCCTATAGTTATAACGATTGCAACAGGCGGGGCCGGGGCAGCGATTGCTACTACTATAGTTTCTACGCATGCTACTAGAAAAGTTACCAAAGAAATAAAAAATCCTGTTTTATCTGCCGCAGTAGGTGCAGTGATTAGTGGATCAATATCTGGTTCTACTACTATAATCAAAGATGCAACTAAAGCTGCAATTACAACTAAAGTTGCACAAAAAACAAAAAGTTCGGCACTTGGTGCTGTTTTAGGTTCAACTTTAGTTGGTGATTATACGAATGTAAGAGATATAACAAAAAATATAACTAAAGAGGTTGTTAAAGAACAAGTTAGTAAAAAAATATTAAAGAAAACAAATAATGATATTATATCACAACTAACTGGAAGTTTTGTAGGTTTAGGCATAGAAAATACTTTTGATAATATAGTAAATAAAGGTAATATTCTTGAGGAAGACAAACATACTTTAAGTTTATATACAGAAACAAATGAAGATTCAACATATTTTGATGAGGACGAATATACTTCAAATTTAGATATAGAGATAAATAGAGACTACAATAGTCATAATTTAATTAATGAAGGAGTAGCCTTAAATCTAGATACTGGTCAACCAGATTTTGATATTGGAACATCTTTTACAAATGATCAAACCACAACAAGTGTTTCAACTAATTTAAACAGTATAAGTTTAAGTAACATGACTCCAATAGATGATAATCTAAACATAGGAAATTCATTAAGTTTGAACCAAGATGGTATTAAAGTTGGTATTAAATCTCAACAAGGGGTAGTAACAACTGAAAGGGGTGTTTCTTATGATAAAATATTAGGTTGGGACAGTGAATTATATACTTATCAATCAGTTAAAGTAGAAGAAAAAACTGATATTACGGGAATATGTATTACTAAAGAAACAGTAAGAAAAGATTTAAATATACCAACATGTGGTAAAGTTGGTTCTTATCGACAAGAAGTCACCATATGCTCTGATAGTATTACTACAACTGATCGTATAGGTGTTAATGGTAATGGAGCTTTATCAGGTGCAACCATAGTTATACCAATAGCCAAAGGTACTTCTGTAGTTAGCAAGATTGGAGGTAAACAAATATTAATTAATATAGAAAAATTTGGTAAAGATACGATAGGTAAAGTAATATTAGACAAATCTTTTACAAAAAATTTAATACCTATTCATTAAAATATTGAATTTTTAATTTATTTAACCCTTAATTAATTAACAAACATGTCAGTCAAAATGTCAGTGAAACGTACTGTACTTTTACTTGGAACCCCATTATCAGGGAAAACAAGTATATTAGATAGTTTAACTATATTACAGGCTGCTCGGTTTGAAGATAAAAAATTATCATTACCGAGTAAAAGAGGAGTTAGTAAGAATATTTTAGGAGAAAAAAAGAAAGAGATATTTAATATAAATATATTTGTTGAAGAAAATGATGTTGATATATTAGAAGTAAAATTTATTAAAATGCCTTCTATAAATCTTAATTATATAGATCACAATTCAAAAATTAAAAATAAATATGATCAAATTCATGAATATTTTCAATTTTTAAGCGAAGAAGATATTAACTTGAATACTATTTTATATGTGTATGATGGTTCGCAACCTCGAATAGCTAAGGATGATAAAATAATATTACAAGAATTAGTTACTTATTATGGGGAATCTATATTGAGTAATTTAATAATAGTTCAATCTAAAAGTAATATAATTAAACCACTTGATTATGAACAAGATTATGAAGATAGTGAAGATTGTACAAGACAACTAAATGCTAAAATTGAAAATTTAAATTCATTTTATCAAAAAAGATTTATTGTAAAAAGAAAGTTATTTTGTCAAATTATTGAAGATGTATTAACAGACATTAGTGATAATCAAATAAAATCACAATCAACGAAAAATAAAATTAGAGAAATGAAACAAAATATCAATAGGCCAGAAAAGAAATCAATTATAAATATTATGAGAGAAATATCTTATTTAGATTTTGGTAAAATCTATTTAATGGAAAGAAATAAGAAAGAACTAGAACTAAAAATATCTAATCTGCCTAATTATCCAACAGAATTAACTTTTTTTTGTAAACAATGTAATATAGATTATATTACTAACATAGATTGGTTAGAAGTATTTTATAGTAATTTATTATCACATAAAACTGAAATTAATCTTTATAAAAAAAATAAAGAAATTATTGAATATTGGAAATCATGCGACTTGGCAGAATTAGATTATCAAATAACAATTATTGCTATTGAAAGAACTACTATTCTATTCAAGAAAAATTTATCCGTTTTAAAATTTAAACAAAAATTTCAAAAATTGTTGGATTATTTGCCGATTATTTATAAATTTAGTCCATTAAAAATTCTTGAAATGATTCAAGAAGATGGATTAGATGCGTGTGAATATATTACTGAAGAGGATATTTCTCTAATATTAAGAAATATAATTACTACAATAACTGATGACAATTTTGATCATTTTAAGAACTTTGTGTTAGAAGTAAACAATCAAAAAAAAATTATAAATCTAGAAAATTCAGTATAATTATTTTATATAAATTTGTTGCTTTGTAAATATATTTCACAGTTTTGTCATATAGTAAAAAAATTGATATTTAAACTGTTATGTGAATTTAAATAAAATATTAAATGAACGATAACAATACAAATAAATTAAGTATGACGGTATTCACCGAACCTAAAAAAAAAATTACATATCAGGAACTATTTAAAAACCAAAAAGCATTAGAAACCGAACAAAAAGAAGAACTTCGTAAACTTTTTAAGAATTTAAAGGATAATCGAAGTAAAAAAGATTGTGATATACTATTTACCAACCAAATTCGTGATTTTGCGAATATGTTTAGTGAATGTGAGAAAAATAAATTTAAAGAAATAAATGAGTATATTGCTTATGTGTCTAAAGAATATTATTATGATTTAACTAGTTTGGATTATATTTGTGATAATACATGTCGAGATGGGATGATTGATAATATATTAAAAAAAACATATGAAAAAATACCGGAACATATAAAAGAAATGAACAGTAATGAGCAATATCTTAACTTGATTAAAATTGTTCAATTAACATTATTTGGATTAACAAAAGTAGATGAACAAAAAGTTCATAGAATAATGGTTTGGGGTACTACTGGTAGCGGAAAAACTACATTGATTAAAATTATGGGTTCTATTTTGAATATATTTAATCCTGGGGTGGTTACTAAGACGCTGTTTACAGATGCTCATGAAACAGCTACTAAAGAAGTTACTAAAAACCCTCAGGAAGTGTATATTGGTTGTCGAAAATTAGAATTAATAGATGTACCTGGAACAAATGACGTAAATCAAGCCTGTAAAGAAATTGATATTATAAATGAAATCCATAGTCTGAATTATACTATTGATTCTATGTTATATATAGTTGACATATCTAAAGCTAGGTACACGAATGAAGATTTGGCTACTCTAGTGAATCTTGCCTATGGTTTCAAAGATATCGGTATTGACTTGTGGGAGAAAGTTGTAATTGTTTTTACTAAAGCAAATGTATTTAATATTTATGAGAAACCTGAATATGATTTTGACAAAAAAAGTGATGATTATGATAAAGAATATATACAAAAATATAGAGAATGGATTATTGTAGAAAATGAAGAACTATCTAAGAGAATATCTATTAGGAAAAAAAATTTTAAAGAAAGTTGGTTTTCATTGTTTAGTGTGTTTAATATGTATGAGAATGTTTCTGAGGAAAAGAAAGAAGAGTGTTTTAATAAGATTCGATTTGTTGTTTCTGGCTATGTAAGAAATATTAAAGAAGACTCTTATACCAATTCTTGTATTACACCAATACCTAATCGTAAGGTAGAATATTATCTAAATAAAACAGATGACGGAATAGAATTACAGAATGAAATTGATAATGGTGACTATATTTTATATGAAAATTGGTTACAAGATCTTTTAAATGCTGTAGTGTTAACTTCTAGTAATGAATTTAAATTACATTGTCATATGGCAAATAGCAATTACTTAAAAGACTTAGAAAAAAACAATGAAAATTCCCGCGAAAATGCTACCCCACCGATTCAATTTAAATCTGAAACCAAAAAAGCTATTAATAATGGAGCTCATGACCATGCAACAGAAATGAATAAAAACTCTCCTACAGGTGTTATGGGATATGTTTTAAGTGGTACAGCTGGCGGTGCTGTAGGTGCTTTAGGAGTATTTACAAAAGTAATAATTATAACAACTGCGAGTGCTACTGTAGGAGTATTATTATTTGCTGCAGTTGGATTTGCTGTAGGTGCAGGTACATATCATATAATTTATGTTTAGATACTATAATTATATGTTATTTTCTTTATCGATTTGATTATTTAATTGAAGAAATATGTTACGCTGTTACATCGACTAAACATAAATAATTTTAGTTATTTATTTCTTTAATTAAATAATCTATTGATAATATGGGATCAATCATTTTAATTTTTCTATTATTAAAAATATCATTTATTTCCTGCTCATTTTTTTCCAAGTCTAATATATCAAGAAGTGAATATAAAACCAAATCTGAATTTATTATAAATGGATTAATATTATTCTGATATCTATATGTAATTATATTTTTTAAATATTCGTTATTATCTACTGGATCATTAAAATTCCATTTAATTAGAGTTATTGGATTAATTATATCAGAAAGTTTTTCTGTAAAATTATATTTTATTGAAAAGTATGCTAATGATCTTGCTATTTTTCCTTTTGAATATTCAGAAGGAATAAATGTTTTTGATTTTTTATTTGAAATCATTAAATATCCATTTTTATTAAAAATATTTTTTTTATTGTTATAATCAATTTTATTACCTTTTGTATCCAAAATTTTATCATTAATACTTATAAAGTCTTCTTTTAAATCACTGGGATCAATATATTTAAAATTTTGTCTATATGAATTTAATTTTTTATTACATAAATATAAATTATGAAAGTCTGATTTCATATATTTTTTATTTGTTTCATTTTTAAAATATGACTGCGGAACAATATGTTCCAAATTTTTTACTAATTTATTATCACCATATATATCTATTAGATTCAATTTCTCATTAAATATTTCTTTTGTTTTCTCATATGGTATATATTTATAGTTTTTATTAACTTTATCATAAATATCTAATCTTAATGCTTTTGAATTAATGTTTCTTAGTAGCGAACTATTTATACTATTAAATAAAAAAAACATATTTGATAAATATAAATAGTTATATAAAATATTAATAAACATATAATTTTGATAAGATATTAATCTAATCAAAATTATTAATTTATGCAAAATGAGTTTCATTTTATCTTTTCTAAAATAATTTTAAAAATCATCATCATCCGAATTATTATCTACTATGAAACCACTTGCTAATGGCCAATCATTATTACTCAAATAATTTTTTATAGAGTTATAAGACTTCTTATAATTAGTATTTTTAATTTCAACTGTTGTTCCACAACTTGAACATCTATTCATTAGTTTTTTTGAATCTATATATGGTTTTAGTTCAGGTGTTTCACAAGTGGAACATATTTTAAATTCATCAATAAATTTATATATTAAAATTTGAAGATTCTCTCCAATAAATATTCCCTTAAGTTTATTTGGTTGTAAATTAGATGTACCAACTTCGCTACTAAGAAACTTTAGTAAAATTTCTACTGGATAATTTAAAATATTAGATACTTCTTCTAAATTTTCAATTATTGTCTCATTATTAATTTCAGATACTTTTAGTTTATTCATCCAATATCTATAATTTGGATCATTTTCTTTAGATTTGTTCACAGGTATTCTTTCATCCATTTTTATTAGTTATATAAACTTATAATCTTTAAAATAAAAAAATTCAATTTTTACATAAAAGTAGTTTTACTACCTTTATTGTTAAAATCATTAATAATTAATTACATATTTTCTAAAGGACCGACAAGAATATTTTTTTCTTTAATAATTTTCATTTCTTGTTTATCGATTATATATTTCTCTTCATTTTTGTTATTTCTAAAAATAATTATACTTCCATTAATTTCTGGAAGAAAACCGTCAATAGTAATTAATTTATGAATTAAGTGTTCTAATTGTTTTTCAGACATAATATCTTTTGTATAAGTAATTTGCTGGTATACATTTTTATTTTTTATTACAAGTTCATTAGTACTTGTAGTATGGTCAGTTTCAGAGTAGTCAATTTCGAGGGACATATAACATACTAAGTCTAATTCAAAATTTTTATTAATCAATTTTTATTTTATTATTTTCTTTTCTTTTTGTAAATTTATCTTGTTCTAAAAACTATAATAGTTGTTGCCTAATCTAACTATTTATATATAGTCCGATTAAGTTTTTTTATTAATTCTATCTTTCATAAATTCTTCATACTCTTCAAATTGACCTTCATTAATACATTTATTATGTTCTTTACAATTTTTTACAGGAAAACAATGATGACAGTTAGGTCTGTTACAATCTTCTAATACACAATACATTGGAGCATAAACAAAGTTTATGATTTTATTTGTTAATTTTGTATCAAGTTTTTTATTCATAATTATTAGATTACAGATTTTAATTTAAGTTCATCTAAATAGTCCAGTTCGTTTAAATCTTAATTTTTCGCAACAATAGAAAGATCACAAATAAAAAATTATTTAAAAAAATTGATATTTTAATCTTAAAGATATATTTTATATATTATTAAAATGGATAAAAAAAAGAAATCTAACATTTTTGAATCTGACGATGAATCTGACAATAGTTCAAATAATGAACATGATGATTACGACGAAGAAGAAAATTATGAACACAACGAAATAGACGATATTGACAAAGTTAATGAAAATGGGTCTGAAGAAGAAGAAATTTTTATTAATGAAATTTCAGGTATGCAACTAACAGCTGAGGAACACGCATGTATGCTTAATGGATCAATGGTATTAGATCCAGTTACAGGAATGCCTATTTATGAAGATGACGAAGATGAAATTGCTTATTATAAAAGTATTGTTAACAATCATAATAATAGTAGTTTCTCATTTGGTGCAGAAACTGTTACCCCTAAAAAGATTAAGAAAGTAAAAGTTAACAAGTCTAAAAATAAGACAATAGACTACTTTAAAGATATGTCTGAAAATGAAGATATTGAATCATGTAAAGAGGGTCAATTTCAAAGTAAGAGAATGCTTGCTATGAAAAATAAATTAGGACTAAAAACAAGTGTTCATAAAAAGAAAGAATATCAGTACAAGTTGAATAGTAAATTTGCAAGACCTATTGATAGAACTTTTAGTAAAATAATTTCTGAAAATATATTGATTAGTAATTCTAATATACATTCGTTAGAATCATATCCATCTTTAATTTAATTATCAGTAAAAAAATTGAAAAAATTTATCACTGAACTATTAAAATATAATTAGTTGGTAGAAATATTACTAATCGATTAATCGTTAACATACAGCAATATAAATTTTAAAAAATTTTGTTGGGTTTATTCACATATTACCTTTGGTTAGCAGACAGATTAATTGATTTTAATAATCAACATACAGCAATATTAATTTTTAATCAAATTATTATTCGGTTTATGCAAATAGACCTTTAGAAATAGCTTAGCTATTCTATAAATTAGTTGGTAGAAATATTACTAATCGATTAATCGTTAACATACAGCAATATAAATTTTACCTTTTTGTTAGCAGTCAGATTAATTGATTTTAATAATCAACATACAGCAATATTAATTTTTAATCAAATTATTATTCGGTTTATGCAAATAGACCTTTAGAAATAGCTTAGCTATTCTATAAATTAGTTGGTAGAAATATTACTAATCGATTAATCGTTAACATACAGCAATATAAATTTTAAAAAATTTTGTTGGGTTTATTCAAATATTACCTTTTTGTTAGCAGTCAGATTAATTGATTTTAATAATCAACATACAGCAATATTAATTTTTAATAAAATTATTATTCGGTTTATGCAAATAGACCATTAGAAATAACATAGTTATCTCTATAAATTAGTTGGCATAAATATCGTCAACATACAGCAATATTAAAACTGTGTCCCGGATCATGTAAACAGGACGAGGACAGTTGATGAATTGTTTGGAGAGTTTTGATTCATCAACACGACGTACCTTTTCACGTCGGAGGCCATAACGCCGAAACTAAGGATTGGGGTATTTTAGTTGCTTTTATTAGCACATAGGTATCTTGTGATACAGCCATATCATAACTGATGAGATAGGTAAGTTTTTTTAACTTAAATCGAAATACCATATAGAATCTACAATATTTTTTTATCAATAATGTTTAATTATTATTAATAAAAAAATTGAAATTTATTTTACCTAATACATTCAAAGGATTTATCATAATGAATACAATTGTAGAAATGAAAGAAGAGAAAGAAAGAGAAGAAGCGCCTGATAGTTTTATCTGTCCAATTACAGGTAATGTTTTGAGAGATCCGGTTATATTGCCAATGGGAAGAACTGTCGAAAGGGTAGCTATAGAGGAATGGATTAAAAAGAAGGGAACATGTCCTTATACTCGGAATCGACTAGATATTAGTATGTTGGTTCCAAATCTTGATCTAAAGGATCTTATTGAACAATCTAGTTCAAATTATAGATTTTCTAATAGATCTATACCGATTGATGCAGGTAGTAGTGATGCTACACAATTTAAAGATATTACTATTTCTTCCTCAAAGTTTGCAGGAAAAATTGTAACTGAAGTTGAAATACCTGAATCAATTGGAAGACAAAATATTCATGTTTGTGTTGTATTTGACAAGTCAGGATCAATGAATAATCAAGTTATTAGTACAGATTCAAGTGGAAATAAGGAAAGTGACGGTACAACATTGATTGATTTGGTAAAACAATCAGCTAAAAGTCTTGTAAAAATGTTAGGACCGAATGATAAACTTAGTTTTTTAGTATTTGATCGTACTTGTACAATTTTAATGAATCCTACTTCAATGGATAGTATTGGTCAAATTGAGGCTATTAGTATTATTGATTCTGTTAAGGGAAGTGGTGGAACTAATATGTGGGATGGTATTAATACTGCATTGGGACTTGTAAAATCTAATTCTGCTGATAACATTATTTCAAAAATTATTATTTTTACTGATGGTGTGTCAAATACTACTCCTCCTAAAGGAGAACTTCAAGCATTGATAGATTATTCTGAAGAAAATAGTGGTTATCCATGTACTATGGATTTTATTGGATTTGGTAGTGGAGATTCTATTAATACTGAAATAGGTTACCCACTTGCAAATGTTACTGGAGGTAAAGGATATTATATTTCAGATGGTTCTATGATTGGAAATGTGTTTTCAAGTCTAATTGGTATTTTGTTATCATGTCTAGATTTTAATTCAAAACTATATTTTAGTATTGCAAATTTAGATGAAGCTGATGCGAATAAAATTTTTGATGTTGAAAATCTTGCTAGAGCTGGATATAATCCTGAAATTATTGATAATTGTACTATCTCTATTCAAACAGGACCTTTAGTCTATGGAACTCAAAGGCATTTTAGAATTCCTGTTTTGGTACCATTTGAAGAAAAGGACATGAAAATATCTGTAGTTAAAGGACATGAATCAATAGAATCAACTATTAAATCTAATTCTAAAATTTCATTTTGGAAGGAGATGGATTTAAAATCTAATTTTATCGATGTACTTGCAAAAGGTTTTTTCTATATGAAGAGAGGAGAGTTTGAAATGGTTAAAAATCTATTGGAAAAGTTTGTAAATGATAATCAAACTAGTAGTACATCAATGTTTCCATCGATGATTATTTCTAAGCCTTCTGCTGGGTTATTGGAAAGTATTATTAAAGATGTATCTACTGGAGGTGAGGTTAAAAAGGCATTTGACCCAACGAACTTTAATAAGTGGGGTAAGCACTATATTCCACTATTGAAAGATGCCCATGTATATGAATATCCTAATAACTTTAAAGATGTTAGTATTCAAGGATATGCATCAAAAATTCTAGATGCTAATAGAGAGGCTGCATGTAAAATTTTTGAGAAAACTCCAATGATTCCAACTGGTACAAGTACAAGTACAAGTACAAGTAGAACTATGGATCCAAATAGATTTGGTAAAGAAGCTGGTTGCTTTCATGGTCTATCTACAGTTAAGATTATAGACCCTTCTACTGATGTTAGAGGACCTGGTGAATGGAATTGTTTGATGTGTTTGGAGAAGACAATTAATGTAGAAGATGTTAGACCTGGTGACAAAGTATTTTGTGGTAAAAAATGGTCTATTGTTGAGAAGATACTTGTAACGAGGATCGCTACTGGATTTCTTAATATGGTGAGAGTTAGTGGACCTTATGGCGAATGGATAGGTACACCAAATCATCCTGTTAAAGTTGATGGTGAATGGATCCATCCTAAAAAACTTGGAAGTGTGGAAAATATAAAGTGTAACGCTACCTACAGTTTTTTGTTCAAGGACAGAAATCCATCTCTAGAGGTTAATGGGATAGAGTCTGTATCTTTAGCACATGGACTTAAGGGAGATGTGGTTGAACATGATTTTTTTGGAGAAGAAGAAATTGTAAAGTCTATGGAAAAGATAGAGGAAATTATGGGATATCACGATATTGTTACTGTTGAGCAAAACTGGTTTAATAGAAATGAAATAGGAATGATTAGCGAAATTCATCCATATAGTGATAAAAATGGGTTAGACGATCTATTAATGACTAAGAAGTGGCATTGCAGTAATTGTTGATCCGCAAATTCCGACGTTTTATGAAAATTTTTTTATTTTATAAGAATAATAATAATTGAAAATATTTATTATTCTTATTTTATTTATTAACAATTTAGGTATGAGCTACATTTTTGGTGATTTTATGGGACCTGAAACTACGTCTGTTGAGTATAAATTATTTACATTTTTTCCAAAAGGTTTAAATTTGGATTCTAATACTAGTTATGCAGAAGATTTAGTGTATAATGGTAAATGGATTTTTAATAATTCTGTTATAGAAAATTTAGTTTTTTATCTTGACTATTATTTACCAAAGTATACGTCTGCTTATCTTAATCATAATAGTGAGGTTAATAATGGAGAATTGGTTATTGGAATATCTGATGATGGTGTAGTATATGGAATACCTTATAAAGGTAATTTAAATAGTCAAGATAGTAAGAAATTTTTAAATAGTAAAATAGAAGATATCATAAATAAAAATATTAAACTGGATAATGAATCTATTAATATTTATAACTATTTAGAATGGGAAATATTAGAAGTACAATCCGATAACATAGACAATAATAATAAGTCATTGATTAAGAAAGTAAATGAATATGAAAATCAGATAAAAGTTTTTAATCTTGAAATGAATAAATTCAAATCTAAAAAAAAAGTTTGGTATGATTTAATAATGAGATATAATGATAAACTTCATAATATGCTTAATGATAAAGATAAACGAAAAGAAGTAATAAATTATATTTTTAAAAATGATGTTAGAATAAAGAATAAATTTGTTTCTTCTAATAAATTAATATTAAAATTAAAATCTAATTTTAAATTTAGTTCGATTAATAATGATGAAATATTAAAACATAAAAATGATAATGATTCTATTTGGTATTGGGTAACAAAATGGAAAGATTATATGATAGATTTTATAAAAGAGATTAAGCCAACACCCCCTTCAAATATTTCAAGTAATTTATATCCATTATCTATACTAACATCAGTTGTAGATATGATACCAAGGTGGGTTGTTAAAGAAAAAATTAATTTGTACATATTAAAGTTCAAGTTTAAGAAACCAAAAGAAGATATTAATATTAAATACCTAAGTGAATCTTTATACAAATCTTGTTACAGATGTAATATAGATGATAATCCATGCGTTCATCCATTTTAAAAATTAAATTGATTTTTGTTTATAAAAATTTTTATCTACAAAATTTAATTTACTTTATAATAAATTTCTTTAAATTTTTCTACTTCATATTTACTTCCATAACATACATTTACTCTTTCACTCAAATCATCTATAATTTTATCTGCACATATTTCAGAATGCCCTTCATCGTTAGAACATATTAAACTTTTTCCATTACAAGCATTTACAATTAATGATATAGGTAAAATTTCATATATTAACCTTAATTTAGCATTTTGAGATTTATTTGAAAAATAAGTAAATATACCCTTTCTTTTAACTAATATATGATAAATATCTGGAACTAATCCTCCACTATATCGCAATTTATAGTTATTTTTTATCCAATAATCTACTACTGTTTTATAATTTTTATTTTCATTAACAGCGCCATAATTTCCTGGTGCAAATATTTTTCCTTCATTTTCCAGTTGTATTGATTCTTTTGTAATAATCCATTCATTTTCTTTAAATACTAATTCTAAACATTTATATTCATTTGATTTTGTTAATTTTTTATCAAATGCTATTATTAATGTTGTTTTTGGACCATATATTGACATCATTGAACAAACCATATCTGAACATTTTTTATTTCTTATTCCAGAACCTTCCCATATACCACATATTGTACCAACCGCAAAGTTACAATCAATAATACTTGAACCATCCAATGGATCAAATGCAACAGAAAATCCTTTGTCTTTTTCCAAATTATTTGAAGGATTACATTCTACTTCAATTGGCGTTTCTTCTGAAGAACCTATATGCACCACCTCTGATTTTTTTAAAGATTCAAAAATTATATCATTAGTTTTAACATCTATATCTAATTGTTCATCACCAAAACTATTACTGGTGCCAACAGTACTTGATAAATATTTATCATCACGCATATCATTTGATATTTGTTTAAAAGATTCCATTAAATTATTAATTAAAATAATTAATCGTTTATTATTAGCATTATCAATTAATAAATCACTTATATTAAGTAAAAAATTATTCATACTAATTAATATAAAAGAGTACATTTTTTTTAAACTTATTAATTTAAAAATTTTACATTTTAAATATAGATCAGATTACAAAAGCTGATAAAAATCTGAAATATATAGTGTTTGTAATTTAAATCAAGGTTAATAACTTAAAAAAAGAACGGATGATAATACACAAGTTTATAAAAAAATATTACAATAAAAATGATTATAGTATTGGATACTTTTCTTCTATTTCGAATCAATAAAGTTGATTCTAAATAGTTTATTTTTTATATAAAACAGAAACATCTTCTGGTTTTAACTATAATAAATTCATTTAAATTTGATGATTTAGATCCAGTTTTAGAAATATTAATTTGTACAATATTGTCACATTTATTACAATAATCATTCTTTTTAAAACATTTATCACAAAATTGTATATTACATTTTGTACAATTATAATACTTAGAACAATCATTAATATTAAAATAACAGTAATTACACATAAAAAGTGGTTTTTTTATTACTGGTGCAGGTTTAACTGCACTTCTTCTTTCTGATTTTCGGTCAAATATCATCTATATATTAATACATATATAATTATAGAAATATTAAAATATTAAATCAATTTTTATATAAAAATTGATATTAAGTTGATTTGTAATTAGAAAGGAAATTATATGGAACCAACAAGAAGATTTGTTGATGCAGATAATTCATGTTTATTTGCATCTATAGGATACAATTTAGATCACCGAAACTTTTCAGAAATTACTGGATTACAATATAGACAATTATTAGGTC
>Ga0209664_1000853_pt1 | contig 17245 bp, 16 predicted proteins | sample SaaInlV_150m_DNA_FD_184668 | JGI IMG/M metagenome (GOLD analysis project Ga0209664, IMG submission 184668) | Marine microbial communities from expanding oxygen minimum zones in the Saanich Inlet - Saanich Inlet SI073_LV_135m_DNA (SPAdes) (version 2) | ecosystem: Environmental > Aquatic > Marine... | reverse complement strand
ATAAAAGTTAAAGCTAAAATTGTAAGAGCTATACCCTTACCACCAATCTCATTAAAAAAAGGACCAGTACCTATTTGTCCTCCCAACAAAAAGGTTAAAGCTTTTTTTGATAAAATTGGAACAACAGTTGAAATAAAAAATGAAAAATCATCTATTAATTTTTGGTCAACATCTGGAATGATGGCACCTTTTTACCAATTGTTAAGTTCAATGATAGACTGGTTAGTCAAAAGAGGCGTTAAAAGAGATAATGCTCAAAAATATATAACTTCTTTATTTTTAGCTTTGTCAGAAGACGCTGTTGTTAATTCAAAAAAAGATTTAAAATATTTGGTAAAAGAATCTCAAACTCCTAAGGGATTAAACGAACAAGGTGTTAAAGAACTAACAAAAGCTGGTTTTTATAAATCTTTAGAGAAAACTCTCAATAGTATACATAAAAGATTAAATAAATAAGATTTCATGTATCAACAACAGAATATTTTACAAATTGAAAATCTATCTAAATATTTTGGAGGATTAGCTGCAGTTTCAGATTGCTCTTTAAAAATTAAGAAGGGTTCTATAACAGGAATAATTGGACCTAATGGATCTGGCAAAACTACTTTATTTAATTTAATTGCTGGAAACCTGAAATCCTCTCAAGGAAAAGTTTTATTTAATAATGAAGATGTAACTGATGTTCCTTCATATGAATTATTTTCCAAAGGTATTTTAAGAACTTTTCAGATCGCACATGAATTTACAAATTTATCAGTTTTAGAAAACCTAATGATGGTTCCAGCAAATCAATCAGGTGAAAAACTAATGACTGCTTTACTAAAGCCAAGTTTAGTTAGAACTGAAGAATTAGCTGTAAAACAAAAAGCTCAGGACGTAGTTGATTTTTTGAATCTGACTCACTTATCAAATGAATTAGCTGGAAATTTATCAGGTGGGCAAAAAAAATTATTGGAACTTGGAAGAACTATGATGGTTGATGCAAAATTGGTATTACTCGATGAAGTAGGTGCGGGTGTTAACAGAACGTTGCTTAAAGATCTAGGAACTGCAATCCTTAAGCTAAATAAAGAACAGGGGTATACGTTTTGTATGATCGAGCATGATATGGATTTTATAAGTAGATTATGTGACCCAGTTATCGTCATGGCTGAGGGATCTGTCTTATTTGAAGGAACTGCTGACGAAGTTATGAAAGATGAGAAAGTAATAGAAAGTTATTTGGGTAGAGGATCAAAACTAAAGGATGAAAATTAATGGCTTTTTTTGAAGGCATTAAAATGACAGGTGGATATGGTAATGGTCCTGATATTATAAACTCTTGTTCAGTTGATGTTAATAGAGGAGAAATAGTTTCAATTCTTGGACCTAATGGAGCTGGCAAATCAACAGCCATGAAAGCTATGCTTGGACTTTTAAATTTAAAGTCTGGCTCAGTAGTCATTGATGGAAAAGATATCTCAAAACTTTCTCCACAAGCCAGGGTTAGAGAAGGTATTTCATTTGTACCACAAACAAAAAATGTTTTTGCAGGAATGACAGTTGAAGATAATTTGGAAATGGGAGCCTATCTAAGAGATGACAACTATCAAAATGTTATAGAAGAAATTTATGATCTATTTCCAATATTAAGAGAAAAAAGAAATCAGTTAGTTGGTGAATTATCAGGTGGTCAGAGGCAACAAGTTGCTCTTGGAAGGGCATTAATGATTAAGCCATCTGTACTTATGTTGGATGAACCTACTGCTGGAGTTTCACCAATAGTTATGGACGAATTATTTGACCATATTATAAAAGTTAAGAGAACAAATGTTGCTATTTTAATGGTTGAACAAAATGCCAAACAAGCACTAGATATTTCTGATCGTGGATATGTTCTTGTTACTGGTGAAAATAAATATGCAGGTACTGGCAAAGAATTATTAAATGACCCGAGAGTAAGAAGCTCTTTTTTGGGAGGATAGTATGGATTTATTAAACGCAATTATATTGCTGTTAAATTATATTTTTGTACCAGCTTTAACTTATGGTTCTCAGTTAGCACTTGGTGCAATTTTTGTAACTTTGATCTATGGAATTTTAAGATTTGCAAATTTTGCAACAGGAGACATGATGGCATTTGGTACTATGGTCACTATTTTGATCACTTGGTACTTTCAATCAATTGGTATTTCTTTAGGTGTTCTACCAACTGCTCTTCTTGCGATACCATTTGCAATAATTTTTATGATTGGTTACATGCTCTTTGTAGATAAATTTGTTTTTAGATATTATAGGGTTAATAAAAGTCCTCCAGTTCAGCTTGCGATGGTTAGTATTGGTGTAATGTTTGTAACTCAAGCTGTAGTTAGAATAATAATTGGACCTTCGGACAGAAGATTTTTTGATGGAGAAAAATTTATTATTAAAGCAGGTGAATTTAAAGAAATGACAGGACTTAATGAGGGATTGGCAATTAAATCTAGTCAGGTAATAACTATATTTGTAACACTTATATTGGTTTCAATTCTATTTTGGTTTTTAAATAAAACAAAAACAGGAAAAAGTATGCGTGCTTATTCAGACAATGAAGATTTAGCTTTATTATCTGGAATTGATCCTAAAAGAGTAGTTATGATTACCTGGATTATTGCAGGTATTTTAGCAACAATTGGTGGCGCTATGTATGGTTTAGATAAAAGCTTTAAGCCTTTTACCTACTTCAACAATATGTTGCCAATTTTTGCTGCTGCAATTGTTGGGGGTATTGGAAACCCTTTTGGTGCATTTTTAGGAGGTTATGTCATAGCTTTTTCAGAAATATTTATAACTTATGCGTATAAGAAATTTTTTATGTACATTTTACCAGAAAGTATGGAGCCAGAAAGTTTAGTACAATTATTATCGACAGATTATAAATTTGCTGTTTCATTCTCGATACTGGTGATTGTCTTACTCTACAGACCGAATGGTATATTTAAAGGGAAAGTACTTTGAGAAAAAATCTAAATATAATTGCAGCTTACACAATAATGATGGGTTTAATTATTTTGGTTGGAATATTTCAATCATGGAATGTTGCTCTTTCAATTTTTAATATGTGTTTAATTTCTGCGGTAATGACAATGGGAGCAAATGTACAATGGGGTTATGCTGGCTTAATTAATTTTGGTCTTATGGGTTATGCTGCACTAGGTGGTTTAGCTGCAGTTTTAATATCGGTTGATCCAGTTCAAGAAGCCTGGCGAGCTGGAGGTTTTGATATCCTAATGTGCTTATGGTTAATCATTGTAATGATGTTAGCTATTCGCTTTATCTTAAAGAATTTTGCAAAGTCAAATTTTAGAACTTATGGAATTGCTGCAATTATTATTGCTGGAATTATAATTATTAGAGTAACTGCTGAACCTGGAATTGAAGCTATTGAAGCAGTTAATCCAGCAACAACAGGATTTCTTGGAGGTTTTGGATTGCCAATAATATTTTCATGGATTGTTGGAGCTTTCTTTGCTGCGGGTCTTGCATTTGTCGTGGGTAAGGTTGCCCTTGGTTTACGTGCAGATTATTTAGCAATTGCTACACTACTTATTTCTGAAATTGTAATAGCTATTATTAAACACGAAGATTGGTTAGCAAGAGGTGTCAAAAATGTAATAGGATTAGATAGACCCGTACCTTATGAAGTTAATCTTCAAGCTACTGAATGGTTTATTAATCTAGTTGCAAAATTTAATTCAAGTAAATTAGAATTAATTTCAAATGTTGCAGATAAACAAGCTGCACTTAATCAATTAGTTATTGAAGGATCATCAGTTTTTGTAAAACTTTGTTACTCAGGATTATTTTTAGTGGTGGTAATAGCATTATTAATAGTTACTCAAAAAGCGCTTTATTCTCCATGGGGAAGAATGATGAGAGCTATTAGAGACAATGAAGAAGCAGCAAATGCTATGGGTAAAAATGTTGTTAAACAACATTTGTTAATATTTATTTTAGGTTCAGCAATAGTTGGAATTGCAGGAGCTATGCTTGTTACCCAAGATGGCTTATTTACACCAGGAAGTTACAGACCAATGAGATATACTTTTCTTATATGGGTAATGGTTATAGTGGGTGGAAGTGGTAATAATTTTGGAGCTATATTGGGTGGATTTGCTGTATGGTTTTTATGGATAGAAGCTGCTCCTATTGCTTTATTTCTAATTAACTTATTTACAGCTGGAATGGCAGATACTCACGCATTGAAAGTTCATTTAATTGAAAGTGTTCCTTACTTTAGATATTTGATGATGGGCCTTGGATTGTTATTGATAATGAGATACCGTCCAAAAGGTATACTTCCAGAGAAAATAGAAATTAAATAATTATAATATGAAATACATTATATTAGGTGCTGCGATAGCTTGGGCCATGTATATAGCAGACAAGTATATGTTTTAATGAATAAGAATCTTTGGCTACTAATATTAAGTCAAATTTTTGCTTTTACAGCAGCACCTGTAACAGTTTTTTTAAGTGGAATAATAGGCTCTCAATTTAGCCCAGTAAAATTTTTAGCAACTCTACCAATGGCTTTATCAATTGTAGGTATAGCTATTTTTGCAATTTTTGCGGCAAAAGTCATGAGTATAATTGGACGTAGAGCAGGCTTTATACTTGCTTCTGTAGTGAGCTCCTTGTCATCTCTTCTGGCTGCTTACTCAATAATTAATGAAAGTTTTATTCTTTTTAATTTTTCATGTTTTTTACTGGGTGCAGGAGTAGCCTTTAGTCATCAATATCGTTTTGCTGCTGTCGAAACAGTAAAAAAAGATATGGCACCTAAAGCAATATCAATAATATTATTAGCAGGAATAGGTTCAGCTTTTATAGGACCAAATGTTGCCAATATATCAAAAAATATTATAGCTGAACATTTATATGCTGGATCTTATATTGCACTTGCCGCTTTAACACTCACCTCAACAATTTTCTTATTATTTTATAAAGATGGACATAAACCAAATCGCATTAATAAAAAAATCGTACGTAGTTATTTGGAATTAATTTCTCAACCAAGATTTCTACAAGCTCTAGTAGCATCTGCATTTGCTTATGCGGTAATGTCATTTTTGATGACAGCAACACCCATAAGCATGCATGTAATGGAAAAAATAAGTTTAACTAAAACAGGACTTGTAATTCAGCTTCATATTGCAGCAATGTTTTTACCATCTTTAGTTACAGGAAATTTAATAAGAAAATTTGGTCATAGTAAGATAATGCATGCAGGTGTTGTTTTATTCTTAATAACAATTTTGACTAGTTTGTTTGAGCAAAATTTTGTTAATTACTTAATCGCTCTGATATTTTTAGGATTTGGTTGGAATTTTTTATTTATATCTGGAACAAGTTTATTAGTTCTGTCTTATAGAGAAGATGAAAAATTTAAAGCACAAGGTTTTAATGATTTAATTGTTTATTCTATTCAAGCAGTAGCAAGTTTATCTGCAGGAGTTTTTTTAACTTTAACAAGTTGGAAAACAATGAATTTAATTTGTATAATCTTTTTAGTCACGATCGTTTTATCAACATTAAGAGCAGATTTTAAAAAACAAAAATAAGATGGATTTTTTATCCTATTTTCAACTTAGTTTAGTGGAAATTTATTTTGTAATATTCACAGTATTTATTGCATCAATTATAAGAGGATTTAATGGCTTTGGTTTTTCAGCAACTTGCATATCAGGTTTTTCATTTATACTTCCTGCAATTGAAATAGTTCCAATCATATTAATACTTGAAGTTTTAATAAGTATTTTTATGGCTCCATATATATGGAATAAGATAGATTGGAATTTAGTTTTTAAAGTTTTAATTGGTATTGTAATTGGATCACCGATTGGATTATATCTACTGAAGTATCTAGCTCCTGAAACTACTCATTTTTATGTTTGTATAATCATTATCATTTTTTCAATTTTATTAATGAGAGGATACTCTAATAAAAATATTAACAACAATGAGTCAAAAATTATAACAGGAATTATTTCTGGTACTTTAAACGGATTAACCACATTAGGAGGAATGCCTGTAGCATTGTTTTTATTGGTAACCAGTATTCAGCCCGCTGTGATTAGAGGATCATTAGCTGCACTATTTTTTTTAACAGATGTTTATGCTTTTATTTTGAGTTTTTTTGGAGGTATTGTTGACATGACCACTATCTATCGAACTCTACCCTTAATTATAATTTTACCAATTGGAGTTTTTATAGGAGACAAATTTTTTGTTAAAAGCAAAGAAGATCTTTATAGAAAAGTTGTTTTCTATTTTTTAATTATTATTTCAGTCTTTGGTGTTTTTAGAATTTTAAGTAGTATTTAAATATAAAAAAACCCCAGCAATTTTCATTACTGGGGTTTCTAAATTAGATAATAATTATCTTTGTTTTTTAGTCTTAAATTTTCCACCTTTGATTTCTTGCTCTAAGAAAGAACCTTCAGCTTCACCAACGCTAGTAAAAGTTACTCCAGTTGCACCTTCGTAATTTATCTTTTTACCTTTAGCTAGTAAATCCAATCCTTTTTTAAGTTCACCTGGATAGATTTTAGTTCCAGGTGCATTAGCAACACTCATTACATTTTTTGCAATTGATGCTCTATCAGCTGAATTACCTGCCTGCATTGCTAAAACAATTAGCGCTGCTGCATCGTAAGATTCACCAGTGTATGGACCAGAAGAGTCAATACCAGCAGCTTTTGCAACGTTAGAAAATACTCCAGCACCTTTTCCAGTTGAACCTGGCATAGTACCAAAAGATTTACTTAAACCGTCACCAATTGCATCAACAAGTGATTGACCAATCATACCATCTGATAAAACAAACTTATCAAATGCACCTGAGTCTAATGCTGCTTGAATCATACCTTTACCACCTTGGTCAAGATAACCGATTACAGCCATAGCATCACCACCAGCAGAAGCTAGTGTCGCAACTTCAGATGAGTAGTCAGCTTTACCATCTTCATGAGCGGTAACAGCAGTAACTTTAATACCATGAGCTTCAGCGGCAGCTTTATAAACGTCAGCTAAACCTTTTCCGTAGTCATTATTTGTATAAGTTATAGCTACACTTTTAACTTTTCTGTCTTTAGTTACGTCAGCTAAGATTTGTCCACCTCTAGCATCAGAAGGAGCTGTTCTAAAAAAGAATCCTTTGTCATCTAGAGTTGTTAATCCTGGAGAAGTTGCTGAAGGTGAAATCATTACTACACCATTTGGTACAGCAACATTTGATGCAATTGCACCAGTTACACCTGAACAGTCAGCTCCCATAATCGCTGCTACACCTTGTGAGATTACGCCTTCAGCTGCCGCAGTTGCTGCTGCTGAGTCAACACAAGTTGAGTCTGCTCTTATTACTGAAATTTTTTCTCCACCTAATAGTGAACCTGAGTCTGAAGCTTCTTTAAAAGCTAATTCAGCAGATGCAGCCATAGCTGGTGTTAGAGATTCAATAGGACCAGTAAATCCTAAAATAATCCCCATTTTAACTTCTGCAAAAGAATTTGTTGTAAAAGTAGAAACAAATATAAATGCAGCAATAAATAGTTTTTTCATTATCTTCCTCTTTAATTGTTAACAATTTGTAAAAATACAATTTAATTACGATTATTGTTATTTTACAATGGTTAAATTATCTTGTTTTATGAAGTAAATATACTGAAGTTAAGACAATTATGGCTCCTATAAGGAATAAAAATGTTGGAACTTCTCCAAATATTAAAAAAGATAACCCAATACCAAAAATTGGAAACAATGAATAAGATGGAAAAATTTGTCCTACAGTGTAAAATTTATAAAGGTAAAACATTAATAAGTGAGCACCTAAAGAAACTACAATAGCTTGATAAAATATAAAAACCCAAGTGTTTACATTTATTGATTTAATATTAGCAATTGAGTCACCTTCGATAAAAGAAGATAAGATTAGCAAAATTACAAAACCAAATAAACCTGTAAATGCATTGGTTAAACTAACATCTAAACTCTTTAATTGTCTGGAGTAAACTTGAGCTAGGCCAAAAAATAATGCCATTAAACCTGCATAAAACAAACCTAGAAAATTATTCGCTAACTCAGGGTCAAAAAATATTATAATTATTCCAAAAAAAGCACAAAAAATTAAAATCCATTTTTTAAAACTTATATTCTCGTTTAACATTACCGCACTTAATAAAACTCCAAATGGTATGGCTAGTTGAGAACCAACAATAACAGGTGATATAATTGAGGAATGAAATAGTGATAAAGTCATAAATACATAAACCATAACTCCCATAGAAATTGAAAAAGCTATAAGTGATTTAAAGTATTTTTTTTTAGGTATTTTAAAACGCCAAAAGGGAATTAGTATTAGCAGTACAATTCCCATTCTAAGTGATGCCATAAGAATAGGTGGGACAGAGTTGTTTAATGCTAATTTTGTAATTGGAAATGCACTTCCATATGCAAAAGCTATAAATAGTAATATTAATAAATGTTTTAAAGGCAATCTATTATCTAATTGAAAATGGATCTAGCGATGGTTCATCTGAGGTATAGTACCAAGTAGTTTTTACTCTTGTATAATCTTTAATAGAATCTATTCCTGCTTCTTTTCCGTAACCACTATCTTTAATACCTCCAAAAGGTGCTGAAGGAGAAATTAATCTGTAAGTATTTACAAACGTTATACCAGCTCTTATTGCTTTAGATACTCTTAAGCCTCTTGAAAGATTGCTTGTATAAACTCCTGATGATAAGCCGTACTGATTATCATTCATCTTATCTACAACCTCATCTTCAGTATCAAATTTCATTACAGATAAAACTGGTCCAAATAACTCATTTTCTGCAACAGGTAAATTGTGATTATCACATTCAATAATTGTTGGGGGGAAGTAATATCCTTCATTAGAGAAAGAATCTCTTTTGCCACCACATTTAACTTTTCCACCTTGATCAATTGTATCTTTTATATTTTTTTCAATGGTTTCTAATTGTTTAAAACTGCTTAGTGGCCCCATTTCAGTTTTAGGATCCATGGGTGTACCTATTTTTATTTTTGATGCTCGTTTTGAAAGTTTTTCTAAAAATTCATTATAAATACCTTTTTGAATATAAAGTCTAGATCCAGCTATACAGCTTTGGCCGCTTGCACCAAATATTCCAGCAACAATTCCATTTATTGCATTTTCTTGCTCAGCATCATCAAAAACTGCTACAGGACTTTTTCCTCCTAGTTCTAGGCTTACTTCGGATAAATTATCTGCTGAATTTCTAATAATATGCCTTGCAGTTTCAGGACCACCTGTGAAAGCAATTTTTTCAACTAAATTGTGTGTTGTTAATGTTTTTCCACATGGGTCACCAAATCCCGTGATAACATTCACAACTCCTTTTGGGAGACCAGTTTTTTCTATGAGTTTTGCAAACTCAAACATAACTGCAGGAGCAAGTTCTGAAGATTTAATCACTACAGTATTGCCCATTGCTAGAGCTGGAGCCAGCTTTGTTGCTGTTAAAAACATTTGTGAATTCCAAGGAATGATTGCAGCAATTACCCCAATAGGAATTCTAGTAGTTATTGCTTGAATATTTGGTTTATCAATTGGAAGAACTGTACCTTCAACTTTGTCAGCTAGACCTGCATAATAATCATAATAGTCAGCAATATAAATTGCCTGTTTTTTAGTTTCTCTAATAATTTTACCAGTATCAATGGTTTCGATCTCACCTAGCATTTCAGCATTTTCTCTTAATTGTTCCCCAATCGCTCTTAAAAATTTTGCTCTCTCTTTAGGAAGCAATTTTGGCCAATCACTCTCGAATGCTTTTTGTGCTGCATTAACTGCTTTATCAACATCTTTTGCACTAGCTTCCGGTACAACTGCCCATGGTTTATTATTTTCAGGATTTAAAGTTTCAAAAGTTTTTTTATTTTCAGAGTCTACCCACTCACCATCAATGAACATTTTATAATGTTTTAGTTTAGTCATTTTTTTTTACAAAATTTTTGATTGCTAAATTTACATCATCTGCACACTCAATTCCACAAAGATGTTTTCCATCTTTAACAATCTTTAACTCACTATTTTCAATTACTTTGTTTAATTCCTGTGACATTTCAATCGTTGAACCAGTATCGAATTCTCCTGTCATTATCAAAGTATTTGCTTTAATTTTTTTAAAATCCTCATCATTTTTATGATTAACAAATAGTTCATAAACTTTTAAAAAATTAACCATATTATTCGAAGATAAAATTGTACTTATTTTTTCATAAGTTTTGGGATTATTTTCTAAATATCTATCTGTAAACCATCTCTTTAAAGCTTGTTTTGAAAGTTTTAATTCTTTCTTAGCTTGATCAAACCTTTCATTAACAGTTTTTTGTTGTTCCTCTGATCTTTTATAGATTGAGCTTAAAAGAGTTAAAGATTGTAATCGATCATTAAATTTAGTTGCAAAATTTCTAGCAATTAATGAGCCAATTGAAAAACCAATTAAATGGATTTTATTAATCTTAAGTTCATTAATTAAATTAATCAGTTGATCAGAAAAATCATCAAAGTTAATCTCTTGTATGTTTAGTGATGATTTTCCATGACCTAAGATGTCATATGAAAGAGTGCTGTAATCTTTGAAAAAATCTAATTGTGGTTGCCAGATCTCATATGTTAACCCAACTCCATGAATAAAAACTATAGGAATTGATTGTTTCTTTTGATTTAAGAAATAATATGTTCCTGATGCAGTAGTTCTGGTTGTCATCAAGTATTACTTAGGCTCAATACCCATTTCTTTCATATCTTGATATCTGTCACCAGTTCTTGCATGAGCTCTTCCACTTGAAGCACCACCAATGGCTATAACAATTTCATCATCAAATGGAGCATCATGTATTGTGAATTCATGAGTTAAATAATAAGGTCGTAATCCAGAGTCTGTTTTATGCATCATTGGAATTGAAATTTTTGATCCAGCGGGCGCTCTAGTATTTGTAAAACTTAAATAAGAAGTTCCACCTACCGCATCTCTAAATTTATTACCAAATCTTAATGTATGTATAAAAGCCGAGGCATGCTCTATTTCTCCATTTAATCCGACCACTCCAGCTTTACCATATGCTAATATTTTTTCTGGAGATCCTATTTCTTTAATTAGTTCTGGGACCAATAGATCACCTAGTTTAGGGGCTAGGTCTAAAATTGCAGGTCTTAAGTCTTCAACAAAACCTTGACCATGCCAAGGATTTTTAAAAATAGCAGCAACAGAAACCAATATAACTGGTTCTTTTGCCTTCTTACCACCTTCAACAAAAGTTTTATCAACAAATTTTGTAAATTTTCTTAAATTAATATCCATAATTTTTTATTTAGTTACTTGAGCTAATACTAGCCAAGCATTTACCCCTTTGCTTGCAATATAATTTGATTTAAAGAATTCAATTATTTTCCAAGAATTCTTATCTTCTAATTCTTTGATCTTTTTGTCAAATCCATATTCCTCATAAATACCAATATTTATTGTAAAACTAATTAATGATCCAGTTTTACAAATTCTTATCATTTCATCTAATGCAGGTGGGTTAACATGGCCAAAAGTAAAAGTCCCAACACAGGTTATTCCCTCATAAGCATTATCTTTTATATCTATTTTTTTATTGAGATCAATTTTGAACAAATTTTGATAAATATTCTCAGGTACTAAATCTAGCATTTTTTGTGAAAAATCAGCTCCATCAAATCTTTGAAAACCATTTTTTTTGAGCTCAATACCTACTAGACCGGTTCCACAACCAACATCTAAAATTTTAATATCTTTGTTAGAAATATGTTTATTGAAAAGATTTACAGTTTCTTGAGGTCCAGAATATTTCCAATCAACCATGTCTTTGTCATATTTGTTTTCAACAGTCCACTCGTCATAATAATCTTCAACTTCCTTACCTGCTTTTAATTTGTAAATTGGAATTTTATTGCCAATATCTTTTTGTGACATTTATTTTTGCCTATGTTTAAAGCTATCTCTTCTAAAACTATATAATGCACTAGGATCGACATCAACATCAACTACTGCAGGTTTATTACATTTAATTGCTGCTTTAACAGCCTCATTTATTTCAGATATTTTTTTTACCTTAAATCCTTTTGCGCCATATAATTCTGCAACTTTATCAAATGAAGGGCTGGCAATATCTGCACCCAAATATCTTTTCCCAAAAAAATCTTTTTGATAAGCTTTTTCTGCTCCCCAACTTTGATTATTCATTACAATAGTTGTTGTGTTTATTCCATATTCAACTGCAGTACTTAACTCAGATATAGTCATGCCAAAACCACCATCACCCATAAGACTTACAACAGTCTTTTTGGGTTTTGCAATTTTCACTCCAAGACCACATGCAAAAGAAAAACCAACTAAACCAAAATCTAGAGGTGTAAATAAAGATGGCGGATTATAATATTCCAGGGCATCTGTTGCTTGTAAACAAAGTGTTCCGGCATCTAGAGTAATTGCAGTATTTTTTGGTAAAACTTTTCGAAGTTGTTTGAACAGGCCTTTTGGTTGAATAGGAAAATTTTTACCTAAATCATTTTTTTTCCTATTTATTAAAAATTCTTTTCTTTCCTTTAAATATAAATTAGTCCAATTTTTAATATCTAGTTTTAATTTGTTTTTTTTTATTTCATTATATATTTGATTTGTAGCAGTTGCTGCATCAGCATTAATTCCAACAACTATTGGAAAATATTTTCCAAGCATCTTTTTTTCAATTTCAATTTGAATAATTTTTGCTTTTTTATTTATGTTATCATATGAATAAAAAGTAGAGTTAAAGCCCAATCGAGTTCCAATTGCTAAAATAACATCCGCTTCTTTAACAAGTCTTGATGCAACAGGATTTCCACGAGGTCCCATCTGTCCTGCATTCAGCTTGTGACTAAAAGAAATAGCATCTCCATGGCCAGCCGCTGTAACAATTGGTACATTTAACAATTCAGCAAGTTTGATTACTTCCTTATATTTAGCGTTATATTTAATCCCACCACCAGCAATTATTACAAATTGACTCGCTTGATTTATAATTTTTGCAGCTTTTTTTATTTTTCTATTTTCACCTTTAAGACTGCTCTCACTTTCAAAAGAGGGCTTATTAGTATTGATTTTATAAGTATTTGTTGCTGCTAAAATGTTTCTTGGTAGATTAACGCAAACAGGACCTCTTCTAGGTTTCATTGCAAGGCTAAAAGCCTCATTCATAACATTAGGTATTATTTTTGAATTTTTAACAGTCCAGGTTTTTTTTGTAATTGGAGTAAATAAAGATTGCTGATCGAGACCCTGAAATGCATCTTCCATTTTATCTTTTGTAGAATAAGATCCAGCAATTGCAATTACTGGTGAAAAAGCAGCTTTTGCCTGAGCTACTCCTGTTACTAAGTTTGTAGCTCCAGGTCCATTTTGTCCAGCTATTATAACACCTGGTTTATTAGAAGCTCTCGCATACCCATCAGCCATATGGGTTCCAGTTCGTTCATCTCTTACACCAATAAATTTTATTTTTTTTTCATGGTAAAGAGCATCAAACATTTCCATTGTAGCTGAGCCAATGAGACCAAAAACATGTTTAACATTTTGTTTATTTAAAGATTTAACGGCAGCTTCACCACCAGTCATTTTCTTATGTAGCTTGATCACGAAACTTTTTTGACTTCAGTATCAATATCATCTTTAAAGTGAGGCATTACTTTTTCAGTAAAAAGCTTTATACTTTTCATGCAATCTTCGTGCTTAATGCCAGGAAAATTTGACCAAACTTGTAAATTTTGTAAGTTTAACTCAGATTTTAATTCATGAATTTTATCAATTACATATTCTGGAGTTCCAAAAAGCATATTTCGTTTATGTAAAAAATCATAACTAAGTAAATCTAACTTTCCTTTAGTAATAGGTAATTCTTCACCTGGATCCATATGATTTCCTAAACCTCTCCAATGACAAACCCATCTCATGTAGTTCACCATATGCTCACCAGCTTTTTCTTTTGCTTCTTCCATTGTATCAGCAACAAACATATCTCTTACTAGAGAAATACCTTCACCCATTGGTACATTTCTTTTTTCTGCTTCTGATTTTGCATTTTTGAAAGCTTCAAATTTAATTTTTAACGCTTTAACTGTTGGTATCCACATAATAATATTTAAACCTTGTTGCGCAGCCCATTCGATAGATCGAATACCATCTACAACTTGATGAATAGGGGGACAAGGTTTTTGATAAGGTTTTGGAAGAACGCTTATATTTTCCATAACATTAGTCTCAAGGTTTACCAAATCTTTATTTGGTGGACTCATATCATGTTGCCACACATAATCTGGTGCAGGATAAGTATAAAATTCACCTTTGTGATTAAAAAATTTTTCTTTCCAAGCTTTTTTTAAAATTGTTAAAGTTTCCTCAAACAGTCTGAAGTTTTTAGCTTGGTCTTTCATGTCAGCTTCTTTATTTAAATTTATAGCTTCTCTTCCGTAAATTCCTCTACCAATTCCAATTTCAACTCTACCCTTTGATAATTGGTCTAATAAGGCAATATCTTCTGCCATTCTTATCGGATTATGAAATGTGATTACATTACAAGCCTGTCCAATTCTTATATCTTTAGTTCTGGCTGCCGCATCAACACCCATCATTAAAGGATTGGTTAATGACTCCATGCCTTCATGGTTAAAATGATGCTCGGTATACCAAATTGAATTCCATTTATTCTGATCACAATATTCTGTGATCTCTCTAGTTTCATCTAATAGCTCGTGATATGGCTTGTGTGTCCAGTTGGTAGTATTACAAAAGTATCCAAATTTCATGCTTCCTCCTTTAAACTTTCTAATTTAAAAAAAGACGATCGATCCCGCTTTCGTATTGGATATAACGATGAGTTATGTATCGCTTTAATAAAATAATATTATTAATCTTAGCGCTGATATTCAATAAATTTCTTTAGAGAGTTCTTTAAGAAATGTTGAAAAAATATGCTTTTTTTATCGCTATTTAAGTTATTTAAAAAAGAAGGGTGCATTTTAAAATCATAAGAAGGTTCAAAGAAAAAAGGAACAGATATCCTTTTTGACTTATTCCATAATACCCTATGATTTGTGGCTTTAAATTTACCTTTGCTTAAATACTCTAGGGCTAATCCAGTGTTTACTATGAGAGCGTTTTTATTAAATGGAATATCATACCATTTTTTATTTTTTCTATTTTGAACTTGAAGACCACCTTTCTTATCTTGATATAGAACAGTAAAAATTCCACTATCCACATGTGTTTCGCACCCAAGTGCAACGCCATCTTGTTTTGAAATTTCAACAGGTTTTGTTTGATTGGGATAATAATTGAATCTTAATGTGCTAAGAGTTTTTATTCTTGAGAAAGCTTGATTACAAATTTTTAAATCTTTTTTATATAGTTTAATTATACCTTTAAACAATATTTCACTTAAAGAAAAAATATCATTAAAATAATTTGATAAACTTTTTATTGAGGATTTATTGAAGGATTTATTCAATTTTAGATATTCAATATATGGAGATTTATGCTTTTTTAAATCATGAGGTTTAATTTTAAAATCACCTAAGTCCAAACCTTCTTTGCCATTTACTGTATTTGGAAAATATCCTCTGTAAATATTTTTATTTTTTTTATTCCATTTTTTTGGTGCTAACTTTTTTTTATTTTCATCTGATGAATTAAAAAATTTATTACCAATTTTACAAATATTATTTATTTTTTTATTATTTATACCATGTCCTGTTATTTGAAAAAAACCAACATCTTTGCATGCCTTTTCAATTTTTCTTATTACATTTTTTGCTGAAATAGAGTCAAAATCTGATTTTAACAAGGATGAAATATTAATTGTTGGAATATAGTTCCTCATTATCTGTTTGGTGTATCTGTAACAATCATTTGATCTTTTACTTTTTCTCTAAAATAAATATATATGCCAGCACTTATAATTATTGAAACACCAACAAAGGTCCTTGTTGTTGGAATATTATTAAATAGAATAAACCCTGTTAATATAGACCAGATTATTAGAGAATATTCATAAATTGATACAACAGAAGGTGAGGCTATACTGTATGCATTGAATACAAAATAAAATGCAAAAGCACCAATACATCCCATCGCCACAATAAATGGCCAAGCAAAGGACGGATTTGTAAACCATTCTCTAAAAATAAATTGAAATGTTGGATTGCTAAAACTACCTAACTGTCCTTTTCCTGTAAAAAGGAAAAACAAAATACTAATTAAGAGCGCACCAAAATATAAATGTATCATTTGAGTATAAACATTGTCTTTATGAGAGGTGATTTTAGTAATGGTCATTGATATTGCGTAACACAAAGCACAAGCAACAGGTGCCAATTTCATATAATCAAAATTATTAAAATCAGGATTTAAAACTATATATACTCCAATAAAACCAATAAAAATTGCAGCCCACCTTCTAATTCCAACCTTTTCTTTTAAAACAATCGTAGCCAATATTGAAACAAAGAATGGGCTTGAGAAAAATAATGCATTAGCCATGGCTAAAGACATGTAAGTAAGTGAAATATAAAAAAAACTAAAACCAAAAAAGAAACAAATAACTCTTAGAATTGTTAAAAAAGGGTAGTGCGTTGTTAAGTTTATCTTTTGTTTTGATAACTTTAAATATCCAATAAGTAAAATTAATGCAACGAAAGTTCTTCCAAAGTATAATTCATATAAAGCTGAATCTTCATAAATAAACTTAATTAGAGCATCCTGCATTGAAAATAATGCCATTCCAATTAAAATAAAAAGGATACCTTTAGAATTGTTTTGAGGCGTTATCATGAATTAAGAATAAAATCAGATGCTCTTTCTGCAATCATCAATACAGGAGCATTAAGATTGCCACTAGTAATTTCTGGCATTACTGATGCATCAACTACTCTAATATTTTGTAAACCATGCACTTTAAGTTTTTCATCTACAACAGCCATGTCATCTACACCCATTTTAAGAGTACAAGATGGGTGATAAGCTGTTTCTGCCTTAGATCTTATATATTCTTCAAACATTTCATCTGTTTTAACATTTTCACCAGGCCCTGTTTCTTTTCCTGCAAAAGGTTTTAATGAATTTTGGCCTAAAATCTTTCTAGCTACATGAATACATTCTATTGTTTGTTTTAGATCATCCT